>Ga0209454_1000739_pt1 | contig 18032 bp, 11 predicted proteins | sample WorMetHERISLAND1_2_FD_187400 | JGI IMG/M metagenome (GOLD analysis project Ga0209454, IMG submission 187400) | Marine gutless worms symbiont microbial communities from Max Planck institute for Marine Microbiology, Germany - Olavius geniculatus... | ecosystem: Host-associated > Annelida >... | reverse complement strand
ATTTAACCTCAGCGACTAGTTCTGTCCGCCAGCGCCACTGAAGTCTTTTTAGCACATACTGGCGCTTTACAAGTCAGATTATTATTATTATTATTATTTCATCCCTATCTGCGGCTTACGGCTGAAACCCCTCCCCCGGCATCCGTAGGCCTGCCATGCCTGTGTGGTGGCACCAAATTTCTCAAAGTTTATATGGGTGACATTAATTATATACCCAAAAGTCAGTTTGTGCATAGTTCTAGTTTCATCGGTCTACGGACAAACGGCTACTAGGCAAAAGACCACCACGACGGTTTCGCACTATAGAGATTTTTTTCTAAACAAAATGCACATTCTTTCGGAAATACAACTCGATTAGTCGCCGAATTATGTACTAAGGTAAACTGACAATTTTTGTTGCTGTAATTCATCATGACGTTTTTGTTTTATTTTTCTGTACTCCGTGGAGCGAGTGGTCATAAAAATGCCGCTCTGTCGTCCCTGGCTTAACGTCGCACGCGAGGCCGCCCCCGTCTCCCAGACACAGCAGAAGACAATATGGTCTTGCTCGAAACTCATCGAAACTGGGTTCACTAGTTTAAGCTGTTTGGCGACTTATGTTACGCATAGTGAAAAGCCAGCCTTTTGTCCGGGATTAACTTTCATCGCGTACATCCGGCTGAGAAAATAATGGCAAGATGGTCAATGCGTCGTGGAAGCGCGGCAGCTAGCGGCAAGTCATCAGTAATCAGAGGATGGATTGTGTCACGGACAGACAGACAGACAGACAGTCGTCACGACGCGTCGCGCAGTGGATGGCTGATCTAATGAACGGATGCATCGGACATTGCGTCAGATGGCGGCATTTCGCTCATATTTCAGCATCCGCAGCTTCAGCAGCAGCAGCAACCGCGTCACTTTCATCTCTTCTCAGCCGACAAGACAAACTACTGCTAGAGATGAACACGCGGTGACGCTGCCATGGTCGCTGCAGTCTGCCGCCGGTGTCCCATTATAGGATCGCCCCCCCAGAAAAGTCTCCCCCGGCCGACAATTTACTGGCAAAACTCCGCCCCGCCCGGCGGGCGGGCGGGCGGACGGGACGGTTTTTTACCGGTAAATTGTCGGCCGGAAAGAGATTTTTCTGGGAGGGCGATCATATAATGGGGAGACATTTTATAAGCCGGCGATATTTTGATAACGGGAGACATAACAAATCCGTGATTATATCTCCCTGGGCTGATTTTTTATAAAGGAGACTTTTTAGTGTGACACCGGACGTTGACCGATGCACGGCTGGCGTTTTGTCTGCCACCACTCATAGGCGGCCCCAGCAGGCCACGTAGCGCCTTGTCCCTCCGTCCTTAGGTCCGTCAGTCCGTCTGTCCGTGTGTCCATCTCTAGTATGCAGCTACAGATAACAGATTGCAAAACTGGGCTGTAGTTACATGCAAAAATATAAAATGTAACAAAAAATGTTTTAGACAAAAAACAAAAACCGCGTGCGGTTGAAGAATTTCGATATTGCCGGTCGTCGAGACAGCGGAGAAGGCGCCAGCGGCCGACTGCCTCGGTCGTGCTTGACCAGCGGAACATCCACACAGACAGACAGACATACAGACGACGATTTAGCACACGGTAATACGATTGGTGGATAGATGTGCTGCTCCGATGGCCGGCACGAGAGGCGTCTCCGAATGATATCCGCCACTCAAACGGTCAAACAATAAAAGGTACTTTTATAATTTCTTTTTTCATAACTCAGTCAACTGACATCTAGAATTAAGCTTCTCGTTTTTTTCTGTCATATGAACCCTTTCGAAACTGTGAAAAGATCTGTATATAAGCACAGAGCAGTAGATTGTCGGAGCTACGCCAGTACAAAAGCTTAAATACTAATCGTAAAAGTCATATAGTCAAACAAAAGCGCCGCCCATACATGTACATGCGACATAACTAAAAATTAAACGAAACTCGCAAGCCAGTCGCGTGAGATTGTGTTTTAACTTGGTTTCGGTTTTGGTCGCACATGTAGGAACCGTTTGAGTGGCGGATATCATTCGGAGACGCCTCTCGTGCCGGCCATCGGAGCAGCACATCTATCCACCAATCGTATTACCGTGTGCTAAATCATCGTCTGTATGTCTGTCTGTCTGTGTGGATGTTCCGCTGGTCAAGCACGACCCAGGCAGTCGGCCGCTGGCGCCTTCTCTGCTGTCTCGACGACCAGCAATATCGAAATTCTTCAACCGCACGCGGTTTTTGTTTTCTGTCAAAAACGAACGTCGCCAAAGACAGATAGGTACGTTTTTGTCATAGCTGCGTGACCTTCGCTCTTACAGCATAGTTCTTGTAAACTATAGGCGCTGACTCCACTTTTTGTAACAACAATGTATTTTGATTGTTATTATTAATATGGGTTTATTTGACTCAATTGACTGTGTAGCAAAAACAGCCAAATGAAAACCGGTGTGCAATTACTTACCGGTACTAGCAATAATAACGCTAAACGTTAGTCAAACAACAAAAGGTACTTTTTATAATTTCTTTTTTTCATAACTCAGTCAACTAACAATAAAATAATGTAACCGGAATATTCACCAGTGGTAGCAAAAGAATGCTAATTCAAAATATCCGAACAATACTTCGTTGTCAGTTTACTGCCGCGTATAGACGTTTTAATCTCCTATTAACATTAACTGCTTTCGTGGACTTGACTTTTACTTGGACTAATAATCCTGATTAAAATTTAGGGCATAATTAACGGAATCTAAAAACTAAAACCTGCAGATACCTTGAGTTGCAGTTAGGTATAACTTGTCTGCAGAAAAGTTCCAGGACAGAATCATCGTTATCGCTTTTCGTCTTCAGTTCACTTCAAATGGTAAATATTGGACTCGCATTGAGAGCCTGTCAGTCAAGCTGTGAGTTGAGTGTTGTACCGGGGACAGGGTTGTGACCGATTCGTCAGTCCGTAAATGAGTTCATATCATAGACAGCGACGTTGACGTGACAAGCTGATGTGACAATGCAGGAGACGAGTACTTGCTTGTAGTCTGACGACTCAGAAACTAACGTCATTAGGCTAATAGTGGTCGGCACTCTGCAGATGACTATACAGTTTGCAGGACACTGCTTCTGAAATGTACAGCATTACCGGTTTACTTGTGATCAGGCGAACTCAGCCTCCTAACCCTCAGCGGGATGGGAAACGTGTACTGTAGTAGCTTACGGGCTATCGGGTGAAGGCCTAGTGTGGCTGATTGGGGCGATGATATGTCTGCTAGCTGCAAACCGCGGGTCCAATTGTTTGCTGATTCGGGCAATAGATGGCTGCGGTATTATTACCTCATGCCGATCAGCTGCCACTTTCGACAGTGTAAAGCGCTTCTGGTCACGAGTCTGACTTGTGTAAAAAGCGCTATAGCAAGTACCAGAGCTTTCACTTTTCCACTTACTTTGAACCAGCTGGAACTTTTCGACCCCGCGGTCACACCTGCATGAGTCAGGCTACATCAAAACACTCCTGCCTGCCTGACTCCAGTCTACGCTCAACCACCGATTTGTCCCAGGCTACACTGCACCGCGCGACGAATGGCGCGTTGTCTGCAACAAAGTCGTGATCGACGTTGGCGCTTCCACTGCTGTGACGCAGATCTAAGAAAGAGACAGAGAAAAGTGTCGAGAGATCGTCATAGACGGTAGGGGCTGCAGTGGAGCGTTGTCTAATTACGTCACGAGTGACGAGGCGTCATTCACGCACCTGCGCGCAGTGGCGCCTTCAACGACAGCACCGCGCACTAACGACCAAGAGCAAAAACATCGGAGCTTGATGGAACTGAAACTGCCGTGTAATGCACTCCTTAGCAGAACGGACTTTCATTGACTTCACACTGGTGTTTAAAAACGCTCGCAGCCTTTGAGAAAAGCTGCGAAAATTAACAATTAATCGTTAAAATCGTTGCAAAAACACGCTAATTGTTAAAAAATGGTGACTAATAAAATTTGAATGGTAAAAATAGCGATTAAAGTGAGCTTTAAACTGTACGAAGTAGATATAATGACATTCTTCCAAGCATCTAAAATCAAGAAACGTCAACGTTATACGCCGTCCCTAGGACTAAACATTAATTTATTGTATCCCAGTGCATTCGTGAGAGCTTTTAACTCAATAACTAAAAATACGATAAACAAAAATATGCATTTACTTTAGCATTGCTGTTAGCTTGTAATCAAAATTAGTGATTATTTAATAACTTGATTTATTAATTCAACAGTGAAATAAATGTATTCTGTTACGCACATTGTAATGAAAGTAAAGTTTGCCTAATCGCAACCAATGCTGTCATCTTGTGCGACCAACAGACAACTATTTCTGTGTATAAATGACTAAAGACGGCTTGCAAAAAATACACTGAAGTTAGCGACCGAGCGAGCGTGGCAAGGCAGCGGCCGTCGCGTGGCGTCGGCGTCGCTAAACGAAGGCCCGCGGAACCGATGTCGTAAAGAGCCCGGGCCGCGGTCCCGGATTAGAAGGGTCGCCGCCTGCGACGAGCGAAAGTGGACGGAGCGGACGTGACGTCACAGTGACGTCATGCAGTCGGTGCGCAAAGCGGCGTTGATGAGTGACCGGTGTGACCATGAAGGTGAGCAAGGTCATCCGTCATGTAAATGATGCGTCGTCACGTCAACTGGACGTTCTAGCCATGGACGCCATTTAACCCTTGTACCGCACTGCACCGCACAGTGCATCGGCGCTAGAGAGTTGGAGGCCCCCTAAATACAAATGTGAGGCCCCTATAATAGGAGTCTGGGGGCATAGCCCACAGCGGGGTCCATGGGCAGACCCCCTGATCAGAAGGGCAGGGGTAAAGCCCCCTGAAGCTGAAACACTTTTGGCTTTTGGACGTTCACTGAAAACGGCAAATTTGCCCACTTTTTAAAAAAATTAAAAACGCAAAAAATAGACACAATTTGTGTTGTCCTTGCAGAAAATGAAGTCTAATAAACCGCATTACATCACAGATTACTATACATTAATGTAAAGTAATAGACTAGTCCATTTTGGGGTAAAATTTTTACATGTTTAATTATATTATATTTTAAATATATTTCTTGAAACTAGACATTTTTTCATACCTAGCATGAGGTCCCTGAGCATACGTGAGCCCCCCCGGTCGAGGGGTACGGGGGCCCTTCCACCGGCTCTGGCACCGCATGGATATGCTCGTTATCGCCGTTTGATGGACAGCCGAGGCTATTCATTCTGTCAATATTTCATCGACAAATATTCGCTCCCTCTACGCTTCGCACGTTCCTGCACATTAGGGTATAGCAGTCGTAACTATACTTTTAGAGGTTATTTTTAACGTCATGCGCTATATAAATTCACGTTTTACTTTATTAATTATTTTAATTATTTGCTTACTTACTATTTCGAGTTGGTAGGCTATAGCCAGTGCCAGTCGTATGCTTATATACGGCATGCATGCGATGCGGTTCAACGCGACGTGATGGCGTTGAGTGGTGACCTCATAGTCGCAGCCACCGCCAATTACAATCGCCAGTGTGTTGAACTGAAGCGGGCCACGTTGAAACCTTTCATGATGATAAAGATAACGATGATAATTATAATGAAAACAAGGAATGAACAAAGAGTGAGCGAAAAAGCTACAAAATATCAATGTAAAAAGCTATACGGTTGTGGTATGAGCCTGTAAGGTTATTACTAGAGGCATTTGCATGTTCTATGTGTATAGTTAACGATCGGAGATAATGGTGTGGCGGTGGTGATGGTGGTAAACATTCATAGTCTGACCGACGCGTTATGGACCAAGTAGAACGGCCAATAACCGACGACTTATCATATAATATAATAGGTCGCCAACGCTTTTGGCCTACTCAGTTTCGCGACGAAACATGCCGCGTTTTACCGCTACGCTCTGCTGAGCGGTATCATTCGATGCAGTAAATTTGCACTTCTACTGAATGTTCGCGATAAACGGACATTTCAAACTGACACGGAATTTACAGAGAATGGCTTTCGATCTCCAGCTCGAGTTTTACGGCCTGACGACTCCATGAGTTTGCTGTCATGAGATCGGTGACGGAAACTCGACGAAATAGAAGTAAACGATCTTCAGCTCTGCGAGTATTTTTGAGGGTTCTGTCATCATTGTGCTATGTAGGCTACTAACTCGGTACCAGGCAAAGCCTCGTCAGTGCCCGGAATTCAGCGGACGTTTACGATATCGGGTAGCAGCAGCAGCAGCAGCAAGGCAGGTAGTGCGAGTGAGGTTGAGACACAAGACGAAGTGACGTTGCTGACCGCAGTGACACGGCTTGCCTGCAGCGACGCCAATATACCGGCCGGACCTACGGCTTGTCCCGACGGAGAAGCAGCCGTCCGCCCAGCTAGCCCGGACAGACACACCCGGTGTACGTCCGTCGACTGTCGATCTAGAGTCTTCTTCTGCATCTTGTCTCTTGGTTGGGTTACTTAGCAACCGCTAGAGCCAGAAACGATACATACTGTTCCATGCCACATGATCTTACGACAGTCCGCTTTGTGTGATGTTGTTTGTCCGTCCACCATGTTGGAGTTCTTCCTGTCTCCCGTAGACTCTCCGTCGACTGTCGGTCGGTCGGTCGAGGGACATGTAGATTCTCCTCGTCGTTTCTCGCTCAGCAACTTTACGCTTTCCAGTCCGTCACTCCGACTAGCACCGGACAACAATGTGCCACGCCGACGTCACTGTCTCGGTATTCACGCAACAGCCTCTGAAGACTGTAGCCTACTTAATACACGAAACTCACCGACCAGCTCATCGTTTCTTAGAAGTCTTCGGCGATTGTTAACTTTGGAAAAGTGAAACAGATTAAGCCAATTCAGCTGGCTTTTAGGCGAAACATAAATGTTTACTTACTTACTTACTGACTTACATATTTACAGTATCAGCAAAAATTTGGTGAATTTCTTTCACTGGCTTTCGTGTTATTATGTTAAAAACCTCGAATAACGGTTACACGCACGGATGGAGAACCCTCAAGCATATAACGCCTCGGCAAATATAACAATGTGTCAGCAAAGTTAGTAAGTGAAATGCTAAATTGTGACAGCAAATAAATCCATGTAAGGTCTAAAGGCAAAACGTGGACAGGGAAGCTGCATACAAGGAGCAGTGTAATGTCAGAGTGAAGTTCCGACGGGCAAAGATAAAAACTTGCCTTACTCTATTGTGCGCGGCAGCCACGGCTCCTTTAGTTCACATACACTGTGTCCGGTAAAAAACTGACCCCCTAGACATCGTGCAATAAAAATGTCAAATCTAAACAAATTTAAATAAAATTTTGTACATTTAATCCCCAATAAATTTCTGAAGTGAAGCCAAATTTTGTTAAAAAATATTATTTCTTACCAAAATTTTTAATTGTTGAATATCGATAACAAAATATCTTCGTTACCAATATGGCGTTACATACTGCGCAGTCGCTCAAGCAGAAGTGATGTTGTTTGACGCAATCAAAATAACGTAAACAATAACAAAATGGTGTTTTCTGCAAATGATCGTGTTTTAATCAAACTGTTGAGATAAAAAAAAATATGGTGCTAAAAGCTTCTCGCGGAATTTCCCAGCAAGTCGTGGACACTATCAGAATTAAACAAACAGTTGCCTAATACTTGACACTTCACGTTTTGAGGCGACCTCACAAAAGCCACCGTAAATATTGTTTGCAAAAATATATTCAACTGAAATTTAGCACTTTGATTGCCAATAGATAATGCATTGTAAATTTAAAATGTCGTTAAAATATGGTGTTATTTGTTAAAATTACGCAAATGTACACAGGGGTTTACTTATGCAACAGCATATTGGTAACGGAGATATTTTGTTATCGATATTCAACAATTAATAATTTTCGTAAGCAATAAATTTTTCAACGAAATTTGGCAGTCGTTTTAGGAATTTGTTGAGAATTAAGCGTATAAAGCTTTATTCAAAGTCGTTTAGATTTGACACTTTTAATGAACGATGTCTAGGGGTCAGTTTTTTCACCGGACACAGCGTAGATGCGCCTGCCTGCCACAAATCACGTCATTCAACCATCACTGAAATTCTTCGCGTCGACGACTCAGTCCATCATTACTAAATAAGTAAGCAAGTAAGGAAGGGAAGAAGTAAATAATCTATACAATGTCGAGAACTCTGAGACATATAAAGCTGCGTTTATTTGCGGGCGTTACAGGACATACGGAAATAGGCTGATTGTGTAACCCTGTAAGGTATGTCTGGAGAGTGATTGTGACATAATCGCCTAACGATACTGTTCACTCTCAGTATAGGCGATTACAATATTGTGCACTGTCAACAAAACGATTTTGCGCGTGCACTGCATTGCGATTTGCGAATCAGAAACGATGCAACTGTGTGCAGACAGTTGCATTTCACCCCAGGAAAAGTTTTATAAAGATAGACGATATTAAGATCGATCAGTATGCTCCCGAGCCAGTGCGCTGTCAAGCAAACGAACAATCGGACGTGCAGACAGACAAACAGACAGACAAAAAACACCGCTCCGGCGAAACCTGGGCTGGTCCGGTACGGGCGATAATAAAGGTCAGTGATGACGGTTGATAGCAGCATTATCTCCGTACATATGTGTGTTATGAAGACAGATCGAAAACTGGCCGTGACAGATGGAGTAAAAACTACCATTAGAGCCAGGCCGCGGACCGTCGTCGATAATGTGGCGATAAGGTCGTCAGTAATGTGGCGGACACCGGCTGTAAGGATTCCGGCGACGTGTCGTAAGGTGCCGTAGTCGGACAGCTTGAGTGGTTTCCATTGTTCCTTGGGTACGGTCACTCTGGGCCGGAGGACAGTATGCGTAAGGTACCGACGGCTTCAATAGGAATAGAGGGTATAAGCAAAGGCGCTATTTGTCCACGTTGTTGCTATTAATAGTTAGGAGCAGAAAATTCAAACTGTAAAAATATTTGATGTTGTGAAAACGATTTTGGCCAGAGAAATTTAACTACTGACAGAGTATTCTTGTCGGCTGACCGAAAAACCGCCGCACAAGAAATCACCCAAGATGTCCATCTCTAAGTGACGTAATACCACCCATGTCGTACAATGCGCAAGGTGCATGCTCCGTTGTTATTACCCGGCAGCATAATTACACTGTAAACAGATCACATAAACCGACTGACGCTGACAAACGGACGGGCGGACGGAGAAAATGGAAAAGGCCGTCATTGCACTGGCTGCTCCTACTTGTTTGGCCTCTTTATCAGCCCACTCAGCCGCTGCAGAAACAATGACCATCAATCCTGCAATAGCATCTTCCGCTCACTCCGCGCACGTCAGTCCTGTCTTCGTCCATATACGCCGCAAAGCTGCGTCTTTATCTTAATTATTCATCGTAAATGACGGCGATATTGTCCAACTCATGCGATAAATCGGCGTCCATCGAATACATTATTTTCTTTAAAGTGCATTGCTCGCTAAGTAGCCTATTACTGATTTATTTAGTAAAAAGAATCTCAAGCAGTTTTATTTATGTTATTTGCCATAAGATAACAAAAACAATGTACAGAAAAAAACTTAATTAAAGGAAGAAAAATAACGTTGTCACGTCAATAATTACTTTCTAACTTTCTACTATCAATGACTGTGTTTGAAAACACGTGTTTTGTACTTTTATTTTGTACTTGTACTTGCAATTCAATTCACGTACTTAAAGCACTTTTGTCGGGAAGCCTGGCTCATTTATTCACACACATTAGTCGCCACTGTCAGCACAGGTCACCATAATTAAACATGCATTTTACCTACACTATAACTATTGGTTGCATGGAGAGAACGTGACAGTAGAATGGTTTGCAAATTAGCAAAAGCGGCGATTGAGATGATCTGTAACGACTGTGGTCGACGGCTTCCATTGGAGACCCGCGGTTTGGCTTGTCGGCCTAGGCCTACTCACGATCCGGGTACTATTGTCGCAGACGGTCAGCGTTCTTTTGTTTAACGTTCTTTATACGGGCGTAAGTCGTCGGCGAATAGAATGATACAAACGTGTGCGGGGCTTCGGATCGTGCTACTGTTGCTGCGATGGTTTAGTAGCTCTGCTACACCACGTGCTATTGTTGAGCGTCGCTTTCTTATGCTTCTGACAGGCTCGGTTAACTTGTTGCCGCATGTAGCGATTGACGACGCGCTGCGTAGTGACTATTGCTGCAGTCGACATCGCGCACGAAATACGACGACAAAACAACAACAACGACATGTCACGTGTCTCATAATTTTGGCAAAGCAACGTTAACAACTAGGCCTAGACAAATAAAAAATTCAAGACAAAAGCTCTAACAAAACTGACTGGAGCGATTATATTAATGCTGCACTTTTTTCTAATTATGAGCATATGAAACATTCTAGAGTATTTTTGCCGACTGAAAAAATTCACAAAATCTCACATACCACGGACTTAGGCTTACACTTTGAACTAAAAGCAGAACTCAAGGCTAAAAATTCTGGCTTTGAGGTCTTGCCAAGGTCTAACGTTAGCGAATATATTAGTGGACTGTAAACCAGACTGCAGCACATATTAGTTAAATTAGTTAATCAGCCGATCTATCTATTCTATTAATCTATCTATCGATATTATAGTTAGTAATAAATGCTAGGCTGCAAGAGCTGATTTAGATTCAACATCGTCTGTTCACGGTTCCGCATGCAACAATGTACGGGTGCGGTGCTCATCTCCGTTTCTTAGGTTGACATCAGCTTTACCACACCCCTTCTATAATCTGTCGTTACCTGCCCAGTTTTTACAGCGGTATCAAATTATACTGCTTGGTAGGCGCATGAGCGTGAACAACTTGTTTAGACCTGACGGCGACGTGACAAAGATTGGAACCCACACGCTCTTGATTGCAAGTCCGATGTCCTAACCACTGCGCCACGAAGTCACACGATAATGCATGGCTGGACTTAAAAGTTGAAACCGTAGCCGGTTCAAAGCATCGCCAATGGGATCAGCTCCCTCCTACGCAACGAACCTTAATCTATATACGCGAAATCTTCTGATTCGACGTAGGGCATCATTACCGCGCATAGCCGTAAGCTTAAGCCGCAGCTTCTATTGAAGACCGGGCTTACGGAAGAAATCCGGCTTACGTAAGATAGCATAGCACTGCAAAGGTTCACAGCGCTTTAATACTTATTTGCGACAAAGTATTCGCTAAAAATAAAATCACTTCTTCTTAAATGCATCGCGACACTGCGTGCAAAATAGTAATGCCAGAACATTATATGCGTAGCTATACAGTAACCAATTTTATTATCTTTATTCAATGCAGTATGGCAAAAAGTAGGCCTATAAAACAAAATGATTAAAGAACGTGGGCTATCGCATACGCCAATAGGCTTGCAGTGCAAACACTATACAGACACAAATACGTTGTCAATACGTCAACGAACTAACTATGACCAATTTGCATGTCAGCGAGAAATTTGCACAAAAATGTAGTTAATTCACTAACGTATTTCAGCGCACAAGATAGTTATTTGCACGAAAACTATTTAGCGAACACTTTGGTCCATCATAGATGTAAATAACGTTTTAAGAAAAATATTTTAAAAACGTTAAAAAACGTAACAAAACGTGGCAAGAATAAAAAAGACGTTTAAAAACTTTAAATAAAAAACGTTGGCCATAATCTGTTCAACTTCTTGCCTAATGCCTAATGATGTAAGTGCAGTATACCTGAAATTATAGTTTATATAGAGAGAACTTCATTTAATTTCAATTGAGCTGTGTGGTCATAAGGCAATAGCATTAAACTGACTAGATATACTAGTTAAAAACATTTTATTTAGTATATTTCGACTAACTAAGTAAACTACATCACTATGACTTATTAATTCGTTTATGTGGTCCCAAAAGTGCTTCACAAAGCTTTTGATAAGATTTTTAATGCACGTTTTTAAAAAAAATATTTAAAAAACGTTGAGCAAAATAAAAAAAACGTTAAAAAGGTAAAAAACGTGGCAAGAATAAAAAACGTAAAAAACATTTTTTTCATGTATGCTTTGGTGAGTTAAAGTCAATGCTGTTTGTACTAAATACCGTACTGCTAGAACCTGGAGTGGATAAGCTAGCACGCAGTACGAGCTTATACCACTCCAGACAGTACGGTATCGTATACTTGAACCGCGCTTAGATAGCATAGACTTCATTGTCGTTTGTTTTATGACGCACGACTACAGCCGAAAGTTACGGAAACGCTAGCAGTGCCGTGCGAGCTCAGTGTGGTTTAAATGTCGCTACAGAAGCGTCGATCCGCGGAATACTTCGCCGAGTCCGGACCTTTACAGCACGTAAATCCGACATGTGCTCGCAGCACACATGTACTGTATAAGCCTACACACTGCCATGTCATTCTTTTCTTACTTTTACAACACGCCCAGTGCACGATCGGTCGGTGTGGAAGGTTACTTGGAGACGATCTATGCCCTGCGCTAGGACCTAATGGACAATTCGCCGTAGTGTCAGTCACTGCAACTTCAGTCATAAAGACGTAACGTGTGCGTGTTCTGGGATTTACCCACAATCCTTAGCCTGGACTCTTGCGCGTCCGTTCAGCCGCCCCGCCATATACATACTGCAATATTGATGGTCCTATTCACGGTCATTGTTGCATTATGTGCAGTTGCGAAAAATACCACTGCATCCCTTACGTCATCGACATCAGATCTACGACAATAAATTGTGATAGCCCATAGTCCGCTGGAAGGACATATAGCCTACCATTATAGAAAACACTCAGTAGAGCCTATAACAACTGCGCCAAGGCGAGGACTGTCGCTGCCGAATGTGCATTTGATAGCCTACTGCGGTAAAGAAAATTCCCTGATTCCACGTGAGTTTCTTTAAATCCCGTTTTTCGTTAACTTGATATATAGATACACCGTAAAAAATCCTGCAGTTTGCGCCCGATCTGTTCATAGTAAAAAGTCGTAAATGAGCCAGAATCCACGAAAAACTGGATTCCCTTGAAAAACTAACTGATTTGATTTGACCTCTAGCACACAGCACACTTCATTCGCACTTTACCCGATGGCTAAGTTGACTTGAAACTCGCAAGAATTATATGTTGACTAAATTTCGAACGACGCTTAGCCTATCTAATGCGACCTCTGTGTGGGCCGTGGCAACGCTAAAACGTAATGACTCTACACTAAAAAGTAACATGGGGATGGGGACGGCGGTAATACCGCGGTAACCGCGGTAATTACCGCAATAATGGGGACAAAAACGGCGGTATTCCCGTGGAAATGGGGATAAAAGGGTAATACCGCGGGGATGGGGATAAAATTTGCGGTATACCCGAGGTAATGGGGACAACTACAACTTTCGTCCGTAGTAGTTGCTGTAAAAATACATATAGAAATAATACATTTCACTAAATAGTACTGGTAGATCGCATGGCATGTTTCGAAATGTGGATATTTTGTGTTTATTTACACTGATAGCGTGGGGAGTTGAAAAATGTTATTAATTTGCAGTACATTAGTAACTAACAGTAATAAAATGTGCAGATTATTACCGGCAATTATTTTCATAAACATAACAATGGGGATGGGGATGAGATGGGGATGGGGATGATATTTCATCCCCATGTCACTCTTTAGTCTACACACCATCAGCGTGTAACAGACAGACAGACGGCAAACGGACATGACAACGGTTTACAATGGCAATCTTTTCTATCACGAAATCTTCATGCTGACGGCGTCTTCCTAGTAGCATGTGATAAATCTCGAGCCGAATCAAAGTCGCAGTCTTCGGGTTTTTGGCCTAGGTGATCTTGATCTGTCACCTTTTAAGCAGAAAAATGACATGTCATGTCCGTTAGCCTGCTTCTATCCTGGAAAGATTTACACCAGTTTTCTATCTCTACGCTTCGTTTTCGACTTAAAGTATGTAGAAAGCGACAGAAATGAGAGGAACTAAAATCAAACAAAATAAAAGCCAAAGCATACGGTTTTCAAATATTTAATTTCGGTTTATTTCATTTTATTTTATTTCTGTCGCACTGTACGCACTTTTTGGAGCCCGTAAGAAACAGACGCAGCAGACGGACGGATCAGCAAGACGGTAATGCGACTTACAGGACAGCCGGCCACATAACACAAAAACCAAAACGGAAACGACGATAAGCAACAAAAAATCGTTGTAAATGATTATGTGTAAAATGCGTGCATTTTTCTGCGTACACGTGTCAGCTGCTATTTACTATACCGTTTCTACAAGGTAAGCCAAAAAATTGGCACCATTTTTGTATGCCTTGTGTAATGCACTATCGGTCTAACTATTGGTAGATAGGCACTATAACACTATAACATTGACATTAACATTGATGCCTTAACACCATCAAGTATTACACGATTTTCAAATTTTTCACTGTTAGAATCAAGGGAAAATTTGCAGTAACAATATTAAATTTCATTACACTTTAATTATGTCGCTGCACTACCTTGTGTCTTGTAAAAGCATCACAACACGGCATTTCATTGATCGCGCCATTGCTCAGTGGCGTCGTTCGATGGGTTAAATGCCTCGCCCAGCAGCAAGGCAGACACATTGAACATTTGATGTAAAATACTGCATGACATGGCAGTTACTTTAAACAGTAATTGAGACAAAAAAAGTTGTTTTCTGTTGATAACTTATTAAAATGTGTTGTTACAGAAGTCTTATTTTTAATTGTTGCTTTTGCGACACTGACGTTTCACAAGGTAGGCCTAGTGTAGCGACACACTTGAGGTGTGGTGGGAACTTTAGCGATACTGTTATTACATTTTTTCTGATTCTGGAGGTGAAAAAAATATTTTTACATAGATCGATATTTGACGAAGTTAAAGCGTATGGACTATGTTGCCAATTTTTTTTTGGCCCGCCCTGTAATTCCAGCGTATTACCGGTGTCCGGCGTTCAGTATTTAGTGTAAAAACACGTTTATTCAAGCTACACATACTCACGACGTGTGCGGTGGTGACGTAGTGGACGGGTGATGTGATGATAAGTGCGCCGGACGTGATCTAGTCCCATGGACCAGTCTCAGTCTTCAGTCTTAGCAACAGCAGCAGCAGCAGCCGTGTCGTCAGCGTCGAAGCGTGGATACCCACTGCAGTGCGCACGCCGAATAGCTGCGTTCCTGCTTTGCTGTAGACCCACATGCATGCGTCGATAGACTCACTACTGATACAGCAGCTGCTGCCGACCGACGCGGACGCCTCTCCCCATCGCATTTTGTCCATTCATTATTAGCGCTGTGCAAAAGCAGCGACTAATTAATCGTTAAAAATAATTGATTAAAGTGTTTGCAATCGATTAAATTTGTGAAAGTTTCAACAGCCGAACGTGACTGATGATCAACGTTTGTAATTACAATTTTATTTCGCGTAGGACATGTCACCAAGATTTTTACTCGTATAACAGAAACTTAGTTCTCGTGATCCGGTGACAAACAACGTTTAAATTTGGTTGTTATCCGTCCGAAAATGGCGAATATATAATCGTACGTAAAACTGCTATCGTGTATCACTGACGGCGCACAAAATTCTATTACATTAACGCTCGACGGCACGAATTATTAATTATTTATCAGCAATGACGACGACGAAGAAGAGAAATGATTGCGATAGAGAGGCGGGCGTTATTGACCACACATTAAATCGTCTCGTCTCGTCTCTGTTGACGTGATGTTGCTGCTTCAACTTCTTCTTCTTTTTTGTCTTCTTAAGTTTTCGCCGAAACGCACAGCAAAACTTTGGACTGGAAAACAACCTAGGTTTTGGAGAAAGTTTTGAATCTCTAGGCATTTAGCTGACCGTACTCAAGTAACGGTCGAGCTTTTGGTACGGTTGTCGTCTGCCGTCTGTCCGTCCGTCGTCGTCCGTCCATCATCTGTAACGGATGTATTGTGGTTAATCGTTAGGTCGTAGGGGAAAACTTTTTGTGGCTTAAACTTATGCATATAAAATTTCAGCGATCTAATGCGAAAGAAACATCTTAAAATTTGTGTTGAATGGACGAATGGTAAAAAATGTGCGTTTTCCAACGGAAAACTCGCCATGTCTCGAAAACGGCGAGAGATATGGCCGAGGTTACTATTAAGTACTAATAGCAAGTGCTATATACCTTTTAAAATAAAATGAAAATCATCGACCTTGGATGACCTTGAAGGTTACTCACAACCAGTACGGTCGGCTATCCTAGCGACAGAGCTTCTTGTCTTGTTAGGTGTCTTAAGGTTTTTAAAGTTTTCTTTCCGTTTTTAGGTTCTAGTCTACAAAAATACGGGACAGAGGCTGACGTAGTCACTCGAATTTTAAGACCCAGAAAAACATGTTACAGCGTTTTGTTTAGCGAACAACGTGACGTCAGAACTCAAAATCGTGAAGTTAAATTTGATTTGCATTACAAAATGCACAGCAAATAAAAACGTTAAAAACCCTACAATTTGGATTCGGAAGTTCCATAATTTTCTTGCTGAAACTTAAAAACCTAGATTTATTCGAACCAGTTTTCTAGCCGTGTAAATCACGCATGCACGCGACCAGGTCTACTTGGCAGTGAGTTAATGCGCAGTCGACTAGTCGACTATCAGTTGCATATAAATGACGCCGATTAATGCAGTATATAGAATAGCTACTGGATGGGGTGCGTTATCGTGCGTCGACGTGAGCCATGAACTTGTGACATCGATTCATCAACTCAGCTGTCGATATCGAACTGCCGTTAAGTAGCGTCCGCATCGTAAACACTGATAAGGGATATGACTTTGGCCAATGCCACTCCGCAAACGAACCCCAAGCTTAGCCGTAAGCTATACGATAGCCGAATTCGGCCCGCAAAATCGACCGAAAAAAGTATGGTTATTCGATTTTTTGCTTAGAGAAAATCATAGCTGTGACTTGGTTCGAACAGTCGGCTGCATGCTTTTATCAGCAAAGTTACTGACGGTCATTCTGTAACTGTCGGTGACTGTCGTCCGATTTTGCTAATTTTGGCAGAAACATGCCAACGAGAATTTGAAACGAACGGATATGCGCAGCCCATCATAGAAAATAGCAAATCAGACGACATCTCAGAAATATATCACAAAAAATAAAAGATTGGCGTTTTATGGAACACACGGAGTTTATATTTATGTCAACAATGTCGATAAGCGCGGTCGTACAAGATCGTACAGAAGTCCAAGCACGTTTGGGCAGTCTAATAAGAAGCTTATTGCATTATGGATATGCAGCCGCGAATTCCCAGCCACCGGCCACGACAGTATGCACTGAACGCGGCTCTGCTAGGCATATCCTATGAACCGACGCGCGTCAAACACTGCTGTAAGAAAAAAAATGATGACAATGCCAATCACGACAGATGCATTTTATACATACGAAAATACACAGTGTCGGAAAAAAGTACATCCATGGACATTGTACAATAAAAATGTCAAATCTGAACGAATCTGAATAGAATTTTGTACAGTTAATCCGCAATAAATTGCTCAAGCGATCACCAAATTTTGTTGTGAAATATTGTTTTGTAGTTGAGTTATGATTGTTGAATATTGATAACAAAATATATCCGTTACGAACATCGCGTTACATAAGGCCTACTGCAGTTGCTCGATCGTAAGTTAACGCAATCAACGTCAACAAAATGGTATTTTCTGCAAACCATCATCAGAAAGGGTATGTTGCTAAAGATTTTATTGCAGAATTTCACAGCAAGCCGTGAACACTGCTAAGATCAAACAAACTGTCCGTGCCATAGATGTAAAAAAAACGTTTTTTACGTTTTTTTATTCTTGCCACGTTTTTCACGTTTTTAACGTTTTTTTTTTATTTTGTTCAACGTTTTTTTATTTAAAAAAACGTGCATTAAAAATCTCATCAAAAGCTTCGAGAAGCACTTTTGGAACCACACAAAAAATAATAGGTCATAGTATTGTATTTTATTTAGTTAGTCCAAATATACTAAAT
>Ga0209454_1000736_pt1 | contig 18050 bp, 9 predicted proteins | sample WorMetHERISLAND1_2_FD_187400 | JGI IMG/M metagenome (GOLD analysis project Ga0209454, IMG submission 187400) | Marine gutless worms symbiont microbial communities from Max Planck institute for Marine Microbiology, Germany - Olavius geniculatus... | ecosystem: Host-associated > Annelida >... | reverse complement strand
ATGATATAATAATGACGATGAGGATGCCACACGTACTCTATAGCAAGGCAGACATGTCAGTAGACTAGGTGCTACTGTAAAAGATAATATTGCAAATAAGTACATTGAAGTTCCCTTTATGAAGAAAGAAAATGAATGGTATCGGTAGCAGATACGATATTATGGTCATCGCTGCCTGCAATGATAAGATCGCTATCATTCGTTAAGAATGCGTATACTTTGATCTTGGCATTTGACCGTTTGACCTCTAAACTGTACTGTTGTGTAGATCAAGACTGTGCACGTGTCATTGTATCTCTTAGTTAGCAAGTTTGTACTTTATGATCGAACTTGGGTGTTCACTAGTATACGATGCATATGCCTCATATCTTTGACTTTTGGAATTCCAACCTTTGGATTTTCGAATATTCATATCCCATGAAAAAACCAAGTCGAACTAACAGTTAATGTTAGTGACACATTTTAGCGCATTTTTGTGTATGTGTATCAATGCGCGTCTGGTAACTGTGCACTTTGACACAATTATTAACCTCATAGCGTCTACGATTAGCACGAAAAACCGTCTTACCAAATTTAAGTCATTGACGACGTTTCGTTTGTAAGTTAAGGGCGCACAAACACAGGCGGACTAAAAGACAGACTGACAAATAAACAAGAGACGCGGCCTCGCAGGTAGGCGGCACACAACAACGCCAACGTGTGCGCGCGCCACGGCTTCAATGATTGATGTATTCGTAGCAATTTGAGTTATTATCACGGATTCTCTTATTATTCATTCATTTAATACGCACTGCCGCTGCTTTTTACATATTAGTTACGATCTGTCAAATAGCATTGAGTACAAAAGCTGCATTGCAATAATGAAACTATCTGTAATTACAACAGAGTGCAAGTCTATTATTCTCCCTGTCGTCAAACAAATTGAACGAACGAAACCATAATGTCACAGAGGCTATAGTCATTGTGTAGGCTTCAAGGCGGCCTGTCCGAATTTAACTGACAGCGATAATATATAGCCTACAACTTTATTCGTCAAGACCGAAGTCGACAAAATAATGTCAATCGGTTATCGGTTAATCGCATTTCCGCTTAAATAAAACACAGTCAACTAACTAAGTAGCCTAGCCTATTAATGTTCTCAAAATAATGAATATAATAACTATTTGCCAGATAAGGTAAAAAATTATAATAGTCTGCTAACACTCACAAACGCCTTCTGTCACTTCATTAAATTTTACGCGTGCGGTAGCACAGCCCTGTGTTAATGGCGACCGGCTAAGTCAATGGAGAATGGCAAAATTCGACCCCGCGCAGATCCGAAACCCCTCAACCGATCGACACAAAATTTAAAACAGGTGATTACGTCGTCGAGACGACCCCCGGTGCAAAATTCCGTGCAAATCCAAGGCCTGAACATACCGGTAAGAGCATCTTTTATAGTCTATTCGTAATTATCTCGAGAAGCCGGGTAGTTTCAAATGCCTGTTTTTTTACTTAATATTATTTTTAATAACACGCACATTTTTATATCCCGATAAACGCACAATACCCACATAAATGTACATAATCCGGACGTCCTAACAAGCCGCATTACTAGACTCGCCCGTCTCTCCGTCCGTCTGTCTGTGTGTCACGTATGTTTTTAAAAAAGAAAACAATAAAGCGCCGAAAAACCAAAATGATGTAAACGTTCAACTCTGCAGAAGTGATTGGCGTGACAATAATTTTTAGCTCAAAACACGAGCCAATGATAATATAAAAGACCTAAAAGCAAAATGACACATATCTCGTGTAGCCTAAACGAACGCGGTTTGTGCAATTGTGCCGTGGCAATGTAAAAAGTAGACTTTTAATCGAAATTTAAAATGAGTAAGTGCGTGTACGGACGACCGCATGTCTCGTTGGCAGTGGGCCGGTGTCTACGCCGGCGCTTTGCTTGTTCCTATTTTATGCTCATATCGCCACGGCAGTATAATACACGATTGCTCGCGTTATTCGGAGCCATTATAGTCGCATTTCGGTGGAATAATTAACGAGCTGGTCCGTGCGGTAGGTCACAGAACTTGGCGCGGAAAACCCGAATTAGCAAGCAGCGCAGGGCTGTGTAATTAGACCGTTCATCATGTGAAACTGCTTTATAGATTGATCACGAAGACAACGGCACCAGAGACTAGCCACTGTCAGTTGCTTTGTGCTTAATTTGAAAATCATTATTTACCATTACTGGTAGAAAGTAAGCAACAAAATAGATAATAGACAATTAAAGAAAAAAATAATAAAAAAGAAACAAAGCCTACACGATAATGTTCATATATGACACCATCAGACGCATGGCCATTGCCAACAAAATCTTAACTACCTAAGCCTACTGTAGCTAAGCTGCATACAGTTTTCACTGCCGCACTGTCTGGAGTGGTATAAGCTCGTACTGCTCTGCTCCAGTAGTGCATCTTTCAGCACAAAAAGAAAAAGCGGCGGTACTTTTAATCTACGGCCCCATATGCGGAACATTGAGGCATCGAAAACCGCGAAACCAAGATGCCAAAAGCGTCACGAAGGGGAAAATAGGAGAGTCGATATCCCTTTCCGCAGCCGAGTAAAGAGTCTAAAAGAGCGTCGTCAACTCCTCCATCGGGGCTAAAGCAAAACCCAAGCCGAAGATGAGATTTGGGGCGTTTTGAATTTGACGAACGCACCTTGAACAGTTGGCAGTTTGATATTTCCGTGACATTTAATTAAACCCCCACAGATAGACAGTGTACCGCATAGTGTGAACAAGAAATGTCGGCACGCCGTACCGCCACCAAAATGAATGTATGTGCGCCGTAAAAGTTCGAATTGTCAACCCAAGCTGACGCTGTAATCACAACATGTAAGCCTATGCTGCTATAATAATGAGCGTTATTCATATTAGTCGCCGGGAGTCGCCTGAAATCATTCGGCGACAGCGAGACACGTGGAGACAGAGACAGGCGCGAGCGACTGCAGCAGCGCTTGCTATAACCGAACAGGCCTAATGGGGTGTTTACATGATCCAGTAAACGTCCGGCAAACTTCCAGCAAATGTATTCAAAATACAAGTGCTAATGCTGGACGTATGCTGGATCGTGTAAACACCCTATAAAGATGCGTGCGCGTATTATACGGCTTGTGACGGACGTCAAGCGCGTTAACTCAACGGGCTTTCCGACAGAAGCAAGAAGCGTGACGCGCGTTACTCGGCGTGACGCGCGCAGTGAGAACGCACCCTAAGGCGCAGTTTTCACCCAGCGCAACGCACGCGACGCAACAATCGCAACGTACGCAGCACAAGCAACAAAGTGATAAAAGCAACGAAAGCAACGCAAAGAGCCCAACACAGTTAACGCATGGGCTACACACAACGCAAAAACTGACAGCGCTTCCATCTTTCTTGAATTTTGACCGTGAGGTAAGCCGCTTGCATCGGCTGCGCTCGTTGAGTATGCTGCGTACTTTCCTTGCGTATCTAACCAACCACAAACTGGGTCAACTCAGTCTTTAGCTTCTTCGGGGTAAATATGCAAATCGAATACGAGCCTGCTTGGCTAGGATTAAGACCAGCGCTGGGAAATTGGTCCGTCGGAAAACTAAATTTTTAGATTTATTTAAAATAAACCTCAAAAATCTCAAAAGTTCAGTTACAGTTTTAAAAAAGTTTTTTTGAAAATTGTTTAAAATTTATTACATACAAGCGGACAGGTCGCTCGCTGTCCGTTTGATCTTTGCCATATTATCGGCCTGCGGCCTTAATTTTCCGCCCTTCAGGCCTCATCTCGGTCTGCGGCTTCGATACACAGCGCTGCATGCAGCTTTACCGCTGCGATTTCCCGTAGATCTATATGTGATGTATGCGCTATTGCGCTTACGATGCGTCACCATGGTAACGACGTTTATATGACGTCACAGCTCTGCTGCGGCTTAAGGATGTGGCGGCAATATTTTAGAAAAAGTGCAATTTTCTGAAAGGTACGACACTTCAGCGACATCTCACCTAGCCCGTGTGTAGGCCACGTACGACACGGGCCTGCGTGCAAAATTTCGCCGCCGTAAGTCGTGCCGTTTAAAAGTTATTGGCGATCGCATCTCTCAAATAGTATATATAATATTGCAATTCATACTATCATCGTGATTTTTGAGTTATGACTTTAATCACTTCATTATGTCGTTCACTCATAAGATGGTGTATACCACGTGTTTCCTGGGTTGTAATTTTGTGCACGGTGTTCTTTGGACAAAGACCTAAATAATTTATATAACCTAAAAAAATCTAAATAAACCTAAAACTTAAATGTTTTTCTTAAAACGCGTTCACCTGCGTTGTGTGATTTCACATGGCAGGTGACGCTGCGTAGTTCTGCGACGGGTGGTTTTCCACAAAGAGCTATACACAATATTTAACCTTTAATTTTTAACGTATGTGCGTGTTTATTTCGTGATACTGACTATTGCAGTTACTGATTTCGAACTTTATTGCGTCGCCCGACTCAGTTGCGTACATTAATTATACAAAAATTGCAATCACCTTTACGTTAGGTGGAAACTCGGCTTAAGCTCACCTATCTTTATATAGGTCTTCGCATTCATCGATTGGCTGCATGGTAATAAGCACGCAGCGCTGCCAATTAGACGCAGAGTCTATAGACGAGCAGCATTATGTTGTCGCCGCCCGTCGAAAATGTTCGCTTGTGTACAACACGTACGACATGTTCCTCTGAGCCTATACGACAATGTATCTGACCCCTCGTAATCATAACTATAATCGTAAATGTTATGGTGCTCTATCCAGAGCATTAAGGCCGAAATTCTAACAGATAAATTTTGAAAGCTTTAAGAAAGGCGCAATTTTGTTTTATAAGAAAAAAAATCGGACTTTAAAAAATCATCACACATGCTAAAATTTTAAGAAACTGTCCCCACCTCTTTGCGACGACGCCACTACTGCGTGATTTCCGGTGTTCTTGTTTGTTGATACTGCGAAGTTGTGTTTATTATTGCTGCGTTAAAGTATTTCATCGCGTTGATGTTTCAAGATCACAAATTTTAATCCCATAACAGCCCGAGGCGTTCGTTCGTCAACGCATTGATTGAAAAGCCCTGCCTGTAAGCTGATAACCTACAATCATCCTGGGCGATCAATATACGACTGCACGCGTGCATTTTAATTACATTATCATTGCATCGATTAGGCGATTGTACACGAAAAGCTGCAGTGCTGAATATTATTACAACGAGAAATAGTGGCGTATGACTATTTGGAGGCAGAAAGCACCTTGTCATGTCCCGCGGCACTACAATTTGCACAATTTCCATTTCTAGAACCTCAAAATTTATCGGTTAAGAAAAAAGCTTCAGCGTCTGCAAGCAGATTCCTTCCCCGTCGACTTTTCTTAAATGTTAAACAAGCCACTAATTGGAAAACATTCGGTCCCGATGACGCACACGATGTGCGATCTTGTCACCTGTATCATCCAAACGGGGGGGGGGCTGAAATCGTGAGACCTGACATCGCGAGACCTGACAACGCGGCACCAGATCAGAAGTTGAGCAAAAAGGGTCCTTTCATCAGCGAGCATAGACAGTATTGTCAGTCTGACCAATGAAGCGTGGCCAGTCGGCCGCAAAGTCACACGGCGTGCATTTGTAGGCCTTGTCATCAAATGATGGCACCAAATGAAAACTGCCAACACTAGTGACGTCAAGTCTAAAAGCCGGCCTAGACCTCTCGTGGTCCGCGAAGTTATGTGTTAAGTTTGGTCAGTATAGGGCCTATCAAGTGTGGACAGTGATTTCTACCGAGGGCCCGTTGCTGACGATGGACACAACGGATCGGCACTTATCTTCGCGACTGACGCCCAGCTGGAACTGCTGCAGGCATCGTCGACGCATGTCAAAGTTTATGCAATACTTTTATATAGGTAGTACTGATGTATTGTGCTATTTTGCTAATATACTCCTAACTTCACGTGTATCGCAGTTTATTCAATGTTAAACTGACTGATTTTGTTTTTTTTATGGAATGTTTTTATAAAATACTGCTGTGTTTTGCTATTTTGCAAAACGCGTGTCGAAGTTGGTGCAATGTTTTTATATAATGCGTAGAATTAAAGTTAATTTTATGCGTCATTTAGCGTTACTTCGCGTTGTCTCGCGATGTTCGCCCCTGCTATTTGGTGCCGCGTTTTCAGGTCTCGCGATTTCAGACGCCCCTTCCAAACGACATAGGCTACGCCTATAAGCTTACTTTATTATCGGCGACAGCCGTAGTGTTACGTTCATTGCATGCTTTTTGCCTATACCAAGGTGTCATCTAAAGAAACCGCTTGTAGCTGTTCTAGACTCACACACGAAAGCCGTTTTACTTGCGAACTTGCATTAGCCAAGGTCACAACAATAACACGACTAGCAGCTAGGTATAACATGATCGAGCTAAACCATTCGAAGCGTCACGCATAGGACTACAAAACACGTGAAAGCGTGCACTTGTGCGTAACGCTTGCTCGCGAGACAAGACATGTTACTATATGCTGCACCGTCAAAAGTATAGCACACTATTGCTAAACAGGGTCGTCTCTCATACCATAAAACGCAAACGCAAAGTCTTTTCCGAGCCATAGGGTGGTGCTAATCTCCATTTCTTCAGCTTCAGCTAAGCACCAGTTTACACTGCGAGACCAGGGATATGGGGCTAGTGCATCGCGCGGCGTGCTTTTTTCACGCCCCAGCTTTCACTGGTACTCACTGTGCATCCATAAAGGAATGCATAGCCAAAATGAGTAGAGCTGGACAATGAAACATTGTTAATAAAAATCATCAGTTTTACTTCAACGGTGACTTCAAACCAACAACTTTCTCAGTACGTTCAGCTTCAGAAACATTCCGCGATTAAAGTGGTTTAGTCGTTTGCAAACCGTAGCAGCTAAAGCCCTGGTACTTGCTACAGCGCTTCTTATATGAGTCGAGACCAAAAGCATTTTGCAATATCGGAAGTGGCAGCTGATTGGCATGAGCTAATGATACCGCAGATCACTATACGGCCATCCATTGCCCGCGTCAGCGAACAATTATTGGACAAGCGATTTGCAGCTAAAAAAACACACCACCGCCCCAATCAGCCACACGTGGTTTTAACCCCGTAGGCCGTAAGCTACTACTCATTTCTCATTTCCCATCTCGTAGAGGATAGGAGGCTAAGTTGGTCTTAGTTGTAGTCTGTCAGCTGAGTTTATTAACGCTTCTGATGTACTGTCTGATTGATTCGGCCTACTGATCGACTGGCGACTGGATCCAGGTGTGCAAGTCATACGGTGCGGTCGCGTGCACTCACTGCACCTTCGTATAGCTATAATAGCATACGCCACTGCATTAATATAAGCTTACGAAACAAACCATTCAAGCTGTGCTAGCAAAAGCAGACCGTATGGGTAGAATAAGAGTTCTTTAGTCATTGCAGCGCCGTGTCATGGTCGATGAAGTCGACGGCTGCCACGAGGTTTAGATTACTGTTACCAGTAGCCAGTAGGCCTATTTGCACAAAGTTTTAAAGGCATCGAGAGCAATTACTATGAAAGTATCGGCAACGACCTTAAACAGATCGACTGCCTCAAATTTCAAGGCCTAGGACTGAAAATTGGGAATTTCAATAATAGTGTCGAAAGTTGGGTATGGAGAAGAAGTCTCCCTTCCAATTGGAAAAGAGTCTGGGAGGGACAATGTTCTCTCTTTGTGGATTTCTATTTAAAGAGATGGGCTGCGGTCAAGCGTATTTTGGTGCATCATCGGGCCGATCTAAATGCCAAAAAATGCTTCTGCGCTTACGTTAATAATGTTCTTTAGTAAAATACCCATAATTTTAATGATGAGTATAATTTTATGATAAACGTAAAGCTGTAATTAAACACATTAGAATTTTACTGATCCGAAAAGAGGGGAAGATATCTGAGCTATGGGTCAGGGGCTGCAGCGTCGTCCGGTGTCCGGCCCATGGTTAATACTCTTCTGGGGCCGCCGTTAAGCCGATTGCAATAGCGCCCTTTAGAAGATAATCTCCTAGTAACGAGTTTATCACAGATTAAGCCGCTCACGAGAACCTGCAGCCTGCAGGAATACGATATCAGACAAGCCGCTTAAACGTAAAGACGTGGCTTGTAAAATATCTATTGGCTTAGTTACTTAGTCACTCACTTACTCGGGCTCAGGTATAGGCATCTTATAGTAACTACTAATATACCGGGTAGCATTTCGAGGCGCTGAGAATTATTATTGAGACACGCGCGAGGTGCTAAGATGCTCAGACAGTAGAGAAAGATTGTCCACCTCCACAGAAGACCAAAAATCTGGGGAAACGTCGTAAGTTCTCCCACGGCGTCCTCCTCCGTCATCGCATTTTTGTGAAATGCAAGCTGCAGACATGATTTTGGCAATTTTTGATATTTTCGTATACAAATATCGCGATTTTGGAAAATAGCCTATGTGCCGTAAGTTGTTATAAATTGAGATTTATGAGTAGTTATCCAAAAATAAAAATGGGATAAAATAGCACCAGAGTAAAATGACACTTTTGCCACGCGTTTGTGCTTTTCTTGCTAACCTTGTACAGCGTCAACATTATATGGACTTGGTTGCGCACCAAATTAAATCTGTATTCTTCAGCGTTGATCAGCACTCAATAATTATTGACAAAACGGCGTCACCATGCAGCGAAACATTTAATTTTAGCACGTTTTTGTATTACATGCAGCTTAATCTGGCCTTAAGTCGTAAGCTGAAACCGAAAAAAAAAACGAAGCGCGAAGCCAACCTTGAGCGTGGATACCTAACAGTTTAAAGCGCGATTTCAACTTCGCAGCCGCGTGAAATCTTTTCTAGGCACAATGTCTCACAACTTTGTCAAACAATGTTACGTTTAAACCTATGAATAAAATCGCACATGAAAATAATCGAGTTAGACTGTAGCGAATATAACAATTAGTCTACTTATTAGCGTTCCGGCTCCGGCCATTCAGTAGCCAACAAATTAATAGTATCATCAGAAACAGGCATATGCATTTTGCATACAGCATGGCTGAGTGCTGCTGCATAGGCCTACCTAGCCTTCATTTAGAACGTTGGGCAGCCAATTATTAAGCACAAGATACATTGAGAGAATACTGCGCAGTAGTCGGCTGACAAGTCGGTCGCTAAAGTGGTCAATTAGCGTATACAAGCATCTCCGTATCATTCTGTTGTCATATCAGAGTCAGCTGCATTAGTCGTGTGTACGCTATTTCAGTTCCAGGTGTTGTATTTCCCTGCCGTTACGTGACTCCGCTACCTCAATCAGCACGCGTTTGTCATAATATTATGGACAGAAAATATTTGTATCGAGAGCGTTTTCACTGCACTCAATTATTGTTAAAGTGTGTAAATTTTTAAAATGCCACGTAGAGACAAATTTGAACATTTTTCATAAACACACTCTCAGCCAAACAATAATTGTCGGTGGTCTAGAAAGCCGTAAAAGCCACCAAAATACCCGTTTCTTACAAAGCAAGTGATATAGGCCTACACGTGAAACGAGCTAAATGCGTCTCTTTACTGCGATCGCATCACATCACGCATAACTTCTGCAACGCAGAAATTGAATACTTAAACAGATTTTTTGGATAATATTTGTTTTTTGGTCGGCGTGATCTAAAAATGTGCGACAGCTATCAAGATAACCCGTACAAGATAAGTAACAGCAACGTCGCTTTGATTCGATTTGATTAGTTTCCGTGTTTTCTTTGTCTGTTGTTTATTACCTCCGCCAAGGAAGTAATGTTTTTGCCGGTTTTTGTCTGTTTGTCTTCTGTGTGTTAGCAAGATAACTCAAAAAGTTATGGACGGATCTTTATGGAATTTTGAGGGTATGTCGGGCATAAACTACCAGTGATTCAAATTTGGGCATGATCCGGCAGGAATCCTGGATTCTGGATCACTTTGAAATTTTCGTTACCATTGCGTTAAAGGGGGCATAAGGGAACCGCTGGCAAAGCCAAGATGGTGACGCCATCTGGCGAATAGCTTTGCCTTGGCGGAAGTACCTGCGGGCTACGACTGCTTATCTAGTTGACTTTGTTATTTTTGTGTCCTGTCGTTTGATGCAAAGCACACGTGAACAGAAAGTCGCAATTTTCCGACAAACAGTTGCAAATTGTCGACAAAGAATAATATTATGACTGCTCATAATTTTTCATTTACTGCTAAATTTCTGCCACTAGGGATTTTTAGCCCGAAATTCTGTATTTTTGAACAAAAAAATAAAAGCCTAAATTTAGGAAAGTGTCGCTGTGACGCGCCGTCACTGGTAAGTATGTACTGTAAGTAAGTAAGCCAGAAACGGATAATGCATCACAAACCATTTCCGACTTCAGAGTGTGTTGACAGTCGTCAGTAGATCTGTTGTCGCTGCTGTCGACGTGCAGACAGACAGTTGCTCGGTCGGTCGTCGGCGTCGCAGCAGAGATACAACTACCTCGCAGGTGTATGCGTGTATGTGGCGCACTCACAGCACAGCACTGCGACTGACTGTCTTGCGGCGTCACTGAAAACGCGGCAACGGAAAACGCAAGACTCGAAAACACGGAAACGGCACGCGCGTGTGTGTTGGATAGCGAGACAACCAATAGACACAGACTTGCTGCTTACGACAACAAGCACTGCTGACGCGCTCTTCAAAGGTACAGTACCAACATCGATGACCTTAAACGACCTTAAAATCCAAAGGCGTCAAAACGTAATGTCGGGAGCGCGCAGCTCCGACGTGTGTGCTCAAGCAATAGATTCGGACACCGACTTACCGTGACGATGACTAAGCAAGCGCTGATGCGACATTTTGCCTGCATTTTTGTTAAGCTCTCTGGCAGAACTGTGCAAATCATATCATTTGAATATCAGTTTTTTGCTTCCCTGCAGTTACACTTTAAGCTGCGATGCCATTTCACATTTTACACTTAGTTATTATCTTAGTTCTTTGCTTGACTAAAGTTTGCGCGATTGAAGTTCTATTTTATTGTACGATGCTTTTGTAAAATTATCCGTATCGCTCATTCATGTAGTCTACTGAACCAACAACCATTGTTTTTTTTCACTATACCATGTATTTCAGACGCACAAGATGTTTTATTGACTGTGGTTTTGCGTTTTCCACCTATGCATTTTCACGTTCCCGCGTTTTCTGCTCTCGCGTTTTACCCCCGTTTCTCTGTCGTGGTGGTACTTGCTCTCCTGCTGCTGTTCTGGCACCTGCATTTAGCGCACCCGGCAAGCGACGACAACGTCTTTTCTACGCCGCCGACGATCTTGTGCTTTGTAAAGAATATCTCCTCTGCTCTGTGGGGCCTCACTGTAGCCGTACCCCACTCGCTTAGATTACTTAGACTTTAGCTGTAATTAAGGGCACTGAACACTGACGTCTTAAACATTTGCTAGATGAATATTAAGCTTATTTATAATCCGGGCTAAATTCCGTCAAATATCTAGGCTTAGTAATTTCTACGCAGTACACCCTACTGTGACGTAATATCGCATTTGACACACTGCTAGGCCTATTGCTCGATTATTTTTTTTCCCACACTAGCACAATACAGCCATTATCTTAAAAGAATCAAAGTGTAAATGATTGCAACGGCGGGCACAAAAGTGCCTACGAATGACACCGCATTACCCGTTTGCCGAGCTCTGCGGACAGTTTCTGAAACTAGAAGATAGTTTCTGTGCCGTTCTCAGTGATGCGAAAAATGAGTTTCCCAAACTTCTGTACCACTTCTATGGTCTGTTGACCGCACTAACCTGTTGTTTTATATAAATCTAATTATGGCGTATTTGTCGTGTACACTCTACAGCATACTGTACGACACACTGTTTAAAACATCTTTTTTGTACGAGTCGTTATTCAATCAGTCCACAGCAATCAAAGTATACAAACTAAGAACGTTTTATTCTGTAACCTTTTGGCATTGTCCACATTGAGTTATGACTGTTTTTAATCAGATCTTGCTGTGTATTTTATTTAACTTTTATTTGAACTCTGTAATGCGTCCATGGTCTTTTATCATGAAATGGAGCCACTAGAAACCGTTCAATATGATAACAAAGATAATGAAGTGCTTAGTGGAGATTGGGCTTTAAGCTAGACTGAACTGGGGCATGTGGTCACACAGTGTTGCGTTAACATAATGGAATCAATGCTGTCATGTTGCGCTCAGCGCATTCTCTGCTCATTCATTACCGTTGCTTATGTACACGTATGTGAGCTCATAGGCCTACGCGTATTTTTGACGTCCTTACAGCATGTCCCTACGAGAGTCGCCTCTAGCAGCACGTCAAGACTAGTGTATTCGAACGGTATTTGAATCACTTTGCGCTGCAGCTACCGGGGCCTCTTCACCCGATCACGAGTTCATGCAATAATCGCGCTATCTGTCGAAAGATGATGACTACGCGGACAAGAATGATGAACTCAGTCTCAAGGGCGGAGAGCTTCGCACCAAGTTACCTTTAATCGGACTTCGCTTGTGTCGCTGTGGTACATACATTAACGACACTCAGTTTTTACTGATACGTTCCTACTGTTTTCACAATATTTTTCGGCGGCTGCAGTCGTGCGTCATGAAGCAAACGGTGTGTAGTCTATGCGATTTAAGCGTGGTCTAAGTACGATACCGCACTGCCTGAAGTGGTATATGCTCGTACTGCGTACTCGCTTACCCACTCCAACAATGCTGTATCTAGTAATTAATTTGACAAAGGTTTAGGTCGGCTTAATTTAACCGTACGTCGGCTGTATTAGGCCCTATATCTGCGGTCACATTTTTGTTGAAATACGATTTAATCGAATTCAAGGCTTACTGTTACGCATTGATTAGTGATTATGCTTTCTGCATTCCGCATTGACTTGACAGCATATAGTAGCAAAGACTAAAACACCTTGTAAAAACGACACGACGTTTAGGCATCATATTCGAAATAAGCCTATAGCCACATGCATTTTGGAGTCCGAGTTGGCATTAGACCTTTAAAAATTTCCGTGTTTACGGTTGGTGTTTGTCCCTGGAAAACGCCTGCGTCCATAAAATTGTTATCAAACTTTCAAAAATATTAGTGCAGGTTTTGGTTTGTGTTCAAAGTTTCACACTGTTGGCAACTGCACGTAATGCTGTACATGTAGTAGGCCTATCTTTGCTTTAGTCGCACGGTTACTATATAGGCCTATTTGGTGTGTCAGTTTGTTTGTAAGAGCAGCTGTTGTCAACTGCCGTCATATAAATATCAAACGTCCCTACTTTTCACCGGCTGCAACTAAAAGCACCCAGAATTTTTTTTTGATTGCATGTGCAGTGACCATGCAGCGCAGAATGATGAAGCAGATAAATGTCGCGCGGCGCTTAAAGCTATAGGCTAATAACCCGCTTGCACGCAGATTGTCAGAGAAAAATAAATCATGCAGCCGCTTAGCCACTAGGCGTGTTCTGAAACGTGTTTGAACTGCTCCGTTTGTTGATTTATTCTAACATGTTCCGTCTTCCGATCCGATATTTTATCCACACCGCCTATTATATTGTTCGCTGGCGCCTGCGCCGGATGGCCGCATACTGCGCTGCGGTATAACCTATCGGTAATGTCAATCAGCTGCAACTTCCGAGATTGTAAAGCGTTTCTGATCACGAGTCTGACTCACGTAAACAGAGCTATAAGTTAACTGATCTTTATCTTTATTTTTTTCTTATGCCCTACTTATGGACGTGCATGGTAAGCAACTGTTTAGCAACAAAAGCGTGTAAAATATTAATCGTCACACAATGCGACTATCTTTTAAAACGACTGTTATAAGAAAAACCTTTGGTGGTTGAAGATTTTTTAAACAGCAGTCAGTGATCATGTCACGGTGATGGCACACTGGCCAGTTATAGCATAAGAGTAAGTAACAGTCTAATGGTCGACAAAGAGACGTGTTCAGTGCATTAAGCGCTCCGGCGACTTGGCGTAGCTGCTGCAGAGCCGCTTACTGCGTTGCTCGTCGAAAGACTAGGCTACACGGTAAGGTAGACTGGAGGGGGCGGCTGAAAATGCAAGACCACGAAAATGACGGACAAAATCACAAGGGCTGGAAAATGCAGGACGAGATCGTTTTCAAGTATAGATATGTAAAATGTCTGTAGAAAAAATGCGTCTACCTGCCCTCCCCCAATTTACATTATAACCAAGGCCCGCCGTTTTCAGCTGTATTTCGAACCGAGCCGCAAATTTTGCTCTTTTTCGCGAAATTTTGATATTTCCGCGAAATTTCACAAAATTTTGCAAAAATTAAGAATTGACCGATAATCAGTACGATCATCGTAACTAAATAGACTAATTATGTCACGAAAAAAAATCAAACTGAACTGCCTAAAACTGTGAGCCCTACTAATAGGCATCGCAATACGCCACACAACCATATTAAATAAACACAATTCGACTTGAGAGATTGCACTTATGAAATAAAAAAAATTGATAATTTTCCTTAAATGTTGTTAGCATAACTGAGCGCAACGCCAGCCTCTAATAACTGATATTTTGACAGGATAGAGCTCAGTTTATACCCACGAATGAATGATCATAGTAAGCCGCGAGATTTAAACAATTTTGCCTCGGTGATCGAGCTGCGAAATTTTGCGAACTGGCTTGCGGAATTTGGCAAAACTTGCCGCTTGGGGTCATATGTCTTTTTGCAGCGTAAAGTTAAAATGCCAAAAAAATATATTGAAAATTTGATCTCTTACACGATGTTTACTGCGTTTATCTAAACCACAAGTGCTATTATCCCATCGTCCAGTTGTCCACTGCTATCGCTAATACATTTCTACATATTGCCATGCATAAGTGTACTGTACCGGCCATTTCTTGCAGAAGTTAAGGTTCGTCATTTTCAGGTTCTGCAAATTCAGCGTCCCCGGCTAAAGACGATGAAATTGCCGCTGGACCTAATGTTGCTCCGTCGCCATTAACCCATCTGATCGCCATCACCGACGCCGGACAGCGTTTAATGGACAAAAATTCCAGCCAGTGTGTTTTTTTGGTAAAATAATGACGATGTTGACATAGTGGCACTGAATAAGCGCTCGTACATATAGGCCTACGTTAAGTGTTATAGCGCTGGCGTATTGCATGCTGCTGTCCAAGAGCGAAGAGGGTTTTAATGTAGGCCAAGTCGGGGAGGACAGGTAGATGCATGTTTTTTTCCGACAGACAACTGCAAATTTTCAACCGATGAGACTGAATGCTCAGAATTTTAATTTCGACCTTTATTTTTAACGGAAAATTGTTAGCCCCAACTTTTGTATTATGCGAAAACATTTTCTAACAGGATAAAATTTATATTCTGTTACGACGCCATTGCTGCTGATCTGCAGTAGATGTCCGCCATGCAGAAAAATGGCATCAAAGGGACATAAATAAAAGTAATTAAAAAAGAGCGAAAAAGAAAAGAAAAAAGGAGATAACACAAAAAAATGGAGAAGAAATGGAAGGTAGCCTAAAGTTTTGACCGCATGACTGCAAAATCTTGATGTTCTGTTCGATTTTACGTGACTGAACAAACTCCATGTCACCAACATGTCTTCGAAAGTTTAGCTCTATAGGGCCTATACCGAACTTATACGAATCAATATAATTTGCTCTGCTTGGTAGAATAATCGGCATGTAACAGGCCCTATATCTGAGAAGCATTGCAAGTAGCTCCGTCTTCTCCACACGTACTGGCTGTGACGTATTCTTACGCTTAGCCTATAGGCCTATATCGTAGCTGGATAAGCAGCTCAAGGGCGATTTAAAATGTGGAAAAGGGAGCAGAGAAATGTTACCTTAGGTCTTGGTAATTAACTTTTTATATGATTAATTTATTTTCCATTTTTTACTTTTAAAGGGGGCAGGCACAAGTCGCTCCAAAATCCCCCCCGTGACCGTGAGCTTATGATTCGTTCGCCACATGATCATGGCGTTATAAATATGTAGGCCCTTTACTTTAGCCGATGATGAGGAATCTAGCCAAAGTATCCTGAATCGTTACTTAAAGGGGCTAATTCTTTCCAGTACAGTGGCGTCGTAACAAAAATGCAAAATTTGAGGCTTAACTCTCATTTTGGAAAAAAAATGACAGGAAAAAATAAATTTTTGAGCAGCTATTATGTCTGTTAAAATTTTGCAGCTGTTTGTTGGAATCATAAGCCTATGTCGGATAGATATATTGTAGAGTCTGTCAGATAATAGCAATTTCCTGCATCGCGTATTTTTAACCCACTACGCCGGTGCTTCAGTAGTTTACATAACAGCGACTCGCTGTTGCTAATGTTTTTTGTGCCTGTAAGTAATGTAACCAGCTTTTTGAGAAGGCGACAAAGACAATTATGACCGTTAGCTTTTCGTAGGTGGGAACACGGCATAACGCTGATGACGGCGCCAGCTAGCGAAGTCATTTCAGCAGCAATTTCACACCCGTGCGCAATAGTTCTACTCGACAACATAACTCGTTCTGTGTCACTAGTCGACTCACGCAAGATACAAGCAATTTGAGCAAAGCTCGTGAGACGCGCGACAGCCTTAGCAGTTATGGTTCGCAGGTTATCTGGGTCTATTTCCATCCACTTCGTCGCAATTTACCCTTGAAATGTGCACAACAGCCAAAAATAGCAAAAAAGCCTAACTCCCCTTGTTGAGATCATTCAAAGTCATCGGAGTTGACATCGTATAAAAAGCTCGTGACTAGTGCTACTTATGATAAGGAGCATGACTGTGCCTAGGCTCCCTGTCCGCAACTGTTTTCACGCTGGACGAGCCAATAATGGTAAAACAACCACTTTTAAGATGGTACCCCTCTTTGATGCCCGCCTGCACAGGCCTCCTTGAACCTAGAAGGTTGGAACTTAGACTGCTAAAATCAACGTTTAATGCTGAAAACTTCATGTTACGCAGGTTGACTTGGTCTTTCTCCATCCACTTCGTCGCAATTCAGTCTCGAAATGTGCGCTGCAGCCAGAAATTGCGAAAAAAATCACCAAAACTCCTATTTTACGGGTTCAAAGTCGTTCAACGTTTTAGATGTTGACAAATGTAAAAAAGCCCCGTGCTTGTTATGATAAGCAGCATGTCCGTACCTATATCTGCAGCCGTTTTCACACCAGACGATCGAGCCAATAGCGGCAAAATAACGTTTTAAGGGGGTACCACTCTTTGACTCAGTCGTTCAAGGGGAACCCCTTCACCCCAAAACACGAAATTTTGTCACTAACAACTAGAGTCTTTATGGCAGTCCACAGTGAAGATTTTGCGATCTTAGCTTGCGTGGTTTTGACACAATACCGCAGTGTGACGGACGGACAGACGGACCGACGGACAAACGCCTCGATGATGGCTAAGACGCGCGTAGCATTGCTGTCGCGCGTGAAAACTTTAAAAAATATATGTGCATCCGACTCCGAAAATAGGGGGGGGGTAAGTGCAAACAGTGCGCAATTATCTTTCAGGGGCGCCAAGTTATAGTCAATTTTGTCTCAAAATACGTTGCCATGGCAACAGGGGTCGGCAGGGGAGAAATTTAAATGACATCGTCGGATAGCCAATAAGTCGCTGTATCTCAGTAACGGTGCGAGATAAGGCCTAGGTTACCATTAATCACTAATAGGAAATCGTATACTGGCTTTCGATTGGCGCCGAATTTAATGACCTTGAATGACCTTGAACGCCAAAATAGAGGGTTTTGTGGATTTTTTGACGATTTCGCGCTATTTTGCCTACTTTCAACAGGCGCACTAGACGCAAAGAGCGTCAAGTAATGTATATGCAGTGACTATACTAAGTGCAGTATAATGATTCTATGTCCTGCAACACACCGATATAACTGCTGTTATCATTATTAACTTGACGACTAGGCATATAATCACTGCAAGTCGCGGCGCGACGTAAAAATCTCGGCGGCGGCGGCGCCCCATAATTTCGGCTGGCTTGGCGGCGCCGGCGCGCCGTTTGTTTTTCGGCTG
>Ga0209454_1000733_pt1 | contig 18083 bp, 10 predicted proteins | sample WorMetHERISLAND1_2_FD_187400 | JGI IMG/M metagenome (GOLD analysis project Ga0209454, IMG submission 187400) | Marine gutless worms symbiont microbial communities from Max Planck institute for Marine Microbiology, Germany - Olavius geniculatus... | ecosystem: Host-associated > Annelida >... | reverse complement strand
CTGGACACGTGACCACGTGACTGTCCTGAGGCCTGGCAATTTTTGAGGGGTCCGTCCAGGAATCGAACCCAGGACCTCTCGCTCTGGTGGAGTTGACCTGAGTCGACCTGAGTTGACCTGGCGACGTCGGCTCGTGTTAAGTCGACATGAACACCAGAGATCGATAGTTCGAGCTGACTGCGCATAGAAATCAATAGGCGTCGTTCTGCATTTTGATGCATGACGAATGTCTGTCTGTCCGCTCGTGCACGGCTGGCTAGAAAACAATGTAACAATCGATTTGCTTTGCAGTTATATAACAAAAAGCCTAGCTGTTGCTATGATAGCCGACCGTACTGATTGGCAGTGCCTTCAAGGTCATCCAAGGTCGATGATTTTCATCTCATCCGAAAGAGCGTATACGATTTTCTATTCGTGAACAATAGCAACCTTGACCTCATCTTTCGCCGTTTCCAAGATATGTCCACTTATGTCTCAAAACTTTCGACTAAAAATTGCGGCCAAACCGCTGCAGATGGAGACATGGTTACTATTGACAGCTTATAGGAAGTCGCCAGCGCCCTATCCGATGGTACCATCGCCGATTACCTACGACTTACCGTTTAGCCACAATACCGCACGATCGGCATACCATAGTGCCTTATGACCCTTCAAGGTCATCCACGGTCAATAATTTTCATGTCATTTGAAAGCCAGTGTGCGACTTCCTATATAAGTGATCAATAACAACCTGTAGGCCCTTTTGCACCGTTTAGCCATAATACATCCGTTACAGGCGGACGGACGGACGTACGAACGGACGGACGACGACAGACGACAACCGTACCATATAAGCACGACTGTTACTTAAGTACGGTCGGCTAAAACATGTTTATTTTTTGTCCGGGTCCTTCGTTCTGCCACTTTGCTGAGCGAATCCGCGTGTTCGCCGATCCTGGACATTTTTTTCATTCGAAGGTGCTGGGTTCAATATAATCGATGGCGATTCATTGCGGTTTGCGTGTTTGGCCGAGTGCATATAGGTCAGAGAGGTCAAAGCAATCTCAGTGGACCAGCACTATGAAGCCGTCCGGCTTATACAATATCGCTCGAGTGGACGGACAGCCAGCCACGCCGCTCATCGGACGCACAACACGACCAGATTAGACTTTCTATTTCCCAGCGGGTGTGTCCTTACTTCCTTATTTCGTGACGTTGACTTTCGGCGATAAGAGAATCGCATGCGAAAAAAAACTTCTGCAGGCGACACAAGCAGACAGACGTGCAACACCTTGTCCGTGTCCTTGCTGCTGGCGCTCATTAGTTTGATTGTAATGAAAAGGTTGTGGTCAACTAAGTGATTGAAACTATGCGTGCTATTTGCTACGTATAAAATACTGCGGATGCATTTATTCCAATCCCAAATTTCAAAATCTGCCGACATTTATAACTCACGTGTTTCAATGCAGACACACCGAGTAGGCCTACCATTCGTTTAAAAGTTTTCTTATCGTCAGGACGTTGTGCCATCCATATCAGCATTGTACTATATTGATAACGCGCATTATACAGTATAATGTGGTTTATCAATCTACGGCTAGGGATTTAGCATCGATCACTGTTGCTGCGGTGACTGCTATAATGTCAACTAATGTCAACCTGTTTTCGATTTGTTGTACAACATGCGCTGTATAATATGTCCACGAAGCGGAAGACCTGCTACAAATACACAACACGTCTTGATGCTGCAGATCTTGTTGTAGGCTATGGCAGGTGACGCTCCGTAACTCAGTGAAAGTCTGCAACAAATCGACGTAATGAAGTTTGAGCCCGTACCGTACACACTTTATGAAACTGATTGCGCGACTCAGTCGGCTGTCGGCACGAGATTGGACGCTGGAACGGCGATGTAGGCTAACGCGCATAATTTTTTCATGGGTCGTCATATATTACGAGACATCATCAATCACATGGGATACAGCAGCAGGACTCCAGGCAAGGGTGTCAAGCCGGCAGTCGCTTACAGCAAGTAATTATTCATCCTGCTACATCACACGCCTAGCTGCCAGCCCATCAGCCACCTCCAGTGCTGAAGCATAGCCTACAGTATTTGATCACCCACGAACCGAAATGATTGGAGAAGCATATTATGACAACAGGGCGTCGTTGTATAAGCCTACAGCGTCTCCCTAATTATTTTGGCCACCCGTGTATCAAGTCAAAAGTAGCAGTAGGCCTACAGCACTCGAATATGATAAATGTGATTCCTACATTGTGAATAGCATCTTCCCCCAGGCAGTGCTTGGTTGCAAGCCACTCTAATCAGTTTTATCCGTCCAGCCATAGAACGTCGTCACTCGGTAGCAAAATATTTCAATAAAATGCAATTTTATCGTAGACCTACGACCACAAATGTGTATACTTCTTTTCCTAAGTTTTACCTCGACCGCTGAAGACTTTAAATCACGAAACGATTCTCGTTCACGGCATGCGTGTCTGCGTTCGTGTCAGCAAAACATCTTTCTTTCTTTACCAGTAATGTACAGATCCTCTTGCGAGTAATATATACATCTTTATTCATCAGAATGATAAAACGACACATGCACATACATGTAGATTAAGATAAAAATAAATTTATAATAATAATACTACCAATAAATACTATCTGACACCAGTGCCATTGCTGTCATTTGACGAATAAAGGTGTATATATTACAGGTGTATATAATGGACAAAGCTGAATCCGCAGGTGACAAAATCAAACGTTTTTACGCGAATAGACTACAATGTCGTACAATAAAAGTTATGAACGTATTTTACCAATATTTTCAAGAAAAATGCATCCTACGTAGCAGGATCAAATTCATTAGCTTTTCGAAAGGTTCCGGATTTTTTTTGGCGGACATATACATGTATATATCCAAGATTCTTTATTTTCAGAAATAAAGATGTGTAGGCTACAGCAAAGTTGCCGTTGTTTCGTCGCTCAGTCGCTGTTGCCGATTTAATGAAAACCGGGCAAAAGACCACCACGCTGGTTTTACACTATGCAAAAGTTAACTCGCCTAACTATTGAATCCAATTTTCCCTACTCTTAAGCAAGAACATTGTCTCATGCTGTATCGGAGCTTTTCGCACGACAGAACAGCATTTTTCGATGATCACTCCACTGAGTACTAACAGATAAATAAAATAAAACGGGCTTAATGAACTACAACAACAAAAAATGTTAGTTGGTCTCATAGAGCATAGTGTGACGACTTGAGTGGTAATTCCAAAAGAAGGTGCACTTTATATTTTAAAAGAAGAATTCTACGAAACAAAACCAGCTTGGTGGCCTTTTGTGAGTACACCGTGGCCAGTATTCATGGAGCCATGCCTCGCCGGCGAGCAGGCCGCTCTCCTCGCCGGGGTACGTGCTAGCAGCGGTCTGCCGTCATTCGCCCACCCATTGCACAGGCGCCCGCCCGGCCCGGTCAGTCGCTGCGGCGACCGACGGACCGCCGGCGGTGCAGGCAGCGGTTCGACCAGTGCACTCAGCATAACATACGCAGAAGCCGTGCCGCTGTCTGTCTGTGCATCGCTCCGAGTAGTCAATCGCTCGAACTCATCGACCTACTGGTGCAGCGGTGTTTACGCTAACGAAACGGCACGGCCGTCCGATGTCGCACGCCGTCCGTACGTACATTATACAGACTGCGGTCGATTGGCGGAGCGAAACCGCGTTGGCGTCCATTCTCTGCGCTACGTCTTAACTGATGACTGCTGTATACATCCGCCGGACAGCTACCGCGACAGTCCGTGCCGGTTAGTAGGAAAGGATCCGGAGATTGAACTGCTTACGAGATAAAGAAGTGATGTCTGTCTGCGGGGGAGCATTCCTGGACGTCGGCAGACGGCAGAGTTCGTCGTCTACAGTAACTGTTGTAAAAGAATGCGGTGGATTGGCACGGGCAGATCGTAACAACAACTCGTCGTCTTCGTCGGCTTCGAGTTAGGTACTTGGGGAGAGATCGGTCGGTACCGGGTGCCACCAGTCGACGCTGCTGGGAACTGAAGGACGCCGCCGCTATTCACCGCTGACACCGCACGCTCTGTCAGAGAACGCACAGCAGGCGACCTCTGAGACGGACATATCGACGAACTGCCGACGCAGCCCGACTTCGTTCAACATGAAACTGCGCCGCAAGTCCACCAAGTAAGTAGTAGCACAAGAAGATTTCGCATAAACAGCTAAGTCCACTGCGTGCAAGAACTCGTCTCCCTTTTCGGCGCTTTGTGAAGCCGGCGAGGGTTAAAACGGAACCCACTTATTAGCAGCCAGCGCCTTTATTACCGACTGGGTCAGTATGGTGCATAGACTGGTGATCTGTAACAGTAACAGTGTAATATGTTTTCAACGATAGCAATGGGTATTGTACGAACAGCGTGAGCTATATAAAAAAACTTACCATCGATGAACGAAAAAAAACTAAAAAGTACTAAAAAATGTTTAAACGGAACTGAAATAAGAAAAGCTGAAAAGGTATTTACTGTTATATGTAAACATAAAAAGCACAATAACTGACGGTTATAGCGATAGAGGCTGAGGTCAGAAAAACTGTAAAGGAAGGAAATAACTAGAAAAACTAAAATGGAAAAAACCCACAAGCAGGCAATCCAGGTATCCGTGATATCAGGACGAAGGGCTTCCAGATGTTTATGGTGGGTAGGATTTGAAAAAAGAAAAGTTTTTAGGTTGGAAAGGAAGAATGATAATGGGGCGATGGAATCCAAATGCACAGACGTTGTAGACTAGTTGTGCAACAACGAATCTCAACAAATCGAAATATAGTGGAGCTTATGCTATTAACTGCCGACGACAATCGATAATGTATTGCGTGTTTTCTTGGCGGGTCGCAGACGTCAGACATTCAACGAGCGCGTGCTTGTTGCACGATCGACGACATCTTTGTGTTTTTTTCAGTCTTGCCACAATACTGCACGATGTCTGTTTACTGGGGCTCAGTCCCTAGCGTAGGTCACTACGTGCATCACTCGTCGGTTATCAGTAACAGCGTCAGCATCACTCAGCAGATCAGCTGCTGCTGCTGCTGCTTCCATCAATACGGAAATTGGACGACCATTTGGGATTAGCGAAAATGTGATGCGATCTGATTATTTCTGAAACGTTTCGCCGATAGAGCGACACAAAAATCGGTCTCTATTTTGCTATGACGTAGATCTTTTTTTAAGAAATACAGCATGAATAACACAAGAAAGCCCAGCTTTCGCTAAAAAAGATGCGCTACAGCATATACATTTCGTGTTGCACTACTGACCTTCAAGGCTATTCAAGGTCAATGGTTTTCATGTAATCTGTTCTGAAAGGGCATATGCCACATCCTATTAGTGATTAACAGTAATCTTGGCCATATCTTTCACCGTTTCCGAAATACGGTTACTATAATAACTTGAAACCTTCCATTAAAAATTGCGGCCAAACCGCTGCAGATGAAGACTTGGTTACTATTGGCAGCCTATAGGAAGTTGCCAGCGCTCTATTCGATGGTACCATCGCCGACTCCCTACGACTTACCGTTTAGCTACAATACCGCACGATTGGCATAGCATAGTGCGTTATGACTTTTTAAGGTCATCCAAGGTCAATGATTTACGTGTCATTTAAAAGCCAATATATAACTTTTTGTAAGTAATCAATAGCAACCAAGGCTCTATCTTGCACCGTTTGACAACAGTACATTAGTGACAGACGACAGACAGACGACAGACGGACGACACGTCGTGCCAAAGACGCAATACAGCATAGCTGTAGCGCATCAAAAATCACACAGGCATAGGACTCATACATGTAAACCGAAAGAGTTATTTTCGCTGAAATGATTGTTAAAGGTCATTCAAACCCAGTAGCGCACGCAGACGGCAGTTTCGGATTTGGAGTTCAAAACTCCTTCGAACTCAGGAAATTATTTTTAGTACAAAAATTTACGCAATCAGGATGCAAAACAAAAGAATGATACGCGCCGTAATGAGTTGATGGAATTCAATGCACAGGCATTGTAGACTTATTGTCCAATAACGAGTCTAAAACAAATCGAACTATAGTGGAATCTATATGCTATTAACTACTAGTCACAATCGATAATGTATTGCCTGTTTTCTCGGCGGGTCGCAGAAGTTAGACATTTACACTTAGGCCTACTACTGCTTTGTTTTTCTGCTGCTGTGACGAATAAAGGTGGTCATTTTATGACACGTTTTGCACCGGAAAATGCGTAGTTTTCCTCGAAATGGGCCAAAATGCACACGGCGCTAGCTGTCCTAGCTGAATTAACAGGAAAAAAGAACTACAAAAGTTGGAACAAGAAAGGATGGATGGGACGGATTCGAGAGGAGAAGGAAAAGGAGAGAAAGACAGTGGAAGGATGGATTAGTTCTGCGTATATAGCGTGTATACGTTACTGTTCAAACGAAGCTAACTGCGTTATGTCTTGCTGTCTAGTTGAAACACGCGAAGCTCTCGAGAGGAATCTTGGAGCGAGGAAAGGTGTAGGGTAGGCCTAACACAGGTGCCTGGTGATGGCTGCATTTCCACATGCTACGACCATCTGTTGTGCTGGCCGTCGACTGACTGCGTGGTAAGCACAGCTGTTTTCGCTCAGCGGAGAAAGTTTTCCACGCAAATTCGTTATTTCCCGAGCTGGCATCGTGTTGCTGTCTCTGCGCTGTGGTCGCCAGAGCATTTCTCGCATTTGCTGCAGCTCAGCTAATTAACGCACAGTATATTATGAAGCTTAATGCAAAACATTGTAGCATAGGGGTGGGGCGGCTTTTGTGAGTGGGCACGCGGGGAACGGGTGGCCAAAACATTCGTCTGGAAGCACTGCTCCATGAAATGTCTCTACCGCTATTTCTACAAAGGTTCGTGTGCTAGAAAGTGCAGTTTTGTGCTACGTTTCCGCTGCCGATCAAGTCAACTCGATCGTCCCGATCGTTTATATTTTCCGACCCAGCTCAATCAAGATCGATCAAATGCTTCGCTTGTTTGCAGAACGATGACCATGCGCAACCTCCATACGACTTTTCCACGACTTCAACCTGACAACAAACCCGATCTCTACTCGATTATTCCAACCCCCTCATGCACGATCCCTACACGATATTCGACTTTTTAGTCGTGTCCAAAATATTCGTGTAGGAAGTCGATCAAAGTCAACCACCCCGTCCGGTCCCCGCGGTACACGCGATCTGCCTTGATCATCGGCTTGATCTGATCGGCAGTGTGAACGCATGCAGCGTTACAGTTGCGACTGGATATCTCAGACCCTGCGCCGATTGACCCTTGACCTTTAACCCATGACCCCGGCACTGACCGGTCACATCCTCCATTGGGTTCATCGACCCATCGAATCTTCCGCGGCTTGTCTGTAGTGGTCACGCCGTCCGCAGGGTCTCATCGATATTTGCCGATCGGGCATTGTATAGAGGGCATTATACCGGCCGGAGGGCTACAGTAACTGTAATACAGTGGTCCCACGCGGTCACAAGTTGTCGATGCGGTGCAGTTATCCGCGATGCAGGACAAATTGTCGTCGCGTGGTGGGTGGTCAAATGACGTCAGGTCCGTCCCACAAGCACATGGCGGCCGTATAACGTGTTTATCGTTTAATTCTGTTAACGCATGATCGATGATCTCAGGTACCGTTTGTGATCTAATTTCGAACGTCGGTCCGTCGCTACATCACGAATTCTAAGCCACCATGGCAGCTATGGCCTATTGCTATTAGATCAGTGTTTATAAACATTGCATGACTTTCTGTACTGTACGATTTTTGCAGATCAGGTGGGCGGCGGTATACCTGGTTTTAAAAAGTGTCGTCGACTTTCTAGCTAGTTAGAAAGTACCGGTATACTAGTATAGGCTATAAAGAGTTAAGAGTTAAGACTGATCACATTTGCTTGGAGTTCACTACCGTATTTGAAGTTATTAATATTGCTGTTCAATTTTACCTTGGTTTAGTTTTAGCATGTACTAAAATGTTTTATATTCACGTCAAATGTCATCCAAACGACTGATTTGTATACCCCTCGTGACGCCACGTTCTTGATCTTGCAAGCCCGTATAGGTCTACGAATTTCTAATAACGTTGCCTCGCTGTTGCATAATCCCTATACAGATACTATTGCTTCGTCTGTGGCTCGTGATAATATTGAAAATAATTACAACGTTGACGACGATACCTACATAATTAGAAACATAATGATCTTACTTGTAGCACACACCGAGATATACGATTGCAATTATCAACACTTTTTACCTAAGTTCACCAGTCGGAAACAAAACTCTGCATGAAACCATTGCTAACTTATACACGTACTTACGGAAAGCAGCTAGCCAAATTCTTGAACGCTGAAAGGTGGAATAAAGTAACATGACCACTGAGAAATAGCTGCGGTGTTTTTTTCTTAACATTGTTGTAGCGTCTGTGATAGACATGCAGACGCGAAAGCTGTTGGACGAACTGAAATGCCATTAAACGGGGAAACTAGGTTGGTCTCAACTCTCAAGTGACGTTCTATTAGACGAGTCCTGGTTTTCCCACAGGAAGGAAGAGATTTAGGTACCCCGAACCTACTTTCGTCCCAGTCAAAATTTGCGTTGCAAAATTAGTCTAAACCCTTGCAAATAGCGGAATGGTTACTGTAGACAGCCTAATAAAAGTAGGCTTAACTAACTGAACAATGCCGACCCCAATCGCCCCGTACGACGACACAAATTCCCCTTCCCAAAAATAATCAAAGGGAAAGGCGCGCCGCTTAGCGCGTGCCAAACTACTGCGACAGTATTATTACTGCCCACGGAAGCGACGGCAGCATTGTTTCAGCATCACTTTACCTTACCTTATTTTACCTCCGGGGTGGGCTGGCTGTTACACCTGCCCAGCGCTGAGGCCGTATCAGTTCCAACTTTGACCCAATGCGCTTCCCCGAATGTAACCATAAGGTTACAGGAAACAGCTATGAAGCCGTGGACGGCTGTGAAGCCATAGATCATGGACTACTAGATTACTTAAGTAATCTAGTAGTTCATGCATAGATAAACGACCGTGAAGTCGCAGACGGATGTGAAGCCGAAATCGGCGTTAAAGCTGAAAATTAACCAGTGTGTGAGCACTGGTAATAGGGGCCTATATATCTGCTCATTTTTGGTCGGCTCTTAGTTGGCTTCTACCCTACGGATTTTTCAGGTCATCGGTGCACGAAGCCCCACCATCACGTCAAGGTGGCCGACCACGGTGGCGAGTTTCAGCATCAATCGATGCTAATTTTTTTACTTTAACGCGTGAACCGCTGCACTTATAGTTGGATGAAATTTCGCGGGAACATGTACTCGACAACCTCCAGAAGCCTATTGTATATCAAGGTCGTAGGTCAAAGGTCAAAGTCACATGGGGTTTTTGTATGCTTTGTGTGTTTTGCGACTTTTGGACTTTTTATGTGTTTATATGCTTGCGATTATACCCACGGGTATAGTCCGTAGCAGTGTAACAAAGCTTGACATTTTTTGTTATATCTATTAAATTTAGTGTACGATTAGTTCGATATGTGTACAGATTAGTAAATCAGAATTATTATTTAGTGTACAGCCTGATTGACACGTGGAGTGGACTACCTCGTTTGATGACGGTCTGTGATTATGGACACTGAATGTGGGGCGTGTCAGGCACAACGCCCTGTCAATCATGTCTTTTAGCATGGTCTGCAGAAAACGACTTTGATTGTGCCAGTTCAGCGGGAGATTAGGCCTATGTGTACAGCGCGGTTCACCGTCACGCCCGGGTACGATAAGCTTTACACTGCCTGGCGCAGTCTAAAGCATACAATAATCATGTAAGCCTACGACAATAAACCGTAGGCCAATAAACCTCTCTCTCTCTCTGTGGAGAATTTAGGCTAGCCGTGCAAAAACTATAGACTCGACGGCTGTCATTTGGCAACTAGAAAGTAATCAAACTGTTAAGAAAGAGTGTTATTTCACTTGCGTCTGCTGCGTCCGTTCCGTTGCGTTCGTTGCGTACTTTTCTTGCGTCACCTGCTTCAGTTGCGTCAACAAGATGCCCAGCTGTTGCTAGGATAGCCGACCGTACTGCTTGTCAGTGACTTTGAAGGTGATCCAAGGTCATCTCATTTGAAATGGTGTATGCCACTTCCTAATGGTGATTAATAGCAACTTTGGCCCTATCTCTCACCGCTTCCGAGATATGGCCACTTATAGCGTTAAACTTTCCACTGAAAAATGCGTCTAAACCGCTGCATGTAAAAGTGGTTACTATTGACAGTCTATAGGAAGTCGCCAGCGTCCTATCCAATGGCACCATCGTCGACCCCCTACGACTTTCTGTTTAGCCACAATACACCCGTGACAGACAGATGAACAGACAACGACACCACCGCCAATAGCTCGACCGTTACTTAAGTACGGTCGGCTAAAAGTACGCAAGGTCCTCGCGTTGCGTTGGCTTAAAAAAACTTTACGTCGCGCGTTATCGTAGCGCACTCTTATAGCGTGGGCGAGTGCATGGCGTCATGAAGTTGGTCTGTGCCGACTGTGGCTCTGATTCGTTCGCGACCTACGGCGCTATATAAACGTGTTTTGATTGACCGATCGCTGCACTGATCTTGAGAAAAAGTCTTGGGTTTGGTCTTGAGATAAGTCTTGTTCACGATGGTGCTGTAGCGTAAGCAGCAGCATCACTCGTGGGTTACAAAAGTAGGTGGGGGCAGGAAGCTGCATTTTTTCCGTCAGACACTAAAAATTTCCGACAGAGGAGATTATGGGTGCTGAGAATTTCAATTTTGACCTGAAATTTTCTCAAAACGTAGGGGCGGGTATTCAGCATCAAATTTCGCATTTCTGGACGACTATTTTCCGACAGCCAAATAATAAGGACTTGCCACGACGCCAATAAATGTAAGTAGGCCTAGTAGTAAGGCTGTGATACCTATCCGTTCTTGGAGCATGCAGCAAAATGTGTGGATATGATGCAAGTTGCCAGAAGTGTGTGAAGTGTCGTAAGTCATGTACAAGTCGAAGTAACGCTTTATTTCGCGATGTTAAACCACATGAAATAAATTCCTGACCCAAAGTTAAATCTGGGGAGCACAAAATCTGACTATTTTTTACCCTCGTAGCTTTCCCTACCAAAAACTACCAACACTGATCTGTAATTTTTTGAGTAGTGCTTCTGACATGCGAAAGTGAAGAAGTAAAACAGTATTTTGACAGATGTAGGCCTAGGGCCCACATCACAGCATTAACTACGATATAGTAATATTTTTAATCTGAAAATGTACACTCAAAGAGCAAGACTTGTTAAAGAATTATTCAAAAATGAAATAAATCCAAACACAAACGAAATTAATTTTCTCATTAACCGAACGTTTTCGTGGCCTGGACAGATAAATAATTACGTTATGACTCGTGATTCGTGGAGACGCTCACAACGTAAGAAAAATCAGTAAAAAATCCTCTCCAAAAAGCATAACGTTGCCTCGGGACATGCATGTAGCTATAATGTCGCCGGCAGTATAATCATACTGGGAGTAAATTGCGCTTGCATGCATAATTGCGTGACACATTAATTTGTACAAGTTCCGTCGCTAGGCCCCAAGGAAATCATTCGGCAATATCCTGGCTGGCGCCTGTGTTGCAGTTAAAATAGACATTGCATAGGCCTACAGTTTGGATCGGCTGCTGGCGACCGCTGCATGCTACTGTTTATACATGGTTCATATGAGTGCATTACGAGTGATGATACCATCTCAACTTTTTTAAAACAAACCGATATATCAAAATGATATCGATTCCGAACGGTTGGACAACGTTGGCCCGGCGTAGTGCGAGTAACTGCTTTGAGCACATCAGAGATTACTCTGCGAAAGGGCAAGTTATTAATCTGCCCCAGCAGAGAGTTTTTTTGCATTTAGGAATTCTCCCTGGCGAATTTTTACATTATTGTAGCCTATATGCGATCGGAGCGTGGATTACTTATGTTAGACCACTGTCTGGAGTGGGATAAGTTCGTACTTAGGCCTAGGTCTACCCACTGCAGATCGTGATTTAACATAAACTTAGAACTGAAACGTTAGCCATTAGGCCTACTTCCGTTCAGTATATGATTCTTTTAGTAGCCTACTAGTTCGCTGATTCTGTTCGCGCTGTCATTATTCGAAACGCTTTCTCGCAGCACCAGCAAACGTTGACGACCCATCACGAGCGGTTGCGATGTCGGCGGACGGACCGAACGTCGCGATGCGAGAAAACGGTGCGGCGACGACGGCGACATGTTGTTGACATCCCGGAGGCGTTTTTGACGAGCTCACGATGTGTCAGTCCCTACTGTGCGTCACAACTCGCCCGCGTTATTGCTGCTCGATGCTTGTACGACTGTGCATGACGCCGCCATCTGCCAACGGCCCATTGCAACCAATAACAACGTCAGTTGTTAATATTACTCACATTCACTCTTGTCTATCTGTCTGTCTGTCTGTCTGGGGTCGTCAATTTAAGGGCTTCTATTTCTATATCTGGTGGGGCAGTTTGCGCCCAGTGAAAAATAGGGGAGTTTTGTTAATGTTGCAGATTAAAACTTCCCCCTATTTTTACTGCCTCCCCTATTTTTAATCTACACCCTTAACAAAATTTTCCCTTAAAGAGGGAAAGAAGCCCAAAAGGGAAAGGGGTATTTGAGTCCAAAGGGGGGGGGGAACTTGATTTTTAAAATGTGAGGGAAGTAGCGTTTGATTTCGATTCCAGATTTGGGGGAATAGAAGCCACTGGTCATCGTGCTGGCTACTGTTATATGCCGAGGTAGAAAAACATCGCCGCTGCCCTGCACGGCTACCGCCACTAGTCCGAATCGATCACGCTGTTTGTGTTCGGTACAATTGCGTATTGCATCAATGTGCCGTCATGAATTGTGAACCCTGGACATGCAATGCACCCGTGCAACAGTCACCATTAATATCACGCGGCCGGTGCGATTTTCCACGCCTCCGTCAACGTCGCTATTACGTTTTCGGGTTGTTAGTGCGTCTGTGCGTCCGTCCTCGTGTGCGCGTGCACCAGGAATGTTGATTAAACCACACTTAGCTTGCCACTGGTGTTTTTTCCTCAATTTTGAGCTGCAGTCATGCGTCAAGCGCGTGATAGAGCAGACGACGGTGTGGCGTAGGCAATCTAAGCATGGTTTAATAACGTTACCGCACGCTTAACCACTTCAGCAGTGCGATAATTACCTCCGCCAAGGAGGTTATATTTTTGCCAGACTTTGTTTATCTCTCTGTCTGTCTGTGTGTCAGCAAGATAACTCAAAAAGTTATGGACGGATCTTTATGAAATTTTGAGGGTATGTCGGGAATGGCACATACTACCAGTGATTCAATTTTGGAGGTGATCCGGAAGGAATCCTGGATTCTGGATCACTTTGAAATTTTCGTTACCATTGCTTTCAATGGGGCATAAGGGAAACCGCTGCAAAACCGAAGATGGTGCTGCCACCTAACGAACAACATTGCCTTGGCGGAGGTATGCGGGCTCTGACTGATTTCTATTTAACTGATAATATTTAGCGTATTAATGGACGCAGATTTCCCAAACTTTTCGCACTGATGCATTCTGGGACAGGGATAAATGCGTCCGTCAGTCATCTTTTTGGTCGATAGGTCAACGCGTTCAACGTAACGGATGTATGATCATAAAACTAAAACAACATTGAAACAAAGTTGTATGCATCGCGATAGGCAGCGGCTTCATGGCTTAGCAAGAAATATTTTAGATTGTGACCTATCTAATGTACTCCTCGCGCACATTATTTTTCCTGTATTCTTTTAAATGCTTTTATTTCCTTTCTTTTCACATCACAAATAGCCAAATTTCATTGCCATGGCAACGAAGATAATGGGGTCACGACGTTGCCCTTTTGGGATCACGTGACGTCATCGGCCACGTGACCATTCGACTCGCGGGGGTCGACTTCCTATCGGTGGTCCATGGTGACCATGCGTTTATCTATCACTGTTATGGCCGTTTGAAGTTCTTCCAGGAAGGTTCTTCCAGGAACAGAGGTCGGTGGTCGGTCGGTCCTCAATATTACACTGATCTCATATACTCTTTTTCGCTACGTTAGGAACGTAGCGCGCGAGGAGTAAAAATGTAGGGCCTAGTTGCAGTTTTCCGACAGAGATTATTGGTTTCAAAATTTCAATTCCTCGAAATTTCTTTTAAAAAATCCGACAAGAAAAAGATTATCTCAGACAATTTTCCGACAGCCCAGCATTTAGTGAAAGGGGCCGATGACGTCACGTGACCACCTGTTTCCCTCGCCCGGCCACGACGGCACTGGCGATGGGCGGGGCTTCGGCGATCATTCTAGTTCACATCATTAATACCCCGTTTACACGATCGAGCAAACGTCGAGCAAACGTCGAGCAAATGTATTCAAAATGCGCAGGCTAATTGCTCGACGTTTGCTCGATGTTTGCTCGATGTTTGCTAGCATTTATCCAGCTGGCTCGACGAGCTATGGTAATTAGGAGGGCGGGCGGGTTGTAATTGATCAGCGGTGGACTAAGCCTAGGCGTACATTTGAGCCAGAGGGCGGGGCTCCATCAGGACTGCTTGATGTTTGCTCGATCATGTAAACGGAGTATAAGTTGCACTTTAACGACGAAAACGACAAAACTCGTCAGTCCATCCGACGGCTTCCGTGCTGTATTTTTGTCTCGCCGATAAGTCCAAGGCCTACATGGTTTCCATCCGCAAAGCACGCAACGAACGCAAGAAAGTACGCAGATGACGCAAGAAACGTAACGGCCAAAACGCATAGAGATGGGCCAGGCAATTTAGTCAATCAATCTGCATGGGATTTTAAAGTGATCTAAACGATATAGCGCTTTATGAGAAATTCATCTCAGGGGTACGGAGCGTCACCTGCCATATGTGGTCACACAGTGCTGCCTGCCAATCAAGACAGGTGAACGCCATAATTTCACCCTCTCAGGCGGGTGCTCGATTAATAGGCCTACTATACAACCTACTGCTCAACTGGCTATACAGGTCCACTAGACACAGATCTAGATGGAGTCTAGTGCATGAAAACGTCAGAAAAAAGGACCTTGTGAACAGATAAGTTTTTAACCGCTGACAGAAGTTGGATAACAACGACTGGACTAGGCAGACGTTACGACATCCGATCGGTGATGTCTATTCTTGCGTTGCGTCCGTTGCTTGCGTTGCGTTGAATAAAAACCGCGCTTAAGTCAGTCACGGGCTCGTTACTAAGCGCCAGCGTCTACTATAAGAGACGTATGTATTGTATACAGGATACACGCGTGCTATATGCGGGACACGGCGTCGGCTTCGGTCTTTGGCGTACGAGCAAGCATTATGCCGCTATCGATTACAGCACGGTCGCCGTTGTTCCACCGATGCATGGAATACAACCGTAGGTCGGTCGGTCGGTCGGTCAGGAAAAGGGCGGACATTGTCGAGGACCGACCGATGCAGACGACGGATTGAAGAACCGCTCTACATGGCTGCGGGAACGATCGATTGGAATTTCGAACAACGTCCTCTCTGTATGGGCCTCAATTCTCCGAACGACAATTGGAACTAACGAACTATACTATAGCTGCCTCGGCGGATAGCACCGGACAATAATTGATCACTGAAACGTTTTTGTTTGCAGTTAGGCTACACATCTGACTGTATCTCCGCCGAGTTTACCGTACTGCTCTTGTCTACTGTCACCTATTAAGTTAATCGTTGAAATGCACTTGCGTAGCTTCAACTTTATTTTTTATGATCACGTGTAATATAATACATCGTTAAAATCTTGCTTTCGTTACTTTTGAAGTGGCTGACTTCGTGAGCATCGTATAACCGTATTATGCTTAACCCTTGTGACTCGGCATGGTCTTGGACTTGATAATGGGAGAAGCTCAAACTACGATTTCTCCATTTCACAAGGTAGTGTAGCAACAGTATTAAGGCGATGTGGGCAAAACTACGTCATTTCCATTAAGTTTCTTCACGATGTTGCATGCCAAAAGCTGTTAAAATGGACCAACGTTTTACGGAGCAATTCAAAAATGAAAGTGGCTTTAGCTGGGCCACCCTGTAACTTACAAACTAAATTAAGAAGTGCGAGCCCACTTTTAACATGTACTGTAGAGGGTAAACGTACAAGAGCTAGAAATACCGGCACACGACTGTATATAGGACTTGCACGTCGTGTTGCATCGGCAATCGCTTGGAATCCTCTTCCACTTGATTAGTGATCAGCACCAACCAATCACTCAATCAAATCAATCGTGCAGCCAATATACTAGGCACGATTGGCGATCCACCGCTTTGAACAACCCTAGGCTGCAATACTTTTGTAACTATACGTTGTTGAAGACAGTATCGACCCGTGCTGAAATATCTGCAAATGGCATCAATGCTCATTATACTTTTATTTATGCGGCTGCGTTCTGCGTAGGCCGCATTACGTGTTATGCCCGTCCATCCGTCCGTCTGCCCGTCTCCGTCTGTCGTATACGGTTTACTAGCTGCTAACTCGAAAAACAAAAAGTTGTAAAATTACAATGTGTGGCAACATTTCCCAAGATTAGAGTAAGCGGTGTGAAAACTTTTGGCTCACATGGGCGAGTAGTTTTATGCATTTGTTATTACCGTTGGTGCTACATTACGAATGACCGATCAGGCGCGCCGAACGGCTCTCGTGTCCACTGCAAACTGGGTCTAACCGTCGGAAAGCTTAGGACGGACGGCCGCATACGTGTCGTCATTCGACGCCGAAATCTTGGTTTTGGGTCAATATTCCGTTGGACGCTATTCCAACAGCTCTCTAACCCTAACCCTAACCATAACAGCCTTGCCTTTAAATTGTGGTATCTTGCTTCTAGTTACACGATGTCTCCATGGGCCCCATTTATCGGAACAGCGTCTATCGGAATTGTCCTGTTACCCGCCATCTTTGCCTGCAGTGTATTTTGGCCTGTTTGTTATTTTTGGTCGACCGAGATTGGTGCGTTCGTGCTCTGTGCATGTTCGGTGAGACGCTTTTACAGTCGACGCCACGCGTGCTGCTTGCTGTTCTATTTCTGCACAACAAGGAGAAGTCGTTGTCGTGTCTTGAGCGGCGTTGCGCGTTTTGCAGACGACATGACATGACGTGACGTGACATACGCCGGACTCCGACTGTCAGCCAGTCTGTCATTCAGTCATTCTCGTGTGTCATGCTGCTGCTGCTGCTGCTGTGGTTGATGGATTGGATGCGGAGGGATGTGTATGCAACAGCAGCAGAAGCCGAATGGCAGGAAATTACTGCCGGCGATTGGCATCAAGTCGCAATATATTGTGAAGTATTAGTACAACGAAAATGACTTCTTAGTTCTAAGGGCATGTTGCGGTAGGGTGGGCACTGGGAACCTGACTTTTTGACACAACTTGAGCACGCTGCATTCGACTATCTGCGTTCCAGAGCCGAATTCTGAATTTTTGTCCTCTAACGTGCGTAAATAAAATAGCTGCCGAATGTTTACTTTTGGCACTGTCGTCGGAAAAAGCATTCACGATTCAAGATTTAAAAATCGTAGGGATTCAAAAACTCGGTGTTATAGAAGGACTGTTTTTTTTGGAAAATTCGTTGAGCCGACGAGCCAGCCGTCGCACATGTGCTATGAAATAAAATCGGTGGCGTATTTAAGATTTGGCAAGGGGGCGTGGCGAGCCGCGAGCGCTCAGTGCGTGGGCCTATCACGGGGTTTGGGGCGGAGCCTCTCTGAAACTGAACCACTTTTGGACGTTCAATCGAAGTGACAAATTTGCTCACTTTTATAAAATTTATCATCGCCGAAGGGGCATGGCAGATTGCGCCCTTCCCCCTCGTTAAATACACCACTGGATAAAATAAATAACATCCGGATTAACGTAGAAGAAGCTAATTCCAAAAATATATTGTATTTATTTCAATTCACACAGTACAGTGTAAGTCAGAATAATACATATACAAAGAGAAACTAAAGCTAGGTAAAGC
>Ga0209454_1000732_pt1 | contig 18090 bp, 9 predicted proteins | sample WorMetHERISLAND1_2_FD_187400 | JGI IMG/M metagenome (GOLD analysis project Ga0209454, IMG submission 187400) | Marine gutless worms symbiont microbial communities from Max Planck institute for Marine Microbiology, Germany - Olavius geniculatus... | ecosystem: Host-associated > Annelida >... | reverse complement strand
TAATTGTGTTGTTTGCAAAAAGTCCCCATAACTTCGCTGCCTGTTGTCCGATCAACTTGATATTTGGCAGGTGGCATAAGGATCCCTTGCCGCCTTGCCCCGGGTGCCCTCGTTGCCATGGCAACGGCCGTTCCCTCCGTCTGTTCGTACTCAGCTGCAAGGACGGCCCCATAGCGGGCGGCCCCTCAACGGCCGCACCCTCTTGTTATAAACCTGGATTGTTTGATTATTTTTGCCTCGCCTCATTGTCCTACAGTGCTCATGATCGGCATTGAACACTGACCTCTGTCTATCCGTTTTTAGCCGACCGTACTTAAGTAACGGTCGAGCTTATAGTACGGTTGTCGTCTGTCTGTCCGTCGTCGTCTGTCACGGATGTATTGTGGCTAAACGGTAAGAGATAGGGCCAAGGTTGCTCTTGATCACTAATAGGAAATCGCATACGCTTTTTCATATAAAATGTAAATCATCGACTTTGGATGACCTTGAAGGTCACTGAGGGACAACCATTACGGTCGGCTCTCCTAACGACAGCTGTGCTTTCTGTTACATGTGAGTGTTACGTCTGTTACGTGCAGTCCTGCGCCTGTATTCGAAGGTGCTCAACAAATTAGACTCACTTAAACGGATTTCTGCTAGAACGTTAACGTTAGTTTTTATCTTTTTTATCCTATAACTCTAATGTCTTTCGTTGCAATAAAATGACAGGTGTCGTTCAGAATTTTCCTTCCATGTTATTTTTTTCTGCCAACGCACCAAAACGTTTTCGGTTTTCATTAAAATTAAAAATGTTTGTAAAAGTAACGATTGTATTGAACGTGCTGCATTAGCATCTCACTTAGCCTACAGCTTATGCATGCACGTTTTAACGAACTCGTAAGTTACGTGTGAAATAAGCGTATTCTAGTGTTCGTGGTTCATACACAAATGAGTGCCCTCAGCGAGGCAACTCGTGTTTGCAATGACAATGCAAGCGAAGGCCGCGCTACCCAGACGACAGAATAATTCCTATCGCTTGCATAATATCTGCGACTACGATCACGCAGGTCACGTGATCCTCCCAGGAAACAGAAGGCCAACTTCTATTCGATAAAAATCACTTTGAACGCCGCGAGTTTAAAGGGAACTCAGCGGCCGGGGTATCTAGGACGGAAAGGACATAGAAATCAGATACCGCGAGAAAGACTGTTGTCCGTCGTCTCAGTGATTCAGATATGACTGACTCCACTAGGCTTTATACGTAATATTGCAGTGCGTTGGGGCCTTAATTCTTTTCTTCTCTTACCGTAGGCCATGTGGTCGTTTAACAATAACAATGAATTGACCGTTGGCATTTATCGACAAAAACAGAGTAATTGCAACTTTCTCTGCGCAAGACTGCAGAAACTGCGTGCACAAAATGACAAGCTGCGGTTTGCGTTATAGAATGGTTGTTTCGAACGTCGATGAGAGGAGATGGTGTAGATTTTCCCTGGAGCGATTCGGTGAAAGGGCTAATAGCCCGATTGTGTCGGTTGTAAAGACGAGCAAAGCAAACGTACACAGCTGACTTTAGTCGATAAAACGTCCGGTGTCCCATTATGGGATCGCCCCCAGAAAAGTTTCCTCCGACCGACCAAAAAAATTCGCTCGGACGGGACAGATTTTTAGCGGTAAATTGTCGGCCGGGGAAAACTTTTCTGGAAGCCATCCTATAATCTTAAAACGAAAAGATTTTTTTTGTGGGGGCCGGCGATATTTTAATAAAGGGGAGACATCAAATTCGTGATTATCTCTTCCCGGGCGGATTTTTCACGAAGGAGACATTTTAATGTGACACTGGCGAGCGAGCAGTCACGTCAGAGAGACAAACCGTCTCAGCGACTGCCGAGAAACCCGTCCGTCTGACTATGACGCTAAATGCTCATTCAGACGCAAGCAAACTTTATTGCTGTCCATTCTAACAACTCAGAGCTGCCCAGCTGGCGGCTGTTCCCCACCTCTTGCTGCTCTGTAATTATGATAAATTCTCCGAGAAGAACGCGGACATTTCAGCTCATTGATTAGTTGGACCATATAAAGCCTTGATTTAATTGCACTATAAACATTCGTTTGCACTTTGGCCGAAAGAAAACCTCACTGTCTGTGTGAGCTGAACATTAAGCTAAGAGATGAAGTATTGTTATAAATAAACTTGTTTTTTTAAATACCAGGCTATGATCTACTGCCATTATGCTCCAATGCTTATGGTTCATCGAATGGTCGACTTGGTGCACTAAAACAACTTTATATTTTGACAAATTTTGGCATAGAGATAACCAGAAGAAAACGTTCGCTGAAGCTAATTTTTACTACGTAAAAATACCGGCCAATTTGGCTCAGCAATTGTGAGCCGACAATACCGTTTACATTCGAAGAGCAGCGTCCTACTTCCAGTCACGGAAAAAATGCAATTTTCCAGAGTGACTGCAGTCCCGCACACGCTTCGGTGACGCTGCTATATCGAACGCTACAATCAACGCTATGATACGACACAGTAGTTGGGCACACGTGAATGATTGTTGCAGGCAAAAGCTTTGCATTTAAAATTGCGGCCAAATCGCTGCAGATAGAAACATGGTTACTATTGACAGCCTAAGAACTCGTCATCGCCTTATCCAACGGTACCTATACGACGTACCGTTTAGCTATAATATGCTTTACAGACGACAGACAGACATTGACAGACAGACAGACGACATATTGTACCCGAGGTTTTACCTAACGGTCGGCCAAAACTAACACATTTGTGGAATCTAAAAACATTTTGCACAGCGACGTCTTGGGTTAAAAATATTTAAGGCGAAAGGAAAAAGTTACAATTTAGAAGTTAAAACAAACAGCTGCAGATTTCTGTCAGAGGAGACTGCTCAAAATTACAGTTTATAGAACGAAGCTGCACGTAAAACATGTTGCAATAGTTTTAGGCGACCGCACTTATGTAATGGTCGAGCTTATGGTGCGGTTTTCGTCTGTTGTTCCTTTGCCTGTTTGGCACGGATGTATTGTGACTAAACGGGGCGAAATAGAGCCTAGGTTGCTATTGATCAGTGATCACTAATAAGAAGTCGCATATTGGCTTTCAAATAACATAAAAATAATTGACCTTGGATGATCTTGAAGAATCATAACGCACTATGATATGCCGGGTGTCGGACGGTCGCCCTCAAGGACATCCGCCCGCACGGACATATTCCCGTATGAACTATGGTCTGCTACCGCAGAGGCGGCCAGACGCCCGTAGGGCAATTAGCGGCAATTAACGTCATTTTGAACAGACGCCCGTAGACTGCCGATTTCATAGTCTAGGCTTACGCAAGGTCTAGCCGCCTTAGAATTTGACTTTTGGACAGAGTTTACTTCTTAGAAGTGGTCATTTTACACGCAGATAGTGACAACTGCGCGAGGTTGTAAAAAATTGTCAAAAGTCGACAAAAACCAGCGTTTTCGTCAAGCTTTGCGAGGAACGACGCGACGGCACTAAATCCGTCGGCGAGTTCCGCGGATCCGTCGGACATTGCATCCGGCTACATTGATATGTTGATAGATGTAATAAACTGTCCAGATGTATTGCAGTCATAACAGCGATATCAAGAGCTAGACGAGCTAACGAACATTGACATTGTGATATTGACTTTAAATGTAATAAGCGTTTTTTTACATTTTTACGCAGTAGCCTACAACTTTTTTGCTATATAGATTTACTGTAAAAATCGTCTTTTTTCGTAAAAAAATCACATACTTTGCTTGCGTCAGTTAATCGATTAAGAACATCTTTTCTTAAATACTGCGACAACGCAATAAACATACTTCGTCATTATGCTTATAAAAACTATCAAGTTAATGCACTTTGAGTAGTTCACATGCGTTCTATAATAGATTCTGTGATATGAGTGAGTTAAGTTCAAATACAGAACGCAAGCAAGCGTTGATGTGTCTACGGGCTATTGTCCTATGCTGCATTCTCGCCGGCGGTAACAAACCATAGTTCATACCAGCATTTGACCGTGCGGGCGGATGTCCGTGCGGGCGAACGTCCGTGCGGGCGAGAGTCCGTGCAGGCGACTGTCCGTTTTTCCCCGATATGCCAATCGTGCGGTACTGTAGCTAAACAGTATGTCGTAGGGGGTCGGCGATGGTACTATCAGATAGGGCGCTGGCGACTTATTATCGGCTGTCAATAGTAACCATGTCTTCATTTGCAACGGTTTGGCCGCAATTTTCAATGGAATGTTTTAAGCTACAGCATAAGTGGCCGTAGGGCCAAGGTTGCTATTAATCACTACCTTGAAGGTCACTGACATCCATCACAGATACCAAAAATGTTTCAACGATCGCGGTTAGTGACGGCGTTTGTGCAAAATGTTTTACATGTAGACCAACACAACACCACGTTTTAAATATTTTTCACACACAGGTTGTCTTTGTTTATCGCCAGTGATTTTGGCGCAATTCACTTTTAAAATCGCGAAAAAATCCAGTAAAACTCTCCATTTTAAATTTGAAGGTCGTTCAAGGTCATCGGAAAGCTCGTCAGCAGTGCTTGTTATGATAAGCAACAAGTTTGTGCCTGACTGAAACCGTTCTTATGCTGGACGCGTTAATAGTGTAGAACATCTCTTTGACGCCTTCGTTCGAAAGGAATGTTTACAACTTTATACCCGGCGGCATGAAATTTGGTCAGAGAAGACTAGAGACTATACGCTGTCATATGGTGAAATCCTGAAGTCTGTATCTCACCCTGGCTTAATTCGGTATCGGGACGTGACAGACGAACGGACGAACGGACGGACGGACGGAGGGGACAGATTATGACGATAGCTAGTTCCCACTTAGCACTACGTGCTGTCGCGCATCTTACTTTTGATACGACGAAAAGAAATAATTGAGAACGGCAGCGTAAAGTTTCTTTCATTACAGGGGCGTGCAAGTCTGTGCAACACATCGATAATGACGTCATCAGTACTGTCGTCATCCAAAACAACAACAATATGCAGCAGTACAACGCGTGAACCAAAATAAATACTCGAATACGTGAATTCTTCGTAACAATGTTGACAACATCATGGGACCGGTGAGCAAAATAATGTTCAGTAACGACGGCGAATTAACGTATAGGATATATCAGAATAACGTTATCCGGAAGTCTTCACGTTACTAGATCAGTAAGTATAGTAGACGTCCAACGATTATCACGAATTTAAACAATTTTGTTTTATCAATTTAAAGTCCAAGTTACTGATTTTTCTCGAATGCATTTATACGTTACTTGGCTCACTGATTATGCGGTAGTCTTGCCCTGTATTACGTTCCCAGTAGGTCTGCCTAGGAAACGTGTAGGCTAGGAGCCTACACGTCATGCCCGCCCGTCTGTCTATATCATCTTTCTCGTGTGGGTTTAATAACTAGGAAATAGAAAAGACACGTAACAGCAAAAAGTGGCCTGAACGTTTACCGGGAAATTAGTAATCAGTGAACCAATTTGCAGTTCAGAAAATATGTCAGCGTACCTCGAAAAAATAACGCTTATCTAAAGAGTAACGTAATGACGATTTGCAGGCATGACGTCTCGGTTTTCAGACGGTCTTGAGACGTACTAATTAACGTCTCGTCTCGGTCTCGTCTCGGTCTCGGACCATGCGTCTCGGGTCTCGTCTGGGTTTCGTCGCAATATATACGTCTCGGTGTCGGCGCATTACTTTTTGTGTCGGGTCTCGACCGTTTGGTCTCGTCGAGAAGTTTTGCGCAAATGCCATTTATGGCTTTACATGTCATTTTGTTTTAATGCCAACAGAGCTGGAAGAAAAAAATGCATATAAAATTTTGATCATTTTCGATGGCCTTCGCTATAAGCCTACGTCTCAGCCAACGTCTCGGGAGTTCCAACGTCTCGTTGCGGTCTCGTCGCGGGCAAAATTACGAACGTTTCAGTTTTGTCTCGGTCTTGGAGACATACGTCTCGGGTCTCGTCTCGGTCTTGGCTCAAAAGGTCTCGTGCACATTCCTAACGACATGTGCATAGAGTGACAGCGCCCGAGATGCTAGGTAGCTGAACGAACGTTCTCGTATCAGGCCCGCAGTCGGCACGGACAGTTTAAAAAATAAATTTTTACACCTTTCTCGATATATTTTAAAGGTTAAAAGATGGTGTTATAGCTCTTAATGGAAGCCATTTCAGAGCTACGAAGCGTCACCTGCTGTATGGAATCCCACAATCTTAGGCCTACCTGCCACCCGACACAGGTAAACGCACCCCACCTTCCCAGCCAGAGAAACCGGTACTTGATTTACCTACCCCGGAGAGATGGAAGGTTTAGTTGACCTAATAGCGGCTGGTTACACACCGAAATGGTTTACTAACCTGGCCTTATGTAGAGCAACTTCGTTAATCAGACACAACGCGTTACCGCTACGGCACGCCACCAACTCAAACCAGACTCAGTATTTTAGCTCTAATGAAATCTGAGTCGTCAAGAGTTTGCTTAAGTTAAATGACGCGTTACATCTACGAGACACCAATTCTTCTGGAGTTCTCACCGAAAGTTGAAAAGTCAGTAATTTAAGTTTACTGTGACTATAACACTTCAAGGCTTTAAAAATCTACCAGAGAAACATAAACAAGTGACCAAAGTAATTCGGTATGACACAAAATCGCTGATCAGCGCTGCCCCCTGGTGAATCAAAATAAATAAGCAAACTCACGAACGTATTTGCCAAATGGCATCAAAGTGAGTCGAACAATTTGAGAAGGGCGCACAAATGTCACAGACGACAGACAACGCTAGAGAGAAATAGGTAGCTATAACAAAATCGCTTGCGCTATTAGAGCGATTGTGCCTAAAATACAACCAAAGCGTGTCGAATTTCTTTCTGACTTTTTTTCGGACGATTAAACAATAAGCCAAGGCAAATTGGTGGTATTTTTGCGTTTAATATAAGTATCGTATAGTGCTCATTCAGTCTGGCATTACAGTGCATGGCGTATGTCGACATAATGAGGCAAAGCTCATAGCCTATCTACATGCCGTTGATAAGACAGCAATTGAAAGACACAGAAATCACGACTATCCTAGCAAGCCGCATTACGTGTGTTGCCTGTCCGTCTGGCTGTCCGAGGACGGGATGTTAAGTCGAAAACAAAAAGCGTAACAAAGCTAAAATTTTCAGGGTTTGTGTTAAATTTGTCGAGTACACTACGGCGGGCGATGACAACCGCATGTTATGTCGTCACTGGGCTGATATCTTCACTTGTTGCATACTTGTAAAACGTTAAACGATAAAAACGCTAGTCAACGTTTTTAATGAAAAAAAAACATTAAGACGTTTGTAAACGTGATAAAAACGTTACCCCGTCTTATTTGTTCTGACGTATTGACATAATGACATTTACTAAAATTACTAAGCCTAAATGCTAGCAATAGCCTGTTGTTTTCAATACAAGAGAGTCTATTATTTCATCAGGCCCGTCAAGAGAGGGGTGGGGGTAAGTTACCCCTAGCCCCGCGACGTTGGGGGCCGCCGTCGCTCAAAATATACATCTAATATCGGTGTTTAGTGTTTTGTTTTATTGACGAAACTTATCTGTCGATAGTATTAAAATGATGTGCGGCTGCTCAAGCTAAGTTGCAGTGCTCGATGTGTCGGCCGTCATTCTTGATAACAGCTTCAAGACGTCGACTCCATTCATTGATACTGTTATCAATGAAACGCTGTGAGAGTTTTTGCCACTCGGTGACCGATATTATCATATTAGCAGTAGTGTTTGTTTTGCTAGGTAATGTGGTCACACAATAAAGGTGCGGTGGGCGGAAGAACTTCATGTTTACGCGCCATAAATTTCTGCTTGTAACAGTGAAAGAATGGTTAGAATCGGTGCTGAATTACCGAAGCTATCCCAAAAATAAGACTGGGTATCCGTTTTTTGGACCACCCTGTAAAGTGCACCAAAAATGCGCCATTTTAAGAAGAAAAATCCAAAAATTTTCTATGCAGGGAGGTTCCGCGAGAATTTTTCCCCGGGCCCCGCTATGGCTCTTGACGAACGTGTATTTCATCGATAGCACTTTGATTTTAATTTGTAATAAATATATTTACACTGGTTTTTCAAAAAACTTGAAAATATAGGGAAAACGGTTGTAAACGCATTCTTAATGCAAAAAAACATTAAAAACGTTCTACCAGGCCTACAACTGCCATGGTTTGTTACGTTGCAGTCTACCGACAGGATAGAAGATCAGCGAGCGAGCCGAGCGTCAACGGATGGTTTGGACGTCGTTGATCGAAGGACGGTTCTCGGCTAGCGGCGGGGGCGGCGGCAGCCAACATCAGCAGCCGGTGTCGGGATGCAAGTGCCCACGGCACGGACACCGTGGCAGTTGTAGCGTGGTCCGAGCGGCGAACTGGCAGCGGGTCAACATGCACCCGTGGTCCGACACACCTCCGCCCACGCCTGCAGGTCAGGGCCTAAAGTAGTGAGTGTGTTTTCCGACACAAAATGTGCAGTAGAAAATGGCGAGTAGCAGTAGCATTTTGGCAGTGAGTCACATACTGAGAAAAATCATCATAATTGTTGCCACCAGATGTCATCTTTTTCAGACGATTAAAATGCACCAAATTCGATTTTCGCTACGGCTCTGCCTCAGACCCCATTTGGGAAAGCTTACAGCACTCCTTAAGAACCTCCAGCTGGATTTGAGGGACCTGCTTATAGCGCGAGGGAGGAAAAAGGGAAAGAAGAGAAGCTGCGAAAAGAGGGGGGAGGAAAGAGGGAAATCCTGTTATAACGACAAAAGAGAGTGAATGAAAAGAGATAGAGGGGAAAGGGGGGAAAAGAGGGAAAGGGAAAAAGGGATGGAAATTTTCCATGATTTTAGGCTCTGCTGGAGGTCACAGGTCGTCGGTCCAGCAGGGCGCGGTCAGCGGTGATGAAGAGGACGAAGGTTCGAGGAGGTACTCGGAGGGGGTGCCTGTGCCGGGGGTTGGCGACCACGCCGGTGACTCACTGGTGCAAGTCCGCACCCGGTCCAGTCGCAGTTCGTCGTCACTGGAACCAGTGCTCGAAGAGACTGGCGGTGCAGTGGGACTCAACTGTCAGGATGAGTCGTTGACTATGCCTTCTTCCACGTGCGCCGTCCGACGAGCCCGGTAAGTACAACCGCGCCACTTTCACCAGACTAAAAACAAGAAATCTAACTGTTGCTGGGGTGGGCCGACCGTACCGCCTATATCTGAACGCCAGCGTGCGACTTCCGGTCGCGGAAAAAAAACCGATTTTCTAAAGCGACTATAGAGTCCCATACACGCTATGGTGACGCTGCCTAGCCAACTTTTGGTAATTTGGCGCACGTTGATTGGTGTTGGCTGCAGGCAGCAACCTTGCATTCGAAATTGCGGTCAAACCGCTGCAGATAAGAACGTGGCGACGTCATCGATCTATCCAACAGTACCATCGCCGACGTACGACTTACGACGTACGCTTTAGCCACAATACATGCGTCACAGACAGACAAGCAGACAGACAAACAGACAAATCGTACTCAAGGCTAGACTTAACGATGGACCAAAAACGAATGGTCAAAATGGTTGAATAGCACAACTTTTCACGGAAAACCTATCATAGGCGTAGGGCGACTCTTTCACTTAGGGGGCAGAGAAGGCAACTTGCTCGAATATTCAGAACCGGATCATGGTCTCTTCGAACCCTGAGGCTTGAGAGCGACTGCATGAGGGCCCCTCGTTCATACATTTGCAATATTGATTTTATTTTAGCTTTTTTGTACTGCAACCTTTTTTGCTTAAATAATAAAGGCAAACAAAGGCGGCGGAACAAATATTAAAGTGGAGGCACAGATAACCTTTGAGCGAAGTGAGCATAAAAAAAATTGAACTTTTGTACGCAGAATTGGCACTTGGCAGACCGCAACTGTCTACAAATTTCGCGGTCCGCTGTCCGGGCCCCTATCCTGCCCTGCAAATATTTATCAGTCATGGCGTGGCCATAAGGGGCACTGGAGGAAATGACCTCTCAGGAGACCAGAAATGGCGATCATTTAGTATGGAACTTTAAGCTATTTTTTTCTCTCGAAATAGTGTCAAAATGCACCCAAGCACAAAATTGACGCCAAAAAATCAGTTGACTTTCGTTTTTGTGACCCCCACTTAAAAGTGAATTGCGCCGAAATAACTAGAGTTAAACCAGAACAATATGTGTACAAAATTTTCAGTATTAAACGCAGATTTCAACAATCCAAGTCTCGAACCCCTCTTTAGAGAAACCTGCGCACGCGGGCGTCAAAGACGGGTACCTCCTAAAACGTCGTTATTGTACCGCTGTTGTTGGCTCGTCTAGCGTGAAAACGGTTGCAGGTAGAGTGGTAGACATGGACTTGAAGCTTGCCGTAGCAAGAACTGCTGACGGGCTTTCAAAGGGTATAAACATTGATGACCTTAATGACTTCGAATCTTCAATATAGGATGTTTTAGTGATTTTTTTTATTTTCTCGCTGTGGCGCACACTTTAAGAGTGGATTGCGACGACATGGCTGGAGAATGGAGATAGAACAAGACAACCTGCGTATGAAATTTTTAGCATAAAACGTAGGGGCCAATTGTATGAGTTTCGACCTCCTAGGTTCAAAGAGTCCTGCAATCGGAGACTTCAAATTTAAGAATTAAGGAATTTTTGTTTAGTTTGCAGCGGCTCTGCAATATACTCGTTGGACATTTTTGTTGCTTTTTCTCTCCTGTATTTTTAATTTTTTTCACTTTTGCCGGAATTTTCCGCCGTTTTGCCCGAATTTTTACAGCGTTTTGTCCAAATCTGAGGGGGACAACAGATACTGCCCCCCTGTCCCGGTTTTTACGTCCATAAAACCTATCTCAGAGCTACGGAATGTCACCTACAATATGGGATCACACAGTGTTACTTGCCAGTCTGCCACTCAACACAGGTGAACGCGGTCCGCCATAACCCCGGCCAGATAGGCCGGCTGTACTAGATTTACCTATTTCCGGAGGGATAAAAGGCCTAGATGACTTTGGTGCTGGTTGCATACCGAGATGGTTTAACTGTCCGCAGACAGTCACCCATCCAAGTAGTAAGTTAGTAACCATCACTTGATAGCGACCCGACCGAAAGTCATACCACAGACCTCGATCGTGGTTGCAAGTCAAACGTCCTCACTTACTTGCTTACTTACTTAGTTTCGTTGTAGGGGGTTGACGCAAATGCGGCACGGTCACCATCACCATCATCAGTACCATCATGAACACCATCAACCCCCGCCTCAAGAATTGCCTCCAGGCGCGTCGGCCATGAGCTCCATCAGCGCGACGTCCCTAGGTCCGCCCATCGTCTTTAACCCGCCGGGGGTCGACTGGCAGCGCGCCCAGGCCGCGGCCCTTGGTCTCACCCTCGAGTTCCCGCTACCGACGCCGCCCAGCCCCGGCAGCATCGGCACCTTTGCGCCGAACGTGCCGCCGCGGCGCTGTCGACCCGTTGCCGGTGACGGGAACTGTCTGTTCCGATCGATCAGCTGGTGGATTACGGGCTCCGAGGAACAGCACATGGAGGTCTGTCTGTCCGTCTGTCACCTCAGTAAACTATAGCTACAACAACTTACAACGGCCAGTATAGGCATTAAAGGTTAAAGGCGGTGTTATAATTTTTAGGGCCTAATGGAAGCCTATTCTAGAGCTACGGAGCGTCAGTTACCGTATGGGATCACACAATGTTACTTGCCACCAGACACAGGTGAACGCGCCCGCCTTATAACCCTGCTGCCAGATTGGCCGGTACTCGATTTACCTACCCCGGAGGGATGAAAGGCTGAGTTAATATAGGCAGCTAGTTACATACCGAGATGGTTTACCTGCCCGCAGGCATTCACCCATCCAAGTACTAACGCGGCCCGGCGTAGGTTAACTTCGTTGATCAGACCAGAGGATCGGACACAACGCGTTGCCACTACGCCACGCCACGCCACCAACCCGCTAAACTATATCGACAACAACAAGGTCTGGGATTATAGGCACTACGCATATTAGGCAACATCGCTAATGACCAATTCACACCGACAACGCTGACACGTCGTAGGTGTGAACTGACCATAAGTCTCGTACCACATTTTCTCCGCAAGCTGCAATGCAAAGTTATCATCGCCGTCATCATAAGTTAGTCATCAAACCATCGCACAGTATAAATTTGAAAATAGATTAAAACAAGACACTCAGCTGTCGCTAGGATAGCCGACCGTACTGGTTGTCAGTGACCTTTAAAGTCATCCAAGGTCGATGATTTTTATTTTATCCGAAACGACGTATGCCACTATCTATTAGTGATTAATAATAACCTAGGCCGTATCTCTCACCGTTTCCGAGAAATGGCCAGTTTTCCGTTGAAAACGCACATTTTTCTACTTCCTCCATTCAACCCGAATTCGAAAATGATTTCTTTGTAGTAGATCGCTGAAATTTTGCATGCCTAGGTTTAAAACACTGGACATTCGTTAAAAATGTTCCTTTTACGACCTACCGTATAAGTACTGTAGGCCTCTACACCCGTGACAGACGACGACGACAGACGGTCAGACAGACAGACGGACGGACGACAACCGTACCATAAGCTCGACCGCTACTTAAGTACGGTCGGCCAATAAAATAAGATGAAGAGCCGCGCGCGGTCCGGCTTTTATTTTATTTTATTCTATTTCAGTTCGTTTCAGTTTTGTTGCTCTGTACGCGTGCTCAGGTTCGCCAGCTGATCGCGGACGAGTTGCGTCGTGACGGCGGTCGCCAATACGAGTCAATCGCGGCCGCTGACTACGTGGATGAAAGTCAGGTCGACAGCGAGGGCGTCTGGGGCTCAGACGTCGAGATATTTGTCGCTGCCACCATGCTCCGCACACCCATCGCCGTCTACTCGGCGTTCGGTGACCACCAGTTCCTCTGGCAGGTCTTCCAGCCCTTGGAGCGACAGGAGGCTGCCGTTGGACCTGCCAATCACGACTGCCTGATCTACCTGCAGAATTCTTACAGCCACTTCGAACCGGTTACAGACGTCTAGATGAATGGACTTGCGGTTGTCCGACCGCAACATCTGAGATAACGAGTACAGTGCTCATAACATCAGTGGCGTCGTAGCAGGAGGGGAGGCGGTGCTAGGCAGAGGGGCACTTCCTTCCCTAAATTATGCGCTGTCGGAAAATTGTCGATAAATTTTCTATTTGTCGGAAAGTTTTCGTCCAAAAACGCAAAATCTGGGGCTGACTGAAACCGTTCCATTGTGGGACAATTTCGAGGAAAAATTAAAATTTTGAGTATAGACCTAGCTTATTCACGGTGTTTCATAAATGGGACCTCTTTTTGTTTTTTTCATAATTCACTCAAATGATGATCAATTTATATGAAATTTTTACCAATTGTAGCTGAAGAAATACTAATCTAAATATTTCAACAAAATATGGCAGTTGATTAAATATTCATTGCTAGGTGTAACATAACGCACAGTCACAGTGTGTCGTAAGTACAAGCTTGCATATCTCAACTGGTGCTGTCAGTTGCTACCCTGCTTTAATGGTGAACTTAATCTGGTTCACTAATAAAAATGTTTATCGCATCAGCTTTGAGCAACATCGGGACATGAAATCAAGCGTCTCGCGATCCAAAAACTCAACATCTTGCAAGCTCGGCGAGACAGTGCACTGTCTTGCCCAAATATGTGAAAGTCCAACTATCACCACAGATACATAAATGCGATCGCTTTGCACGTTTTTGTAACTGTAGCTGTTAAACTTCAAAAATTTGTCATGAACGAACCAGATTTTTCACCGGAGCAGAGTAGCAACTGACAGCACCAGTTGAGACTAACAAGCTTGTACCCGTGACACATTATGGATTCAGCGTTACGTCACGACTAGGAAAGAATATCTAATCAACTGCCATGATTTGTTGAAATATTTTCAATTAGTATTTTTTCAGCCACAACTGGTAGAATTTCATATAAATTGATCATAATTTGGGTGAATTATGAAAAAACAAAAAAGGTTCTTTTTATGAAACACCGCATAGCCTATACCCTGTTGAAAATTTTCAACTGTCTGTCAGAATTCTGTCAGAAATCTGCCGTGTCTGTCATAAGATTGCAACTTTCATCCCCACGACGCCGCTATGTAACAGCAATCATGATCAGCTATAGTGCTAATAAAAATAAATCGTGATGAATTTAGGCCTACCACAGTTGTAGTTAGTTTCTAAGGAAAAAGCAAGCGAACTGATAATTGGTTATACGGAAGGTAATATAACTGATTTCACTGAATAGTAAACCTACACCTACGAGTCATTATACTGACCGATATTGTTATTATTATAAGTATAATAATTATTATCATGGGTTATTTATCATTATCATCATTGTGATTAATTTGTGTCACTATAGGCTAATTACTAATGTTTTGTTATCAAAATTTTGTATTTATGATTGTAAAAAATAGTTGACAACAGTACTATCGTGGGGCGTGTTGGACGGTGACTTTTGCGATAGTGACCACTGCAAAGTCGACACGTTACATTCATAATAATTATGATGATTTTGTTCAGTGCTGTTAACGTCACTGCCAGATGTAAGATGTGTTTAAACAAAATGACTTGTTTTTATATAAAGCTTGTGTTTTATCGCGCTTTCATCTTTAGATTTACTGATATCGTTTTTTGCCATTTTAGCTCACAATGATTTTCTGCCTATTCGTTGAACGAATGCTTTGCCATTTCTTGATTGAATACAGAAATCTAACACGGTAATAAAAACTCCGTAAACTGTAGACTCGCTGGACGCAACGTGCAACTACAGTATACGAGTAATTACGCGCGACAGCACGTAGAGCTAAGAACGTAGTTAGCTATCGTAATTCTCTGTTCTCGCTTTAAATATGTTGCTGCACTATCGTGTAAAATTTGCAATGTTTAACAGTGTAAACCTCTAAAGCAGTTAACAGTGGTGCAAAATCGTTATTTTCATTTTTCAATAAATTCGTTTTCATGGTTATGGTTCGTTACGGCTACGGGTAACCTTAACTAAGGTTTGCTAAGGTATTGGCCTATGCTTCTATATCTGGTGAATAGGCTGTTGCTAATATGCAATGCAAGATTTGCCTCCGCAGCAATTGCGGCAATGTACATGTAGGCCTAAAACGTACCGATAGCGTTAGATTCTTTGTAGTCATGTATTACAATGCCTGATCACGGATATCCAGCTGGTGCATTGCGCGATATTCCTGTTCACGTTTTCGCTTTTGCTGCTATTTATTCCGTCTACTCACAGAGGGATGGCCAGGCTGAGTTGACCTGGGTGGCTGGTTACATGCCGAGATGATTTACCCGCTTGCCGACGGTCACTCATCCAAGTGAGCCTACTAACCGGGCTCAGCGTTGGTTGACTTTGTCGATGCGACCAACAAAGCTGCAAACTAAACAAACTACAAACATTTACGTAGATTTAACACGCGAGACAAAGCACTGTCATTAATCATCCATGTTCACGTACTCATAATAAGACTTCACATCGTAACAACCTGTAGTTTAGTTGAGTTTCATAAAGAAAATATTCACACCTTTGGTCCCTGAAGTGTCGACATTTTAGTTAGTGTGTTCTAACCGGAGTTTAGGCGCAAACGCTTATTGAAGTAAAGACGAGCTTATGGCGTTCCAAATAGTCCAACGCCGTAGCCACAAAACGCTTGAAAATCACCAGCAGGAAAGACCACGCTGCTTTAATTCCGTGCAACATTGGCATTTCCGCGGGTAGAATTTGCGCCGGCGGATAGGTTTTGCTTCGGTATTCATGTAGGCTTATCAAAAACTTTGTGCTCAAGGCCTGTAATTCCAAGGACAAGGGCTTATAAAAAGCAAAGTCAAGGTCTTGGGACCGAAGGCCAATGATTTGTCATCAAGGCCAAGACCTCGAGAACACTGAAGTGGATTCATGCCATCAATTGCGTGTCAGTAGCGTGAGCGAGCAGCCCGCGATGTGGCCGTGCTAGTTCCAAGTCCAACATTGCTGCCACTGACGTCGGCGGTTTGCTCAGCGGAGATCATCTTATTGCACGGGATCATAGCCAGTAGAACGTTCTTGACCGGACTGAACTTGGCTGCATATATGAAGGGATTGGAACAGACGTACAGCCACGAGATGAACTCTGCCATGTAGTAACCGGTCTTGAGGATGGGCAGCCCGGGCTGTAGGTTGACAAGCAGCAAATAGATGTAGGTCGGTAGCCACGAGACGGCATAGAACACGCTCACGAAGATCATTGTTTTGACAACGCTTGATTGCATCTGATTCGACCTAGCCTGAGCGGTGCTAGGTCCTCCTTCTGCACCGTGGTGGCTCGCCATCACGGCGGCCTGTCGACGAATCACGCGCAGAATCCTCCAATAGCAGAACACGCAGACCAGCAGAACGACGACGTAGAACGAGACGAATTTCCAGACGAAGAGAACCAGCTTGGTCGCCTCGTTCTTCCAGATGGCGTACGAGTTGCACGCTCCGCCGGTGACGCTGCTCGTCGGGAAAACGACGGCCACGTTGTATACCACAGACGCAATCCATGCGAACGTCATTGCCAGGTAGATTACCCAGCGGCGCAGCTTTTTCTTGCTCCAGATCGGATGAACGATCTTCAGATAGCGTTCGACGGTGATTATGGCGAGGTTGATCACGGAGCCGATTATTCCGCACCAGATCAGTTTTTCACTGAGTAGCGCTATGCAGATCCAATAGCCGAGCGTGTCGGACAACGGAATCTTGGAAATCTTAACGGCGTAAGTGACTACCAGCGATACGCTGCTGAACAGATCGAACACATTTTGGTTGACAAGTAAAACGTGTTTGTGGTGTTGTTTTGAAGCCACCAAAGCGTACAGGACGAGTCCGTTGGCGCCCGTTCCCACAATCCCCAGCACTATGACGACGCACCGGAAATAGAATTCGTTGTCACGTGACGATGTCGAGGTCGCGCTGTTTTCACCTGTAACCTGTGTTACATCCGTCGTTGTTATGGCAACGAACAGATGCGTGCTAGATGCTGAACTTTCCTCGGTCATTCCTGTTTGTAACGAGCACGCTTCGAAACGTTGAAATGTTGCTTCTTGGTCGTTCTACAATACTTCCATGACGGTTTCTCTTGGAAAATAACGAAGTAAGTCACAATTATAATCACAAAATATGCGTAGAAATGTTAGGACTGCAAAAGTAGCACACTCACCGAATTTCAAGCATTTGAATATTTAAAACAACTACAGCAGCTGTGAAAGAAACCATGGCCTCTGCTATTTTGCAAAAACATTTTTCAATTGTCTTTTAATATATTAGTCAAAAAATGCATTTATTGCATTCATAGGCCTAACTACACTGTGTCCGGAAAAAAGTAACCCCCTAGACATCGTACAACAAAAATGTCAAATGCAAACATATTGAAATAAAATTTTGTACAATTAATACTCAGTATTAAATTGCTAAAAGATAACCGAATTTCGTTTAAAAATATTACTTTTGAGCGGAGTTAATTATTATTGAATATCGATATCAAAATATTTCCATTACCAATAATTATGGTCTTACATAAAAACCCCTCGATTACTAAAAATTTCGGTAACTTCAACAAAAAAACATCTAATTTTAGCAATATCTTGCGTCAACAATGCACCATATGTTTCCAATCAAAATGCCAAATTTCAGCTAAGCTTGCAGAAACAAACAATAGTTAGCATACGGTAGTTTTTTGTGAGATGACCCCAAAACACTTCAGTTTCAGGTCTTTGTGGATTACGTCAGACACTGAAGACCTAAAAGTGAAGTGTTTCGGGGTGACCTCACAAAAAGCTGCTGCAGCTATTGTTGCTTTGGCAGATTTATTAGTCCGCCCGAAAGCGATAGCTTGCGGAGCGGACTTAAATTTTACCCCTGATGTTTTTAAAAATTTTTTTCCACTCGCGAAATCTCCGAGATGCGTGGGCCGACCGGCGTGAAATTTTGCACGATGGTCAGTACTAGGCCGAATTTTATAATGCCGGTCCAAA
>Ga0209454_1000731_pt1 | contig 18094 bp, 13 predicted proteins | sample WorMetHERISLAND1_2_FD_187400 | JGI IMG/M metagenome (GOLD analysis project Ga0209454, IMG submission 187400) | Marine gutless worms symbiont microbial communities from Max Planck institute for Marine Microbiology, Germany - Olavius geniculatus... | ecosystem: Host-associated > Annelida >... | reverse complement strand
ATCCCCTAAAAGATACAAAATTTATATGATTTCCAACAAAACGCATACTTGATCACAATTGGGCTGTAAGCCCTATGCCTTAAAGGCATTAGGTTTGCGGCAATCCAACCGTCATTTGCGACCAAAGCCAATACTCCAACACTCCAGTACTCCAATACTCCGAAATTAAAAAAAATTAAAGGCCCGTGATGGAATACCCTCTTTTGGGTTATAGAGCCGTATTTTTTGTGGCCTATTGGGTATTTGATGATCGATCCAGGTATTCGATGCGTTCGAGGATCTGACGCGCCGCCCGGTGATCGGGATTCATCCGCAGAACCTCTGACACGTGGTGCCGGGCCCGGTCGAACTCACCCTGGGCAGCCAAAACAGTGCTCAATCGCAGATGAGCGTTTATATAGCGCGGGTTCAACCGCACAGCCTCGGTATAGTGCAATTCAGCCTCTGGTAATTTCATTTGCTGCAAAAGTACGCCGGCCAGATTGGCGTGTGCTTTGGCTGAGGTCGGATCCAGTTTGAGCGCCTCGGAAAAATGATGCTGCGCCTTGTCAAATTGCTTTTGCATGGCATACGCAATACCCAAGTTAATATGGGCCTGGACATAGCCAGGGTTCAATTGCAAAGCTTCTGTATAATGTTGCATGGCCTCTTGGAGCCTGCCCCGGCGGGCCAGCACATTGGCCAGGTGGTTGTGGGCCTCGGCAAATCCGGGTTCGATGCGCAGCGCTTCTTGATGGTGTTCGATGGCTTCGTCAAACCGCCCCTGTTTGGCCAGGGCCACTCCCAGGTTGGTATGGGCCCGCGCATAGGTGGGCACGATTCGCAGGGCTTCATTATAGTGATGGATGGCGTCTTCAAATTTTCCCTGCCGCTCGAGCGCACCGCCTATATTCAAATGGGTTACCGACGACTCGGGTTCAAGACGCAAGGCCTCGTTGAAATGAGCAATAGCGTCAGCATCCCGGCCTTGCTCCACCAGGACAAAGCCCAGGTTGGTGTAGGCCAGAGAGCTGTTGGCGTTGACCCGCAGGGCGTGTTCAAAAAAGGTGACCGTATCATGCCAGTAGGGTATCAGCCAGACACTGCGCAGCAGGAATAGCCCCAACACGATCGCCCCGCCGGCGGCATACTTTATCTTTAGCCGTGATAATCCCCAGGCCAAGGCCAGGGCCGGCCCTAACATCGCCAGGTAGACATAGCGATCGGCGACCGTTGAATACCGCTGAAAGCTGAAAGAGATCAGCCCCAAAACCGGCAGCAGGCCGATCACAAACACCCCGGCCGCCACCCCTAACCACCCCAGATTCCGGCGCTTGAACCATAGCCAGCCGCCAATAGCCACCGGCACCAAGCCGGTCAGGATCAGCCAGCCGCGTGCCAGCACCACCTGGGGCGTGCGACCGTAATCCGGGCCAAGCTCCAGCGGAAGCGCCAGTTTGGCAAGGTAGAATAAAACCGCATCACCGGCAATCAACGGGCGTGCCCACCAAGGCGGTTCAAAGGCGAGCGCGGTGCCGGGCTGCACCCAGCGGGTCAGAAGACCCCAGGCCAGGGCAATTGCGACCCAAGCCGACAATCCACCGATTTGGTCGCGCCAGGAACATCGCCAGCCCCAGGCAGCCAGCAGCCAGACGATCAACGGCAACACCACCGCCGTCGGCTTCGCTAGAAGCGCCAGGCAATATAACACGGTAGCCACAATATAACGCTGGCCCATTTGCCGCGGTGGGCCTGAACCCGGCTGCATTTTTGGGTCGATATGCCTCAGGTATTGCCAAATCGCCGCCAATGCCAACATCCCGAAAAGGACATCTTTAAAGCCGGTGACCCAGGCCACCGGCTCAACTTGAATGGGGTGGATGGCAAACAGCAAGGCACCGCCGCAAGCCGCCCAGGACAGCGGCAGTGTTTGGTTTTCAGTATTCGGCCGCCGGCGCTGCAGGAGCAGGCATAAAATGCGCCATACGATCAAAATGCTCATCAGATGCAGCAGTACATTAAGGCTGTGAAAGAGCCGGGGATCGGGCACAACCGCCCCGCTGGAATTCGCGGCCAGCAACCCCGGTGCCCATGCTGCCAGAGCGAAGCCAGTGTATGTCAGCGGCGAATACAATCCTTCATAAGGGTAGCGCCAGAAATGCAACAAATTTTCCAGTGACCGCACCTGAAGATACGGATTCTTATAGACATTGACCGGATCGTCATAGGCCAGAAATTCGTGGCCGAAAACGGGCCAGAAAACCGCCACCGCAATTAAAATCAGGAGTAGCGGCGGGATAAATTTGATCCACTCTTTATCCCGCCTAGCGGGTGTCGGAGCAGAGAAATTCGTCTCCGGATGATCTTCAGACATAATTAATTACCTTTTTCCCAGCGGCCCAGAAAGCCGGCGGAATTTGCAGCGCCATTCATGTCGAGAGACAAGGGCTCTTGAACTTCTTTTTTGTGACTCAGCATTTGGATAATACAATCTCTTAATCTGTCGACTCCCACACTGTTCAAATTTAAAATTTTCACCGGCAGAAAATCTTTGATTTTGTCCACCCGCATGGGTTGTTCGCGCTGGCGCGTGTACGGGAAAAGCAGGGCGGGGACCCGGGTTGCGAGCAAATTCATGCAGGTATTGTATCCGGCCAGGCTGATCGAGAGGTCCGCCGCATTCAGATAATCCAAAAAACGCCGGGTATAGCGCTGAATCCGGATGCCGGTTGTGGCGCGTGCCGACAATTTTTCAAATTCCTCATCATCCATGAATGGTCCTGCAAAAATTTCAACCCTGCAATCCAGAGTGCCGCCCAGGATGTCACAGGCATCCAACACCAGGGATAAAAGCGGGTATCCGGAACGCCCGCCTCCGGCGCTGGCCACGATCAGTTTTTGCTCGGGAGAAATATTCAATGCCCGCCTCAGAGCTTTACCGGCAGCAGGATCTGCCTGTTGGGCGATAAAGCCGGTGTAAACTACCGGGATCGTGATTTCATCCGCCCGGCTGAAAGTTTCATCCAATCGGAGCAGGTTTTTATCGGAGTGAATCAGCAGAGCATCAAAATTCCGGTTTAATTTTTGCAAAACCCGTCCCTCGTATGCCGCCGGATCCTTTTTCTCCACCAGGATGTCCCGCAGGCTGCATACGGTCTTGACGGCGCCGAATTTGCCGGCCCGAGTATCTTTGAGCAGGGGCTCAAGTTCAAACCCGAATATGGATCTTCCGAAAGGATAAAGCTCGATGATAAACACGTCTGGCTGTTTTTTTTCGAACTGAGCCTTGAGAATTGTTTTGCGCTCCAACTTGATCTGGTCGACTGATTTGCGGGTATCGCCGGGAATCAGTGTGGTAAACATCTCATCCATATACAGGGTGGGCAGTCGCACAAAATCTACATGGTCCGGCATGTCCAACGCCACTTCCTGTCCGCCGGCAATCAGGGTAACATTATGTTCCGCCAGCGCCCGGGCAAATTCCAGGCTGCGAACCAGGTGCCCCATACCCCAGACATATTGACAATAGAAGATGATGTTCATAAAAAATTAATTCGCCCTTCCAAATAACCCATTCAAATTTAAAATGTGTTTTTTTATTTTGAAGGGAGTCTCTCGATCCAAATCCAGGCGAATTAATTTTTTAATGTGCACATTTTTATTTTTGTTCAATTCGCCTAACTCTATCGATACGGGACTTCTGCCGATAATAATTCTGACTTCGCCCCAATTGGATCTTAACTCTTTATTTAACATAGACAACGCATCGTAAATTAGACCTGATACTCTTGAATTACCGACAAATAATGTTGATCCTGCAAATTATTGCTCTGCTGTGGATCCTAATCCTTCAAAGTCAACTAAGTTAACCTTTTTGTGACGGGTCAGAACCGAAAGTAATAAGTCAAGAAAATCAAAGGCCGCCTGATTCATGCGCTGATGATGAATCATGATGCCGCAGCGGCCGGATGCAATGGCCTGCTGCAGTTCATCCAGTAAATTAGACCACCCGTCTGCCGGTGTTATCTCCTTGCGAGTGTGCAGGTCGACATTGACATCGAAGCTCGGCAGTCTTTCCGAGGACTGCGGGCGACTGCCCCGGCTGCGAGAAACCGCAGCGTATCCCAAATGCTCAAGCACGTCCAGCGTCTTTTGATCGCAGCGATTCCAGGGTGGGGTGAAAACCGGATAGAATGCTTTATCCAGCAGTTTCTCCAGTCGTTGCCGGCCGCAGGAGATATCATGCTCGAGGTCAGCCCGGGAACGCGCGGGACCGAATTCCTGCTTTTTACCTTCAACCTCATGGTTGGTGTGCCGCCAACCATGCTGATGCCAGCACCAGTGGGATCCGGTGGTCTGGGCAATACGGCGGAGGGCCGACCAACGGGGCCGCGTCAACCAGGCGGGCACGACCGCCAGGCAAAGCGGTGCGCGATAGCGAGAAAATATCTGCAACAGACGCGCAAATTGTTGGCCGGGAACGGCAATATCGTCGGCCCGGAAAAAAATGTGGGTCTCCACCCCGGCCGGCGATCGTTCACAACCGGCCGCCACACAGCGCTCGATTTTCGAAACCAGGTCGATCGGGAGACGCTGCCAGATTGGAGAAACATCATACTTCATTTGTTTTGACTATACCTATTGTGAATGACGAATGTCGAATGTCGATTGACGAATGATGGAATCGCTTCGCTCAATCATTTTAAATTGACAGAATACCTTAAATCCAAAATCCGCATTCCAAAATCTAAAATTTACTTTTTGAAGTTTCTTTTCTTTGATCAGACTGGACGCCCGCGGCCAGAGGCAATGCTCGTGTGAACCTAAATGAAATGACGAATGTCGAATGTCGATTGACGAATGGTGGAATCGCTTCGCTCAATCATTTTAAATGGGCAGAATACCTTAAATCCAAAATCCGCATTCCAAAATCTAAAATTTGCTTTTTGAAGTTTCTTTTCTTTGATCAGACTGGCCGTTTTTTTGGTCAGAGGCCGCGCTCATGTGAAACTACACTGAAGGTTTCAAGTGTCAGGACTTCGCACCTCGGTGCCCTGACACCTGAAACCCGACACCTGACACCCGAAACCCGACACCTGACACCCGATTACAATTGCCCAATCCAGTGCGCCGTATTCCGGGCGCCTTCCAGATCATACTTACCGGCCACCCGATTGGGCGATGACAACATCTGTCCCATGAGACCGGCCAGGCGGTCGGGGCGCAAATCTCCGTCTTCGATCACTTTCAGGATCCCCTCCCGGGACAGACGCCCTGCCCGCATTCGCTGTTCACGATTCTGGGAAAACGGCCACACCAGGGCCGGTACCCCGGATGCCATAATATTCATGGTCGTGTTGTACCCGCCCATGCTGATCGAGAGATCGGCAGCTGCCAGATAGGACAGAAAATGCGGCGTAAACGGTTCAACATGGACAAGGTTGCCTGCCATCTTCTTTATCCGGTCATAATCGCCGGCCTCCAAAAAAGGCCCGGTGAAGACTTTCAGATGGCAGTTTTTTTTCGATGCCAGCTGATGGAATGCCTGTACTGAGGCTTCCAGGAGCGGTGCGCCCACATTGCCGCCGCCCGCGCTGGCAATAATCAATCGCTCATCGGGGCCGATTTGCAATTGCCGGCGAATTTTTTGGGCGGCGTCCGGTTCCGGTTTAGGGGCAATGTAGCCGGTGTAGACCACCGGAATTTCAATTTCATCGAACTGATCAAAAGTTTCACCAAGTTGCGCCATGTTGGCGTCGGCATGCACCAGCACCGCATCAAAATAGCGATTGAGCGTTTTGACCACCCGCGATTCATGCTTGAACTGGTCTTCCTTTTCAACGAGAATATCCCTTACACTGCAAACAACACGACAACCAGGCAATTCACGGCGGTCCAGGGCTTGTAAAACCGGATCCAACTCGAAGCGAAAAGCCTTGCGGCCGAACGGATAGAGCTCGACCAGGAAGATATCCGGTTGTTCTCTCTTAAAAATCTCAAACAGGCGTTTTTGCCGATCCGCTTTAACCTGCTCCAGGGTGTTGTTTTTTTGGGAGCTGAACAGTCCTTTGAACTCCTGGTTCATCTGCAGGTCGGGCAGTCTCAATTCCCGGACATGCCCCGGTAAAACAGTATCGACCCGGGGACCGCCGGTGACCAGAACCACCTCGTGATCGGAAAGTGCCCGGCTTATTTCAAGACTGCGAAAAAGATGACCGATGCCCAGAACATGCTGGCAGTATTGAATTATTTTCATCATTCGACATTCTCAAGGCTCAAGCTGCTGTGAAATTTGCGCCGGCAGCAATTCCCGATCGTAGGAAAACAGAAATCGATCATCAGCTCTTAATAGCAGATTCGATGCCGGCAGCCGGGAAAGTAATTGTATCACCGGGATATTTTTTTCCGTCTGCATTAGAAGAATCAATGACACGTTGTATTTGTTGAGGTATCGGAAAAATTTCAGCGGGTCATCGCGGCTGGAAAAATATTCATGGCTCAACTCGCTGCCGTAAACATCGATGCGGGAATCCATAACCGGGCGAATTTTCGGGCTTAAATGGTGCAGGAGATAAGCACCGTCAGCATAATCATTAAAAATAATGCCCTCAGTATTCTGGTCGACCAAAAAATCAACGGTCTTAAACGGCAGCCGTCCGCCGAAACCCCAGCCGAGCCTGCGGTGATTCGACTTGTCATAAGGATATCCATAAATTATTGTCGAGGCCAGGATCAGCAGAATTAGCGCGGTCTCGAAAATGGGCCGTCGTTTTACCAGCAACGGTTTGGCTTGAGAGTCGGCCACCGCCAGCCAGTTGCGCACCATAATCGGAAAGCCTAGTATACCGATAAACGAGACAAAACGAATGGCCTGGAAGGTTATCAGCGTTGCCAGCAGAGCGATGACCGCATCCAGCAGCGGCCGTCGCTTGATGTTTAGTAGCAGCCCCAGCCACATCAGGACAAAAATGGCCAGCACCACATCGAAGCCGTAGGCGCGCTGCCGATACTTCGCCGCCAAAGGACTGCCCCATTCATATACAAACAGTTTGATGTAGTCGCTGGCCAGACTCGTGGTCAGTGAAAATTTAAACAGGTGCACGCCGTGCGGATTGATTAGGCTGGCGGCAAGGCAGGCCAGGGTCAGGGCACCAAGCTTGGCCACATCGGACCAGCCATAGCTTTCGCCTTTGGACAGGGCAGGAAACAGCGCGAGCAAGGCCACCGTGCCGGTCATCATGGCTCCGATAACCACCGCAATAATGTATCCCCCGTGCACGTTGGCCCACAGGACCTGCAGCGGGATAAGGATGATCAGGTATCGCAGCCGGCGCTCCCGGCGCCAGCGTTCCAAAGAAAAAACCCAAATGCATAAAAACAACAGCGTAAAAATATGCGGCCGCACAAAGACCCGTTCAAGAATGATGTAAGCCGCCAGTGCCATCAGGGGCCCTGTTAGGATAAAGCCGCGGGCCCGCTTTGTCAGGCTGAACCAAAGCAGCAGCAGCATGGCCAGCATCATTGAGGCACGAAACACCGAAAGCGCTTGGCCGCCGCCGAGCTGGTAGACGCCTCCAAAAATAAGCGCACTGAGCCACTCATGGGTCAAATGGGGCCGTCCGGCGGCCACGGCCGAATATTGGTCAACCCGTGGAATTTCACCACTGGCCACGATATCATCAGCCACCCGCAGGTGCATCCAGATGTCGGCATTGCGTATGGGCCGAAAAGCCCCTGTCGTCCCCCAGACGAATAGCAGCACCACCGGCAGGTACACAAGATACCTTTTTTTGGGGCGGGGCGAGATCGGGGGGTGGGTCTCCTGCTGAGCAGCAACTACGGTATCGGGCAGCAGCAAGGCGATCACCAGCCACACCAGCAGTAAAACCCGCACCAACAGCAAAATCCCGGGCATCACCTCCAATTCTATCAGGTCCGGATAAAAGAAATAGAATATCACGGCGCTGATCAGGTTAACGGCAAACAGCTGCCAGCCGATGCGGCTGATTCGGGGGTTTTGGTGGTGGGCTAAAAGAACTGCCAGCGGGCAAACCCACAACAGGAATTGCGGCAAAAAAATTTTTGACGTCACCAGCAGTGCCAGACTCGTGACGAGCAGGCCCTTGATCAGCCAGAGGCCGCCGAATGTCGCCATATCGCGCCGACGCTGCATCCTGTAGGCAAGATATACCGTCAGAATCACAAAAACGACTACCGAAAGAATATCGCAAACTAGGGCCCCCTGGCGGCTGAGTTCCCCGCCCAAGTGGATGGCCCGGTGTGTAAATTCGGTGGCAAGCTCAAAGTCGAATAACTTGGCCCCCGCCATCAGAAGGCCGGTAGCCGTGCTGTCAAGCTGGATGCCGCGCTCCATATGAAATTGCACGATATATCCCAACGGCTCGCCGGACAGGAAGAAAAAGGGCAGAAATAGGACGGCCAAACTGCCGATCAGGACGGCGGCGCGCGGCAGCAGATTCCGCAAAAAACCACTGATGTGCAAATCGCTTGGGGCGCCGTTCGATTGCTCCCGGCTGATGAATCCATACCACCATAGCAGGGGCAGCCAGATTAAAACAATGAGGTTGAGCCAGATTCCGATCGCCAACAGAATGTCAACCAGCAGGTTTTTTTTACGCAGGGCAAAATAGATCAATATCACCAGGATCAGGCCCACCAGCAAATCGTAATTTTGGAAAAGCAGCCGCCCGAAAACAGCGGTAAAAAGAATATACGTCAGGCACAGCACGGTCGATTCGCAGCATCGTGCCATTTCCGTTTGGGCTGCCCCTGCGCGCGTCCGGGCCGGAATCCGCCATAAAACCAAAAGGATGCCCAGGTCCACCACCAGCATGATCCCGGCAAAAATATAGCCGTAAATTATCGGTGCTTCGGTAAAGATGCGCGGCAGGCTAAACAGCAGCAGTGCGCCGGGGGGATATTCAACGACAAAATCCGCGTAAGGAAGATAGCCGTCCAGCCAATCGCCGGCCAATTTTAAAAAGCTTTCAATCGAATAATTCGGGCTCAGCCCCCAAAGGGTATAGCCTCTTACTGCCAACCAGACCCCAGCCACAATCCACATGCGGTAGTCAGCTAAAAATCTGACCGCCGACTCGCTAAACAAAGCATGGGCGGTGGGAGTCAACTGCAACTCTTCTTTCTGATGTTCATTCATGGATGTAATCTACTTTCTAAAAAATCATCTAACGATCGATCGGTATCTCTGGATTAATGGCGCCGCTGTTTGATCCTTCTTGGAAAAAAGCGGTAAGAAATGACACCGCAATTTTAGTCACTCTAAAATTTAGCTCATTTTTGCTCATTTTCGCGGTTCATGCGCTTGAGATATCGTAAATTTTCTAAAAGAACCGGCCCGGGTGCCTGATTGTCCACAGGCAGTAAACTGACGGTCTGGTCGGTTGCAAGGCGCGGCAAACGGGGCTTATGGATAACAAGCCCGGGGATCGTCTTTTGTAAGAAATCACATAGTACTTCCCCGGCCGCTTTGGCTGCGGCATACTCGGCCATGTCCGCAGGCAGTTCATCAATGGCGGCCGAAGATGGGTAGAAAACCTTCTCCAAACCGATAGACGGATCCGAAAGCGCTTGAACCGTCCGGAGAAAACCGTTGACATAATACTTGCTGAAGGTGTCAAAGCGCTGCGGCAGAAAGTTTCCTTTGGATACGCCAAAAATGAAAGGCGTTGCGAAATAATATAAATACAGCGGCTTGGAAGAATGGACGGTTCTGTCCGTCAGCTCCTGCAACGGTTCCAGTACATTCAATGGGATGCATTTCGCATTCGCTCCGTGCACAATGACTTCCTCAACAATTCGTTGGGCGTCCTCCTCGCCGCGAAAATAGGTTAGGATGACTTCAGCGCCACCGGCGGCCAGAAGTTTGGCAGCCGCCTCCCCTAAACCCCGGGAGCCTCCCGCAATCAGGGCCCGTTGGTCGGAAAATTCTTTTGCTTCAACCTGGCGACGGGCATCTTTGAAGGTGAGCTGACACTGGGGTTTGGGACGCAAAAATGCCTTTACCTGTCCTTTTGCTCCTGGAGCTTCAACATCCATCGAGACCAGGCCCAGGCGTTGGTTGCAGTCCGCGACACGGTAGGTCAGTTTGGTCGCGGCGGCATTGTCCGCGAAAAAAGACAGATTGAGGCTGGAATAAATTGAGTCATGCCCGGGGCATTCCATTCCCACCAGGCGTGTCGTCGCAAGCAGAACGGCAAGCTGAATCGGAGGCAGAACCCGCATGAGATTGGGAAAGAGTCGACCGGCAAGGTTGCCGTTAAGATACAGGGGTAAATCGCCGGATGCCGCGGCCACCTCTTCTATCAAACGCCGGCGGCATCTTTCCGGTTTGGACGGCGGGCCCGGCAGGACATCTGTCCGGCTCTGCTCCACAAGGTGCCAGGAGAAGTCAACCCACCCTCCCAAGGCGTTTTCGGTCTCCATTTGAATTGCGGCCCGACATTCATCAGGGGTTGTAATCCGGCACCGAACTGTTTCTCCCAGGCCCATTCCTGCCTGAAAATTGGCTTTGGTTGTCAGCAGTTCCACAGGCCGGGTCTGTGATTTCAAATGAACATCCATGCTCCACAACAGGGCATGCAGGCCGTGCACCACCCGTTGTCCAAATACCAGGCGCCTGGCAAGCACCGGATCCAAGTGCAGCGGATTCAAATCTCCGGAGAGTTCGGCGAAGGCAAGTTGATCGTCAGAAGAAAAAACACGTTGTGTCATCGTTATAAAGCGGTCCTGAAAACCTTACGAATCACTATTCTTAACTAATGTTTTTTTACAAATTTGGGATTTCTTAAATTTAAAATCTCAACTTTTAATTTAGCTATCCGGTTTCACTTCTTTTGTTTAGAAATTAGACGCAATATCAGAAACAATCTCAATATGCTCAGGCAGGGGGAATGCCTGTTTCCCATGCCATATGAAAAGGTCCCCCCGCTGTTGTAGTCGCGGAGTGGCGTTCTTAAAAAACTCCAGGCACGGCTTGTTTTTGGCGGTGGCAACATAGTGGGCGTACACGTCATTTATTCCCATTGCCTGCACATGCTGAATGGCCACGGCCAGCATGGTTTCCTCTACCTGGCGCCCCAGTACCCGGCAACTCAGAACAAAATCCACGATTTGAGCTCGCCCGTCTTGAATTTCCAGACTTACGATACCCGTCAGTCCGGCATCACCGAACCTATCGGAAACGCGCAGGGTCCATAGCCGGTGATGCTGCTCTTTGCTCCAGGCCATTAGCTCTGATTCCGTCATTCGTCTGGTGGACAGGTTCATCTGGTTGGTTTTGTTCAGCAGTTGAACTGCCCTCGGCAGATTGGCGGGATGAAGTTCTTCAACCTGAATCCGGGTCGCCAAACGCGCCAACCATTGTGCCAAGGAAGCAACTGTCTTTTTCAAGTCCCGGCGTTTATTTTCCGAGTGATACATCGCGGTCCGGGCCAGGTCCTCCCGGCTGAGGGACGGCAATTCAAAACACCGCAGGCTGAGCAGGGCCGTCGGATACAACAGTGGGTCTTGCGGCAAGTCAGGCACCAGGACCTCCGGCAGGCTCTCTTTGACCCGGGCGCGTTCAGCGGGATTGTCGTCAATAAAAACAGCCGACTGGGGTCCAAGGTTCAATTCGCTCAACAAGTCGATAATATTTCGAGCCTTATCCTGCCAGTTAATGCGCCAAGCGGCAAAATCTTCCAACTGAAGCACCATTTCCGGGTGTTTGCGAATCGCCTCCAGCGCAACCGGTTCCTCGTTTTTGCTCACAATGGCCAGAAGAATCCCGCGATTGCGCAATGATTTTAAAGTGCGCTGCAAATCGGCATGGGCCTCCCCGCGATGATGATGCCCCCCCAATACGAGGTTTTCCCACCCGGCTTCACCGACGATGCCGCCCCACAGGGTATCGTCCAAATCAAGGATAATGAGTTTACGCGAATACCCGAGCATACCGCGCAGAGCGGCCTTAATATCGGCAACCGCGGCCTTGAAGACGTCATTGCCAAACGGAATTTTCCCCAGATACCATAGTTTCGGGCTGAACGCCTGTGATCCGGCCCGGGCGATCCAGGAGTTGGCATTGAGAACATAAACCCCGGAAACCTTAGCCAGGTTCTCGGCCAACCTGAGATTCATGCGCATGATGGTATGGGTCAGTCCGATCTCGGGCTGCATGTCGAGTACACCGAAGATGCGTCGGTCGGAAGCAAGCACCCAGGACGGAATCAAAGTATACCTCACCCGCTCACGCATGGTTGCCAGCAGATCACTATACTCGTCCACCTGTTCAAGCACCTGCTGCAAAGAAACCTGTTCAAAGTTGAGAAGCTTCTTGAACGCCGGGATCACGGACTGGGGTTGGGTCCAGATCACGGCAAAATCCGGTGCATCTTGCCAGCAGGGCATATCTCGGCTCAGCAAGGTCTCAACCGGTTGCCCAAACGGCGCGGAGATCGGTTCAATTTTCGGAAAATCAGGATCATTGGCGGCAAAACCGGCGAAATTCTGCTGGTTGAAATCCGAGACCAGAACACATGTATGAGATTTGCTGCCCATCATTATTATTCGTTCAGTCTTAGGTGGATATAATCGGCAAGGGTGCCAAGGGTGCGGAAGACCTCGTTCACCCGGGACAAGGTACGATCATCGGTTAACAGGATAGACCGGCCAAGTTCGGCGGCGGTCTGTATTTCCGTGACGGCAATCAGGTTGATCAATCCGGCTGAATCCAACTTCGCCGAATCTCCGAAGAGCGGAGTCGCCAGATCTTTGGCCAGGTGTTCGTCCGGCGGCCGCAACTGGTTGAGCTCGTCAATGACACTGAACAGCATTTGCGTGATTTTGGTTTGCATCGATGTCTGACCCACGGTTAAGAAAGTTAAACGGAACTATAACCAATAAAAACCAATTCAAATTTGCAAGAAGTTATTGAACAAATTCGATCTTGGAGTATTGGAGTGCTGGAGTACCGGAGTGTTGAAAAAAGACATCAAACCTTCAGCCAATACTCCGGTACTCCAACACTCCAGTACTCCAATTCTACGAAATTTATAAAAATTTAGCGCCACGCGATGGATTACCTTCCTTTAGATTACAGAACCGGACTTCAATAAAAAGCAAGATCCCCATCCCCACCTTGCAAGCGGCAGTCCGACACAGGAATTTGGCCAAACGCTTTCGATAGTGAAAATCCTCTGGATTTTTTTTTGACCGACCAACAAGGACAGTGAAGCTCCGAAAAAGCAGCCACCAATTGATCGTCAAATAAGCTGAGGATTCTTACATTCATGGCCAGGGCCTGATGAAAAACTGCAGCGGCGTTAGATGCTGCATGCCGGCTATCGCAATAAGTATACAACACCGTCATCCGATCATCACGCACTTTGAGCAGGCAAAATCCGATCATTTCCGTTTGGTTCTCAAACACCTTGACCCCTAGATATAAAAATCGGGCGGCACTCGACGAAAAATAATATCTTTTACTCACCGAATCTTTTAGTGGTGCCGACAATATCCAGGGGTTGTTCATGATCCAGCTGAGATCGGACGGTTCTTTGCGCGTCAGATCGTGCTGGTGATGGTGTTTTATGAAACGGCCGGTCTCTTCATCGATGGCCGAAACATATTCAAAGGTCAGATCCCGACTGTAATTGTTGCGCCGCTGCCAAACAATACCTCTGAGGTGCACGACGGCGTCCGTCACGGAATCGACTATCTTAATCAAACCGCGGCCTATCTTTATTGCCGGGAATCTGCCGAGAACATATCCGGTGGCGTTATATCGCAAACGGATATCCAGTCCCCGCAAAGGCTGGATGGCCCTAAACTTTTGCGAAGCCTTCAGTGCTTTGCCGGCCTCCTTGGAGCTCCCCGCAACGCCGACGTACTGGTCGTAGGCATTCAACGCCTTGAATAGAAGAAATGCACCAACACCGGCAGTTGAAAAAGCGGGGTTGACCCACCAGCTGGTCAGCCAGCCCATTTTGTAATCCGTGTCATTGACAAAGATTCTGTCGGGTAGAATCCCGAGATAACCGATGACCCGGTTATCCTGGTAGGCAACCAGCAAAACCGCATCATCTTCATCCGCCCGGGGGTTGCGGCAGTATGACAACGCCCGGTGTTTGGTTATTGGCAGGGTTTGGGCCAGCCAGAAATCCTCCCGCATCAGCGCCGTCCTTAAATCTGCGACGGTATAGGTTTTAATTTCCATCAGTTTTCGAAATTCTATGAAGTCAAGTCAACGTGACCGGTTTCCATACGGGGGGAGTATAGCGCAAAAGAAAGGTGTGTCAAGCCACTAGACTGTCAATATCCACCCGGCCGCGAACTTGGGTGGATTTGCCCGGCCGGGCGGCAAAAAATTTCTTCAGCCCGAAAGATTTGAGGATGGTTATCAGTTTTTCATTGTGCTCGTTAAACGGGAAACAATACCATTGGGCAGTTATTCCCAGGTTATCCGCCATCCATTTTAAGCATTGTTCGGTGTCATATTTGATGTAGTCCTCCCACTCCGAGCCGGACCTGCGGCTGAGGGAACCATCCTGAAAATTAAAACCCTGAAATGCAACTTTAGACCGGATGCTCAAATCCTTTCTGGCGATTTCAGGGGAATTTTGAAACCGCTCCAATTTCCACTTGCTCAAGGGTTTTCGTTTACGCGCGTGGCTGTGGCTCGGTATGACATCATGCAAATGGCTGTGGACACCGATCTGCACGTTGGCCTTGGCTGCAAGTTCCTGAATCTCCTCGGTTGTCATGAAATGCTCGAACCGCTGTTCGATAAAAGTGCGGTACATATATTTTTTGGATTTCAAGTAGGGGATATGTTCACCCGCAAACATACTTCGCACACCTCCCGGACGGATAAAGGAAGTGGCAATAAAGTAGGTCAACTGCTCTGGATGACCTTCAAACAAGGGATAATAGTAGTATTGGGAAAAAAGCCCGTCATCAAACGTCAACCTGTATTGCGCCAGATCTAAATCGAAATACTCCTGGCGGATGTCATGAATCATTAGGTATTGCATGGTGTTTGTACTCAGATCAGACATTAAAAACGACGATATTGAGAATTTTAGGCGAATCTCGACCCAGCGCGACAAAATGGCTAAAATGACTAAATTGCCGAAAATGACTAAAATTAAGGAGACGCTGCGCTCTGTCTTTTTCTATAAAATCGACAGTCCCGCCGGAGGCGGGATTAGCTCATTTTCTAATTTTAGTTCATTGATGACCTTGACTCAAATAACATGGTAAAGGAACTCGTCAGTTCGGAATCACCAAGAATCTAACGCCATCGAATTAATTTCCTCTATTTCCAGCCCGTCGGAACCGGAAACCAACCGATGCAGCTGATAGGATTTCAGGATGGCCGGCTCACCGGGCACAAACTTGCGGTTGCAAAGATGATAGATCAGGCATTTAACGACCCCTTCGTGTACGACCACCAGCAGCTGTTGGCCGGTATAGCGTTCAGCAGCTTCCTGCAGGGCCTGTCGGCTCCTAATCAATACGCTGCGGCGGGATTCGCCCCCGGGAGGACAAAAGTTCCAGCCGGCGTTTACCTGCGCATCCAGCACTTGTGGTGCTTCGGCTTCGATCTGGCGAACCGTCTTGCCTTCCCATTGGCCCCAATCCTGCTCTTTGAGCCGGGAATCGATTGTCAGGGAAACTTTCAAGATGCTGTTGATGATTTCAGCCGTTGCCATAGCGCGGCCGGCATCGCTGGACAGGATACCATCCCACACGAACTGCGCCAATTGTTGCCCCCAGCATAAAGCCTGCTTTTCGCCCTCAGCAGTCAGGGGAGAGTCACAATGTCCCTGAATCTTTTTATCCCGATTCCAAACCGTTTGCGCATGACGTATCAGGCCGAAACGGGTGGTATTATTTTGATCAACCATATTTAATGTTAAGTTATTTTAGACGAGCGCTGCCTCTGGCCAAAAAAGCGGCCAGTCTGATCGATGATAGAAACTCTTTTCATATGACAATGTAGGGTCGGCCACCGTGCCGACCGGTTTTAGCGGGCACGGTGGCCCGCCATACGTCACTTTTTTTCGTACTCGTCCTCGTCCTCGTGCTCGTCCCTCGAAGCTTTTGAGCCTCTAAGTATCGAGGACGAGGACGAGCACGATTTAAAATCCCTTTCTTGGGGTTAATATAGACGAAGTTTCATAAGAGCACGGCCTCCGGCTAAAAGACAGCCGGTCTGATCGGAAAAGAAACTGTTGTGATTCGGTTCCAAATTCGGCCGTTGTTGGGTTTCGCATTTCATGATGGCACCGGAAAAAAGTAGGTTGGGTAGAGTGCAACGAAACCCAAAAAAGCCCGAAGTTGGCTCAACCCAACCTACAATGGCAACCTAGCCTAAGATGCATTCAACTCCAACTTTTGATGTATTTTCACACGAGCGCTGCCTCTGGCCAAAAAAACGGCCAGTCTGATCAAAGAAAAGAAACTCAATCCGCAAATCGTGGGTTCATAGATGGTGGGAGCGGTTTTTAACCGCGATTACCCAGATGGGTAATCGTGGCCGGCCTGCGACGAGCTCAGTCGAATCGAGGCCACTCCCACAAACCTTTAACTTATATCTGAATGGTTTTGAATATGCTGTAGTTTCATAAGAGCGCTGCCTCTGGCCAAAAAACCGCCAGTCTGATCAATTAAAGAAACTGTGAAAAAGCGAATATCGAATGTCGAACAAGGAATATCGAATGTCGACGGAATGTATTCTAACTAATTTAACAAAATGATTGAGCAAAGCGATTCCACCCTTCGACATTCTGCTGTTCGATATTCGATATTCTGCTGTTCGCTTTAAACGTAGTTTCATAAGAGGGGTGCCGCGACCCCAGGTCTGTCATCTGACTTCTGTCATCTGTCCTCTGTTCTCTGACATCTGAATCCTTGTTGATTGTGTAGTTTCCCAAGAGCTCTAAGTCCGACCATTGACAATTGAGTCTAACTTAAGTTCAAGTTCCCGGTAATTTTTTTTTATATCATGAAATTGCCGCACATGGGATTTCGCGACAGTGCCCATCTGCCGGCGTAAATTATAATCGACCAGCAAGTGTTTGATGGCATCCACGAACGGCTTTAGCTCATACATCGGCACCAGCATTCCGGTTTTGCCGTCGGCGACGGCTTCCGGAACCCCGGCATTGTCAAAGGCAACCACCGGCAACCCGCAGGCTTGGGCTTCCAGAAAAACCATACCCAAAGACTCTTTGATCCCCGGAAATACAAATATGTCGGCGGCGCTGTAGAAACGATACATGTCCTGGCGCGGGATTTTTCCCAGAAACCGCACTCGATCGGTCACATGCTTATCGGCCATCTGTTGAAGCGCATCTCTTTGTCGGCCGTCCCCGGCGATAACCAGGCGGAATTTTTTCCCCTGCCGGTCAAGCTCGCCGCAAGCCCGTATCAGCCAGATGAGTCCTTCGGTTTTGACATCGGATCTGAACATGGCCGCCGAAAAAATAACGGGCGCATCTCCGACATTCCACTGCTGTCGAAGCTGGGCTCTGGCATGATCGTCGAATTCGAAATCACCCGGATCGATACCCGGCGCCACATAGGTAATCCGGTTGCCGGGTACCAGCCGTTTGAGATTGAGCAGGTCGACGGATTTGTTGGTAAAAAGATGATCGGCTTTACAAAGGGCATTTTTATTGAGATAAAACCCGGGCTTCGCCGTCCACTGGCGCCGGCGTTTGGTAGAGTAAATGCCCTGAAAGATAACGTATGGAATTCTCAATCGGCCGGCGATGGCCGGACCCAGCAGATCCGGTGCTTTGTAATAGCTGTGATAAGTAAACCACAAATCGGCGCCAGCACCCCCGAAATTTTGCAGGACACGCTTCTTTTCCCAAAAATACTTCAACCAAAGCCAGGGCTTCCAGTATATCCAACGACACCGCAGGTTGCTGGCCGCAATAACCTCATGGCCGCCCCGGACCAGAAAATCGAATATTCCGGTGGCTGTCACCAGATCACCGGATGGATTCCTGTGGTGCAGGGGCTTGAATGGGGTATAAAAAAGAATGCGCAAAGAGCCGGGGGCTGGGGGCGAAGAGCCGGGGGC
>Ga0209454_1000730_pt1 | contig 18105 bp, 9 predicted proteins | sample WorMetHERISLAND1_2_FD_187400 | JGI IMG/M metagenome (GOLD analysis project Ga0209454, IMG submission 187400) | Marine gutless worms symbiont microbial communities from Max Planck institute for Marine Microbiology, Germany - Olavius geniculatus... | ecosystem: Host-associated > Annelida >... | reverse complement strand
ACGTGGGAAGTGTTGTAGCTTTTGTTTTTTTCCAGATTTTTGATAGGCTCATTTCGATTCGTCCCAGAGGTACTCATAATATTGCGTTCCAAAAGTGTCCAAAATCGCACAGATTCCTATGCGCTATTTTGCTTGTCCCAATTTTTTTCGGAGACCCCAAATATTTGGACCTAGATTATCATGCTACACCTACTTCCAATCATTTGGCATGGCGTTACTCGATCGGCCAAGAAAGCTCGGATATTTCGTGCAAAAATTAACAATAGCAATTGTTTCTTATATTTTTTCAGAGACCCTTCAAATGTCCGAACGTACGTTGTCTAAACTGCACACGTTTTTGATCAAAATTCCACCGTTCACAACGGCTGAACGACAAAGGTCGGAAATATCACGCTGCCAAATGCCAGAAGAAAAGATGCATAACACGTAGATCATAGACGGCCGTGTCGGCGGAGCTATCGCTCGCCAACACGGCTTTAATTATACCCCGTCTATACGAGCAAGCTAGCTCTTAGAACATTGCTGGTTCTAACAGCTGGCTTTAGGAGAGCTTTCAGAGCCAGCTCTAACAACCAGTTTTTTCGTGTAAACGGGGCATTACTCAGAAACCTCACTCGCACTAAAATGTTTTTCTCACCCATATCCAAGACTGAAGCAAGCGACCCTGGCATCGATTTCACCAAAGAAGTCATCACACACAGTGCCCCAGACGCCTTCACGTGACACTTCAAGACGTCCTTCGTGTGCTAATGAACTGCCCGCCAGCCTCACTGCAGCAGAACACTACAACATTTGTAGACACTATAACTTGACTCGAACGACATCGATTTACACGCAATTAACACGTACGCTACAATTCTGGGCACATGCAAATTGCAAACTAAAGAAATGTACCTAATTTTTAGCAATAACCCCACCGATAATCATCGTTATCAATATCAGTTACTATTTTCATAGGAAAAACATAAAGTGACACAGGAGCGTAACAAAATCGACATGTTTACGCATAAAACAAAAATACTTTAAACGTCTAAAATGTCCAGTAAAATAATTGCACTGTAAAAAAAATTACGAATCACAAAAGGACAGTACATGCATCTGTATTGACGAAACGCCACAAAACAACAGCAGGCCTATCACAATAACGCATGCAAATCAGTGGAACAACATAACAAACAGAAACCTACTATGGTGAGCGCAACGTAAAAAAATTATACCACGTGCACCGCCGCTGCAAGCAATGGATACGTCCTCATAATGATCACAGTTGTGTACACCCCAGCCGTTGTGTCGACAGTTGAACAGATGAGTCTCTGTCCCGGTACATGCCAGCTCATCAAGCCATATCGGCCCTGAACCTGCACCGTATCTGTTACCCAAGACCCGTCCGACGTACCTGACAGAAGAAACAGACCCTGTGCTAACTGGTTATATAATGGGGTGTTTACGCGATCCAGCAAACGTCCAGCAAACTTCCAGCAAATGTATTCAAAATACACGTGCTAAGTTTGCTGGACGTTTGCTGGATAGTGTAAACACCCTATCAGTCACCGACCAGAACAGTACTAACATCCGAGCTCTGTTTAGAGTAATAAAGAAACCGATGATAGTTCAGTTATACTTGCCACTAATTGTCTAACACGTTATCAAGAAAAAATTCATCATGCCAAGTACTACGTATTTAAATCACCAAAAATCGAGATTGTACACACAGCAACACAGTATAGGTTAAGCGTCACTTTTAATTTAGCTACAATGTGGAGTCCAAATAAAAACAAGTGAAGCTCTGCTAACGCAAACAGAAACGCGCAACAGCGGTGCACCGTCGTACGCTAGTGATCCGTAAACTTCATCCGTAGATCTCATCCGTACGGCTTTTGGCTGCAGTTTCACAGAAAGCCCAGTAAAACAAAATCAATAGCCAGAGGGCGCCAAAAGACCGGCGGCTAAATTATTTATAATGTTTTGCTTGTACTCACCAGATGACGCCACTATCTCGCTTTGCCAACGCTGTGTCGGCTAAAAGTCGCAAACTTTTCCTTCCCCGCTCTCATTTTGCGCCCTCGTTTGGGGTGACACCCGTCGAATTTATGGAAAAGCTTCAAGAGTCTTCCGGGCAGCCGACGGTAAAGATTTGGTAATCCTACCTTGCACCGTTTTAGACTGATCCACCCGTGTGACGGACGAACGGACGGACAGAGAGACAGACAGACAGACAGAATTGCGATGGTTAAGACCCGCTACAACAGTAGCTGCTGTTGCGCGTAAAAACGCAGAAAACTAATGGCAAAAAATAGAGTCAGGCTTATGGCATAAGCCTACTTGACAGTAGACCTATTACAAACAACAGTTTAAGTAACATGTAAGTTTTGCTTTTATAATGCCTGCCTTGCAAAGTAGTTTGTGAGTGTAGTTAGCATTTTGCCGTAAACAAGGCGTTTCTAAAGACTGACATCTGCGTGTTGCTTCTGTTTAAAAATATTAATGCATTTTATTCGAAAATACTGTAAAAGTCCCATTTGCACTGGAAGAGTTTTACCCGTATCCGAGACTGTTGCAAGCGACTATAACATCAAAATCGCCGAAGCTGTCGTCACAAACAGTTCCCCAGGTGTTGTTATGTAAGACTTCTAGACGTCCTTCTTCTGGCGATGGACCGCCAACCAACCTCACTAACATTACAGCATTTGCAGCTTCGATACACTGTGCCCAATGAAAAGTGCCCCCACCCAAGAACACCATCTCATCGATAACTGCGTTAAACTAAAACTATCGTTAGTGCAAATTAGTGTTCACGTTTTACTTAATTTGAAAAACATGCCCAAAATATAGCTTTAAAAACGAAGTATGAAGAAGTGTCGTTTTAACAAGGCGTCAACATAGCTTGCTAATAGACCTAGTTGCTGCGCAAATGTTTTTTTTTGTTTTAGTTACGTCAAAGACGTCCGCATGTGTGTGTATCTGTTAAACGGCATTGGATTGGTTAGAACCAGCGATTTTTTTAGGTAATTTTAATTACAATATCTTACGATCTTTTACAGCTAAAGCCTATGCAGCGCCATAAAATGCCTTATTGGCTTTTAACTGACTTTAAAATGCTTGACAGTGAACAACGCTGAGATGCCACTTTATGCCAAAATTCGTTTTCATAGTAGGCTTAACTGTCTTTTTGTATCAGTGACGACAAATCGCACAAAAATAGTATCGTACAGTCGCGTGCAAATTTGTGAAACTTGAATAAAAATATTTAGTGATAACTGAGAGTTTAATGTTGACGGAAATATACCGCTGGCATTGCTGCTGCAACTGAGTCCAACATCTTCACTATGATCGCAGTTGTGTACTCCCCAGCCGTTGTGAAGACAGTTAAACAGGTGCGTCTCTGTCCCGGCACACGCCAGCTCATCAAGCCATATCGGCCCTGTTCCTTCAGCAAATCTGTAACCCAGGGGTCGTCCAATGTACCTGAAAAAACAAAATACAAACTGTCCTTGTCAAAATCGTCGACCACAATTAGCAGTAAACTAACGGAAGTGTAAATCTACCTGCAAAATGACAAACGCTAAAATTACCTGCCATCAACATTCCCACTCCAACGCACAAAAAGCATTACTTTCTATGAATATGTTGCACGTTACGCTTTGTATTGTACGTATGTAAACGCGTTACCACAGCGCAATTTATGCGGTGACGGTCCGCCATAGCTAGGGGCCGCCATAGTTAGAGTTACGGTTAGGGTTAGGACCCCACATTCCTATAGGCTTTCCATAGAATCCCCGCTTGAGGAAAGGGGTGGCCGTAGGGGGTCGCCGATGGTACGAATGGCTAGCTCCGCCACACTTTCCTATAGGCTACTAGGGCTATGTTGGCCCCTGGCTATGGCTATGACGTTGTGGCTATGGCGGCCCTTGGCCATGGCAGGCCACAATCATTTATGCATGGTGTTTGACCAAAATGTGAAGTCCAAAAGGTAAAATTGCAGACTTCGAAATTAAGAAAGGTGCCACGTGGAGTGCAACTTTTGGCATACTTCAGTTAATCAATGAAACACGTTTATCATCATCATCATCATCATCGTCATCATCATCATCATTTATTTATTTATTTGCCAAAATGCAGATATATATAACTTTGGCAGAGACTGCCAGCGTCTACGTCTGCAGTAATAAACAATGCTAAACAAAAAGGCAATGCTATTTTAAACCACGCTTAGAAGTGTTGAGAACTTCAATGAAACTACAAAGACGTCGAGTTCAAGACTGACAGAAACAACGCTACAGTCATTCTAGGTACAGTAAGTAACAGTATTATTTGCTTTTAGCTGTTCGAAAACATATTCGTAAGCCTCATTCACGCATTAAGAATCATTTCTACCCGTATCCGAGGCTGTAGCAAGCGACTCTAGCGTCGACGTCACTAAAGCTGTCATCGCAAACTGTTCCCCAGGTGTTGTTATGTAAGACTTCTAGACGTCCTTCGTAAGACTGTGCCCCGCCCACCAGCCTCACTGACAACAGTACAGCATTTGTAGCTTCACTACATGTTTAGACAATAGCCATTTACATAATGAAACACATACAATTGTAATTGCGAAAATAGTGAAAGCAAAGTCAGCTCACTTTTTCTCATAAAGGAAAATCACAGCAGCAACCCAGTTTACAGTTTGGCATACGATATGTTCAACGAAAAAGTAAACAAACTTCATACTGGTATATTCACTGGTATTTACTGGTATATTTACCTGATATACTGGTATGGAGCTGTATATAGAATTTTTGGCTGTTTTAGTGCAGAGGACACTCGGTTTATCAGAACAGTTATTGATCTGCCGAGTGTTGATTTATGCATTGCTCGTAAGCTTCACAAGTTTGTTCACAAGTATGCTGTAACATACGCGTGGTCTTCTCCGTTTTCTTTTTAATATTGTCTTTTAACTTAAGTTTCTTAGTAATTAGCTTCTGCATTGTATTGCACTTTTTTATTGTATGCTGCATCTCATTGCGATTAAAGATTATTATATATTTTTCATTTTTTTCTTTCTGTTGTATATATCTGTCATTCTGTCTGTGGTTTCTGCCGTGTTTCGATCGGTGAATAACGATTGATAAATTAAGTCTATTTTTGAGTTAGTCCACTTTTCCGTTGTACCCTTCAAATTGGACTTAATCCACTTTTCGTTTAAACCCGTCTGCATCATTCGATGATAAATACAGTGCTGAAAACAGCATTCTCGATAGCGCATAAACAAAAATATCACAATGTTTCTGATTGCAATGTAACGACAATATACCATTAGTGCTGTAGCAATTGATAGAGACGTCCTCGTAATGTCCACAGTTGTGCTGTCCCCAGCCCCGATTACGACAATTGAAGAGATGAGTTTCCGTCCCAGTACAAGCTAGATCATCAAGCCATATCGGCCCTGTTCCTGGACCGTATCTGTTACCCAGGGTCCGTCCAACAAATCTGCAAAAGACAATTTGTGCAGCAAACAAACGTTACACGCAAGTCAGCAATACACTGAACGACTTAATACGTCGCAGTAAACTGAGACAGCCTGGTTTACAAAAAGTCTTATATGTAACCATTTTCTGCATTTCAAATAAGTCTACTGACGATATTCTGACAAAAATAGTAACTTTTTTGCCTCGTTTAAAAAACATTCTCCCGGGCGTTTGATTGAATTTATCAAACCTCTCTGCCTACGCACCTCATGCAAACGAACTATTGTGAACTCAAAGTAAACACGAAGAAAAAATCTTACAGACCCGAAACCAAGACTGTTGCAAGCGACTCTAGCGTCGACGTCGGTAAAGCTGTCGTCACAAACAGTTCCCCAGACATCGTTATGTAGGACTTCTAGACGCCCCTCGTATGACAACGAACTGCCAGCCAGCCTTACTGTAGCAGAACATAGTGTTCATGTGTACAAACAAAACAAACTAACAAAGTCAGAAGGCGCATCTCAAAGCTACGGAACGTCACCTGTTATATGACCTACCTGTCGCCAGCATGACCAAACACGGATAAACGCGCCCCGCTTTAACACAATCAAACAATTCGGTACTCGAAATACTTGCCTCAAAGGGATAAAGGCTGAGTTGACCTGAATAGTTTGTAGTATGCCAAAATTGTTTACCTGTCTAAAGACAATCGTCCATGCACGTACTAAACAAAATCAATGTGATTATTTTGCAATAATTTTACGAAATTAAAAACCAGAACTGCAGAAAACTACAAGAAATATCACACACAGTTTTGATAACGACGAACGGTCGTCAGTAACACAAAGATACATTGTACGTAATTTCGTTTAATTATCAATAACTGCGCTTAGTATTTCTCACCTGTTCTGGTGCAGTTTACTTCATCTTCGCCACCGGGACAATGACGTACACCGTCACACCTCTGATCCGAACGTAGACACGATCCGTCCGTGCATTCAAACTGGTTATTTCGACAAGCTAAAATTACAACCAACGCGGGTGCTATATCATACCAAACTGCACGACGATTATACTAGTTTATGTTTTGTACAACATTTGCTGTTAACCATGCCGCCCAGTAGTATAAAAGCGAATGTCACACTTGCATTAACTCGTCATACTAATATGTTTAGCAGTTACTGCGTTTTTGATTCAACAAAAACCAGAAAATGCAAACATTAATTAAAGCCACTTGATGAGGTTTCTATAGTTATAAACTAAACAAACGACGGCAGTTTTATTTTCAAGTTTATATTAGCTCTGGTTTCATTATACAATAATAAGCATTTCAGAATTAAAGCGATAAGGCGCCTAAGTATTCGGGGAATTGCCACAAATATTGTTTAGCCAAGTTTAAATCTAGCCATGCTTTGTGTTACAAGCCTGAGTATAAAGTTGGGAAAAAGCACGCATTTAAAATCACCAACCTGAATTGTCTTAGTCTGTTATTATTTTATGGACTATAACTATGACTGCAATCATTTTGCATACAAACATTTCCAGAATTAAGCCAGTTTAAATTAAATGCAAAGCAATATTATTAAAAAATTTTTTACAAAGCAATTTTATTTATGCATTTTGAGAGCAATCTATACTCCTTGTATTACTTTATAAAAGCAGTCTATAGTAATTACTGCTCTATCATGTTTAATTAAAAATAAACGTGTTCTTGCATAATGCACTAGACATTATAGTCCACATAATTCAAACCAACACTATTTGATAGTCACAAATTGGGATAGTAAAGTGCGATTAAGCAAAAAGTAACAGGTTGTCAGAAGTACAAATCGTGTCATTTTTTTTCCAGGTACAGTACAAACAGAGTAACGAGGTGCAGTGGGCTGTGTGTAATGTCTTGCGGTATGTTTCTGTTAAAAATTGAGACTATAAAACTTTCACATTTCTTTAAGACACAGTGTAGAATAGAGGTAATCCCAGTTTACTTACGACATCCACGTTCATCGGATGCATCAAGACAGTCGACTGTTGCGTCACAGTGCTTGGGTGACGGAATGCACTGGCCGTTGTCGCAACGATACTGTTTCGGCGTACAGGCTAAACAAAATTAATCAGTTCTATAATTTGTTTAACGTACATAGACGGAAAAACGGTCTTAAACCAATGCATATTTTGGTACATAAAATAATTAAGCACAGTAAACTCTGGCACGCCAAAACCCTACCTGTCACACTCACGGAAAGCAGATGATAAGACACTGCGGTTAATAACAATGTTGTCTATTTTTTGACTCTGTAATTTCTTGCATTTTACTGTAATCTTAGTCAAGTTTCTGTCCGCTTCTCTGCCTCTTTCTTTCTTTTTTGTTTTCGTTTTTTTTGAGTTTAATGTAAGAGCCGATTTACAGCCCTCAGCATCTCAATAAACTGTTATCAAACTACCAGTAGTACATCATATAACGATGGGCATAACGACGTCAAAGAGACGTCGAAACAAAAAAACAATAAAACATCAACTTCCAGGAAATCAGTGAAACTAGTTTAAAACTCACAGCAGTTGAGTTCGTCAGATCGGTCGGAGCAGTCGAAGACACCATCACATCGAGCACACTCGCGTACACAATCGACGCCGTCAGAACACCGAAAGTCACTCGACCCACAATACGCTGAAACATGCAAACACAACATCGTTAGCATCTCTGAAACTGTGAAGAAAGACATCATAAAACTCAAACCACAAATCTAACGTGTAAAAGCACAGAGACCTCGTAGACCGTGCAGGTATTTGATTACGACAGCAAACATTAAAAAATAATTTGACTGACCGACACAGATACAGATCTTTGAAACTGTAATTAGTGACTAATTTTAGTGAGTCTAAAACAGGCTTCCGAACCATGTCAACTGCTTTGTTGTTAATAAGTTAATAAATGAATATTAACTTTCATTTTTGTCAAATTTCCAACGGCAAATTTGAAAACTTCGAAAAAGGCGAACTCGATATAAGTGTTGCTGGATTTTGACAACGATTAACGAGCGGCTATAACAGTATCATTCCTCTGTGACCAATATTTCAAGAAAACATATTTAGACAACTTAAAGTAGCTTAGACTTACAGCAGCCTAACTCGTCGCTGTTGTCCTGACAGTCGTTGCGTTTGTCGCATCGTTTACACGCCGAGATGCACTGACCATTGCCACAACGAAACTGATTGGCGGGGCACGCTACACACACAGACAGACGTAAAGACCGACACAGTGTGATACACGCAGTAAAACTGGTACCAGAAACTTGGGCGAAAAACTTTGGTTGTGTGCCATAGGCCTAAGCAAAATGAACAAATACAAGCTCGCACCAGTGACTACTTAGATCCATCCACACTCCATCGCAGTGACAACTATTGGCTAACAGTCGTTTCGACGATGAGAGAAACGATTGCTAAAACGTTACCAAACTGTTTAGTTTACATTGTAATTGATTAAATTTATGTGAACTTATATGTAGCATATTGAATACTTTTTCAACCTCTAAGTTTATTTAAACAAAACATACAGTGGTAGGAGAATAGCAAAGCAGTGTCTACAATGCTAGCCAAAAGTCTTACAGCAGCCGTTTTCGTCGGACTGGTCGATACAGTCGAGGATACCATCACAACGCTTGCACGATGGAATGCACTGTCCATTGTCACACCGATACTCGCCAGCCGTACAGTCTACATCACATTATATATCTCACTAACAGCTAAAAACTATACAAACAACAAAAACTTCATCAATTGCAGTTTAACCATATGACTGAATCATGATTCCAAATTTCGAAATCGCGAAACGTTTTATACACTGCGATCAAAAGAAAACATTTACTCACGTTTTTCAACGTTCGAGGAGCGTTGAAGATCACACTAACGCAGCAAAACTAACGACGACTTTACAATCAGCAAGTTCGAGTTTAACTTTCACATACAATTAAATGGCTCAAAAACGAAAGAAAGCACACTTAAAAACTGACGACAAGTAAGTAAAATATTAGCAGAGTTAAAGATTAATACCACAATTTGTGCTACTGATTATGGTACCATTCAACTACCAGCTATACTTGATTACTTTTGAGTAGTTTAACTACGTTGTTAAATAATAATTGGTTAGCTATTAGATATCCACTAATGGATACGCTCAAGGATGTTTTTAATGTTGCTCCTTGCAACATCAACGCTTTTGTAAAAGATATTAACTTTTACAACCGTATATTATGTTGTTTTTACATTATGCAATAGCCTTGATCTTAGCACGATGTTTAACCTTCTACCGCTGACACTGTTTCAACATGACGTATTGACGTTTGGCTGAATAGCTATGATTCGTTCTCAGAAAAGAAAAACATTCAATACAATATATCAACTGCGTTTAACTGCTTTTAACCATTTATAACATTAAATGGCTAATTTTGTGTTGATGTGCCGTTAAGAAACTACTCACTCACCTACTCACTACCACTGAACGTTAAATATCTACTGGGTGGGCCAAAAATAACTGGCACAATTTTTTCATACGCCAATAACTTTATCAAATATTTACGATTTCACAACCTTTTTACTGTCAGAATAAAAAAACAAACAATTTGTACAACACTATCACTAAAAATCTCACCACATTTTCCGCGTGTAGTTACACTATCTAGTAAAATATCAGTGTCTCAAAAGCAGCAGATGAAAACAAAGCGATATCTGTAACAACACACTGTAAAAAAATTAACAACAAAAAACAGTTTGTTTATTGCCTCAGTCATTGCCTAAAGTAACTGTCACATTTCGCAGTTTTCTCATCAAATGTTTGATGTGTCCGCCTTGCTGCTGGATGACACATTCAAGCCGGCGACGCCACTGACCAATGGCGCCATCAACCAAACGCTGCGACAGTTTGTTCCACTCAGTGACGATCGCCTGCTTCTGCTAGTTGATTGTCGTTAACTGTCAACGTTGATAGACTATCTGTTGGAGGACCCTTCAAACAGCATAATCGACCGGATTTAAGTCCGGACTGTTTGGGTGCCACGTCAGGCTCGATCAACGTTAATCACGCAATTAGTCAATGTCGTCGCCGACTTAAGTGCGATGTCTGACATTTCACAAGGTAGTGTAGCGACATATAAATGTGGTGGGATCTTAAGTAACATTTTTACTGCAAATGTTTTTTTTGATTCTGACAGTAAAATAATTTTTTTTAAAATTGATTAATATTTGGTGAATATATCGGCGTATAAAAACATTGTGCCGGTTTTTTTGGTTCACCCTGTAGACCTAAGTATTTTATCTGTTGCAAGACCAAAGCGTTCGTGTGGAAAAGAGACAAACTCACTGCAGTTGGTTTCATCGCTGCCATCTTCACAGTCACGCCGTCCGTTACATCTGGCAATCGCTGGAATGCAGGTCCCACTGCCGCATCGAAATTGATTCTGCGAACATGCTGCAGAGCACATCAGCGTATAGTAGTAATATTAATGGTAGTTACAGTTAACTATAGTTGGCTATTCTTGTCAGTGTAATGCTAAATAGCAATAACTCGTGTGTAATATGTTTGGTGTGGAACAAAATAATTGATTAATTGATTGATTGACTGGTACCCTTAAGATCGGCGAAAGATCGGCGATCTTTATCTTAGCACTTGAAAACTGCTAGAAATAGAACCGGTAGACACAGTATTGGATAGACGCTACATCCAGTAGGCCCTATTCACCATAGACACGGAAGGTCTATAAACCATATCATATGCCACTACATTGCTCATTTAGCGAGAGATCGCCAATCTACCGCTGACACTGTTTCAACATAGCGTTTGGCTAAATCGCCATGATTCTTTCTTAGCAAAAAACGACAATAAACAGCAAATTTCTGCAGTAACAACAACAATAATTACGTAATAACATTAAAACGGCAAATAATGTAGATGATACTATAAAGTTACAGAATAATGGGCTAAACGAACAACGCCACATCGGCCATAAATTATTAGCATCACCAGATGAGCGCTATTTCGAACGACGACAAAAAGAAATAAAAGGGTGACAAAAACATCAACAAAAGCGCAAAAATTACAATGATTCTGTTAATAAAAACCGACTAAAATTTTTAAAAATGCACTACAATTACAAAACATCAAATGGCCAAAACATTTTTGAAGTTTCAAAGCACACAACAATGTAAAAAATAGCCTGTTCAGGTTTTCTGTTTTAAATAATGTGTCCCATTACATTGTAAGAAAGTCAACTGCACACTTGTAAAATTATTACGTTCGAGTGCTTGTTTTGCAAACATTACATATGTTTTAGTCAGTTAATTAAAATGGACATTAAAAAACATAAACAGAAAAAATAATACGATGCCAAAAATTTGCCTTGCGGTTTGACTACATTCGCATTAAATGAATATTGCATTGTTTTACTATAATTTTGTGAGGCGACACTTCATCGATCGACACATAACCAGGGCATATGACATATCAAATTCAAGCTGTTGAAAAAAGCAATAAAGCAAAATTTAGGCTGAAAAAAATACACAGTTGAGATATGGTTATTTAAAAGTAGGCACGCATTCGCAGCGCACGGCAATAAAAAACATTATCGACATTTTCGATTATAACTTTTAAAAAATTATCAGATTTTAATAATTTGTGGTGCAAATATTTCTAACAGAATTTTCCATCAAATAACCATTTAGTTTCCCACCTTACCTGATGTCTTATTCTGCACTACGTAGAAAATTCAGACCAAACAAACACGTATGAAAAATAACGAAAAACGTCAATAAATTCCAGATCTGTGGCCCCCAACAGCTACTCGGTTACAAGGTTTGACTGTCATAAAGCAGTGTGTCTACCAGATGACGTTCAAAAATAATTATGAATTCAAAAAGTAACTGTGAAGTCTGGATTAGTTTGAAGCAAAACATTATTGATACCATCATACCGTTGCCAATAAATAAAGTAAGCGTCTCCGTTCTTGTGTTCGCACTATAGGCCGACATTTCAAACAATTTTACTGTAAACAATTGAAAAAATAGACAACTAAATAAAAGGTCAGCCAAAGTGTCAGAAATGTAAACAAAATATGTTTTTGGGCGTTATTTTGATTAAGTAATTATACTATATTGGATATAAATGTAATATTTTTTTTGGTTCTGTTATGTCTAACTAGTGCAGAAATATACGTTGGGTGAAATGGAAAACTGAACAGTCATTTAATGGCCCGTTGTCACAGGAACATTAAATAACAAGACTACTGAAATTCGATAATCTGTATTCAAGTTATAATCAAAAATGTCGGGGATGTTTTTATTGCCGCATCCTGTATAAGTTAGTGAATGCCGAAACGCCTAAGCTAGAATAACGCTGTGTCTGTACGTCATGGATTTTGACAAACACTTACGACAGTCTCGTTCATCGCTGCCGTCAGCGCAGTCTCGTTGTCGATTGCAAACAGCGCAGCGAGAAATGCAGTTGCCATTTTCACACTGGAACTCCGCGAAAACACTTCTGCACACTACAGCAGAGTATTCGGAACAAATTTAGGTTCATCAATCGAACCGTTAGGCTTATAATTATCACGTTAACCTAATAATAGCCAATTCATAACGTATCATCATTATAAGCCTATTTTAAGCGGCGTCGCGGTAACTTGTAGGCCTACCTTGCTCAAACCGATCAAGGGATTTAGATGACATTTGCCAGGTAAACTTGTGGAGTCCAATGATACACTGTGTTAGACGACCCCCAAAGGGGATGAATTTTAGAGTCAAAGCCCGGTAAAAACATACAAATTCTTGCTAGCAAAAAAATTATTAGCAATGCCGTCTCGGCCAAATCGCTTTTGTTTTGTTATTACCTAAATGCACAATGCTGCAAGCAAAAAACTCCCTGTTACAATGCTTCGCTGGCTAGTACTGATAACTCTGCATAGAGGCGTGTTCCGGATTTTAAGTTGAGGCAGCATAAAATATACGATTAAGCTACGCTTCGTTGAGTTGGTTTTAAACGAGTCGCAATGAAGTAAAACTCACGACAAAAGTGTTCATCACTGCCATCCATACAGTCGACAAATCCATTGCAGTGGTAGGCTCGGGGAATGCATTTCCCATCAGCACACGTAAACTGTCTTCCGCAACTCGCTGCAACAGTTACAATAAAATTATTCTGTTTATGTACGACATCAACTTTAACACATCACGCAACTTATAGGCCCACCCAAAAATCATTAAAAATCATTCACAGTACACGCTGCATTAAGCAACGAAATATCATTAGATTGTGACCAATCTAATGTACTCCTCGCGCGCACCATTTTTTGGTATTCTTCGAGAGCTTTTTTCGTTCTTTTCGGCTTGTATTAAAAACACGACGTCTAATTGAAAGCCGTTTAATATTATATTAATAGTGACTGGCGTTGAAGTGGTTATTGGAAATTGTCTCCCTGAAGTTCATAAAATATTGCCCCATTTTAGAAACTGAGAGTGAAAAATTTCCAATAATCGTCGATGACGCTAGTTGCCATTTGTCTTGCTATACTTTAACGCATGCGTCTATCTGGCACAGTTAGGGAGATATGGCGCTTTAAAGATAATGGGGTCACGACCTTGACCTTTTGGGGTCACGTGACGTCATCGGTCAAGTGACCGTTCGACTCCCGGGGGTCGACTTCCTATGGGTGGTCCATAGTGTCCATGGGCCTATCTGGCACCGTTACGGAGATATGGCACCTCAGATATAATGGGGTCACGATTTTGACCTTTTGCTGACCGTTTGACTTCCGAGGGTCGACGTTTTATGGGTGGTCCATAGTGACCATGCGTCTATCTGGCACCGTTATGGCCTTTTGAAGTTCTTCCAGGAAGGCTCTTCCAAGAACAGAGGTCGGTCGTCAGTCGGTCGGTCTGTCGGTTTTCAATATTGCACTGATCTCATATACTTTTCTTCGCTACGTTAGGAACGTAGCGCGCGAAGAGTAAAAAATTCAATAAAGCACATTATAATTCCAAATAGTACCCGACTAAGGACTAGGCTATGCAACTTTTTACAACGGATTGCGAAATAAGCTGCGTTCAGTGCAAATTTTTTTTATTTTGCGTTTTAAATCGTGCAGCTCGCCTCAAGGAATTTTCGTCCTTTTGTTTACCGGCAATTCTTGGCTTGAACCTGAAAAACTAAGCACTTGGGTTCAAGCAGGTAGCTATAAATTGTACAGAAATACTGTGCTATGCAATGATAAACTTTTAGCAAAGAAGCTACGAACTAGATGGTAATTACGACTTTGTCGACTATTATGCCTCCGCCAACATGTGACGACTACAAGGCCAAAAAATGCATTTTGGGGCATATTTAAATCCACTGCAATTTTGATTCTTGACCTTTTGACCCCAAAAGTTAAAGCGTTTTTTTCTTGCCCCAACTTCGGTTAGTGGTAAAAATTTGGTCAAATTCCGTCAACAAATACGCAAGATATCTTGCTAGCAATGTTTGTTTGAAACTCGCCCACACACGAAAACTCTGGAAACATAACGCCTACGACCACTAAGTTGGCAAAAGCATAAAAATAGTAGCCCAAATTACGACGAAATGTTCAGTGACCGTTAGCAGATGGGCCGCGATAGCAGATAATAGAAACGTCCTCGTAATGTGCACAGTTGTGTTGACCCCAGCCATTGTGATCACAGTCACCGATGAATGACTCTCGTCCGGTACAGCGTAAGTTGTCCAGCCAGATACGCCCAGTGCCCGGGCCATATATGTTGCCCAGAGTTCGTCCCATTAATCTAACCGCAACAGCGAACGACTGCGATCACTACCAGTCCTACACCTGTTAAGCTCTTATCTGTAAAAGCCCTTATTTGTAAAAATAGGGTAAGGGTTAAGATTAGGCTTAAGAATAAAGTTAGGGATAGGGTTTTTATTAGAGTTTTAACTAGGGTTAAAGGTAAGTGCTGGTTGTAGTTTTCACAATTTAAGGCCTTTACAGATAAGGACTAAGGCTTCACATACGCCAATGGCTAGATTTTGTGATATACCCGACGTTTATTTATTTGTTAATTTATCGGCAGAATTGAACAAGAAGTTCCAGGCGTATTCGGCTAAAATTTTCAGGGCAGGTTAAAATTGGCCCAACTTAAAGGCTGCACAGTTTTGGTGGTAATCAAGGTCAGCGTTCTTCGGATCCGAAACAAAATTATCGCTTTTCGTACCACCGTGAGATGGTAAGTTTGTTTGTAAGTTTGTTTATCGTCCACTTGTCGAAATCTACTACGGTATATGAACATAAGGAAACATACATTTTTGTACAACGGCAATAACATATTTGCTACTCAAACTTTTTGAGATACTAAAGCAAACACAAAAAATATTTAAAGTTTAAACTCTCATTCTGTATTCCATTAAAATTTTTTTAGTATGATTAGTATTTTTATAACAAAACATATATGTTTTATTATAGATGCGACGTTTTAATGCATAGTATAGTACACTTAATCCAGCCATTATGGCTGCAATAACAATAAAAATGTGTTATGTGTTATATTAGTTCTACCTGTCTTGCAATTCGAAGTACCATGTAATAGTGCATATAACAGTTACTGTTATTCCACTAAGTCTCATAATTTGTACGAACAACCAACTGCATATAACCGCGTAATAGCAGATTTACCCAGAGCCAAGACTCTTGCACGCTACTGTAGCGTCTGCGATTTCGAAGCCGTCGTCACAAACAGTTCCCCAAGTACCGTTGTAATAGACTTCTAGGCGACCTGCGTACGGCTGTCCACTGCCCACCAGTCTTACTGTCAGCAACACACACACACGCAATAGTGCACACCTTGGTAATAACGTATTGAACAGGTGGTGGCTTAGGAAATGTCCAATTTACACCTACAACGCCGACGCGACTAAACAACTGAGTCGCGTCGGCGTCATGGTATGCTACCGGCCCGCTATTCCAAAGGTCGGTTATTCCGAATATCAAGCAAGGTTAAGCTTAGGGTTAAAGTTGGGGATATAGTTAGGGTTAGAGATAGAGTTAAACTTAAGGTTAGGGATAGGGTTAGGATTACCTTTGGAATAGCGGACCTTAATGTCATTGCTCGCATAATCGAAGTTACTCGATGATTAGCGGAATTAGTACTGAAATGGGTGACCGTTAGCGGGTACACCCACTTCGTATTCGACCATGCCAACCGCCGGGCCAACTCAGCCTGGTCACCCTCCTTGGATAAGCAAAATATGTACTGAAAAATGGCGATGTTTCGGTACTATGGCTATAGCATACGGTACTTCTATTGATCCCAGGACCTTGCCACTAAAACGCGGTTTTCATCCAACGCAACGCACGCAACTTAGGGCCTACGCAACCAACACAAGAAGGGAAGTAACCTGCACAACAAACGTACTGAACGCAGCTGACGCAACATCCAAAGCGCAACGTTGCATCCGCTGCATTTGTTGCGTTGCGTACGTTGCGTTGGATGGCAACCACATTTAATTCGACATACAATCAATCAAATAAGCTTCGTGAAGAGACGTTAAAACGTCACGATACCACGGCGAGTGGTGGGCAGCGGTGCGGTGGTTGTGGTGAGTAAGCTCGCATCAGTACAACTGATGGAGACGTCCTCGTGATGTTTGCAGTTGTGAAAACCCCAGCGCCGATGTGAACACTCGCTAATAAACGTCTCATCACCACGACACTCGACGTCGTCCAGCCAGATACGACCCACCCCCGCCCCGTACCGGTTACCCAGAGTACGACCGACGTACCTATACGCACACACAATATTATGTGTGACATTTTTTGGAGAGACAGTGTATAGCGCCAGTATGCAGAGCTACACGTACCACTCACACGTGCTCAAAACTTGGTCTTCGTTCACAACTTTGATGCTATGGCTGCCATCTATTTCTTACAACCGTTAAATTGTTTTGACGACGGGAAAGTAGCTGATTTTGTTTTCATTATTTTCCTTTTGTGCGCAAAACCGCTTTATTTGTAGCCTACTTTTCATTTTAAAACCTGCTATCAGTGCCGTTTTCAGTGACATTGACGTCCCACCACACCATCAAAATTTAGCGAATTGATAAGAGTTTGTTTATAAAATTACTTTGCACATTATCCGATAAGTAACGTTACATTCAGAGTCTCCTTACGCTCTGCCACTGTCTTTATTTGTAATTGCCATATTGTTCATTGTGCAATTATTGCAAATAAAGCATTATTAAGGAGTTATACCACTATTGTTTAACGAAAAAGTTTAATTTTGCATTACTAACAATCAAATAATTGTTTACCAACCCAAAGCCAAGGCTAAAGCAAGCAACAGCTGCGCTCGTGTCGTCAAATCGATCATCACAAACTGTGCCCCAAACACCGTTGTAATAGACTTCCAGACGACCTTCGTACGACAATGAACTGCCCACCAGTCTTACCATGTCAGTGCCGGTAGGTCTTAACGTAGCTGTAAACGAAACACCAACAGAGCAGCCGCAGCTTACATAAATCATTTAGACGATTCTGTGATTTTCATGTCATAAACCTTTACGAAATTGGGTTCAATATCTAGAAAGTCTTGCTCCTTTCCTCCAGGCATGTGACTATTTTTTCATTACCTATTTTTTACTCACCGAGAATAAAAC
>Ga0209454_1000729_pt1 | contig 18108 bp, 7 predicted proteins | sample WorMetHERISLAND1_2_FD_187400 | JGI IMG/M metagenome (GOLD analysis project Ga0209454, IMG submission 187400) | Marine gutless worms symbiont microbial communities from Max Planck institute for Marine Microbiology, Germany - Olavius geniculatus... | ecosystem: Host-associated > Annelida >... | reverse complement strand
AGCAAGGTCTTAAAGACGAATATCCCATTGGTAAAACTGCAATGCCAAACCACCAACATCAAACAGCAGTAACAACAGTAAACACATATACGCAATGCCAAAACAATGCTACTCAGTACTAGCAATACTTAAAGTTACTGTAGCAAAGAATAAATAGCCGTAAAAAACAACTGTACAAATTTTTAAACTGAATATTTATTACAGTCTTGCACACCATACAGTGCTGCTGCGCTTAACACCATAAACTTTGCCGATTTTACAATTTCATGACACGGTGGGAACAGTTCAATGCTGATTACCGAACAGTGATAATGTCAGATCCAGCAGTGACCCGCAGGTCCATCAGAGTGAAATGATCACGAAGGACTGGACGCTGTCCAAAGTCCAACACTCGGATATGAGCTGGAATCTCGTTCTCCAGCTGGACTTTGTCGACAACGTCAATGACGATGCTTCCAATGTCAGAAATAATGACAGTTGCTGAGGCTGACAACAATGCTGGAAGACACAGATCTGTTACTGTCAGTTGCAGTGAACCTTCTCGCAGTGGAGTAATCTGCAAACATTTCATAAATAATAACCTCATGATTACCTGCCAGTATAAGTAAACAAACTCTGTAATCACAAATTAGAAAAAGCAGTTTAAGAAAGCCGGCAACATTAATATGCCCATTTCACAATCTTACAAATAACTTATGAGCATGATAACAAAAAAAACAACTCACAGTAAAATCGTTCATTGATATCAAAATATTAATATGTACTACAAGATGGGCATTACTAGTCACATCATAAGGAGCAAAGTAGTAAACAACAACCAAGTAATAACAATGAGTTTTTCATAAACCTTAATGCCAAGTTTCATACAGCATCAAAGATGGAATTTTTGTGGTTTGGAGCTCCAGCAATTCTGAGCAAATAAATGAAAGTATGTGACATAATATACAGCAATTTGCCGTGGCTGTTTCTTGGCGTAAGTGATGTTAGCTGAGTAAGGTGGCGGTGGATCACGATTCAAGTAGAAATGCCCAGAACCGCCAGTAATATGCATCAATGCCTGCAAGCAACAACCTTCGGAATGTACCAAATACATGACACATAATGACATCTTAATAATCAAACTCAATGCCATTTCAGTGAGCTTTAAAAGCCCCCAACAGATTGGAGAACATACACCAAAGCATATCACAGATATACACGATAGAAAAACCAAGATTTTAGTATTTTGTACATGCTGTCACCTTGACCTTACACCCTCACCAAAACAGTTAATCTTTGCTAATAAAACACCTGCTAAAATCTATTACTGCATACCAGAAAATATCACCAAAAATTGACAAGTGAATGACACAAAAACACAATACCTAACAACGAAGTAGCCGCAGCCATAATAATGTAAATCCATGTCACAAACACAAGATATTTCACATGTCTGATAAAAAGCTCCAGTTCGAAGAAAAAAATTTTCACAACAAGCTGAAAAATCCCAAAGAACATCAGACTTACCTTGTTCTTGGGATGGTTGTAGATATTCATCTGCATCTGAGAGAAAGACGGGTACATCACCAAATCCAGAACACGCGTCCTGGTAATTGGTGATAACAGCTGCAAAAAAAATTACGTAAATGTAAATTTACTGAAGTCTTATCATCTGTCATGTTTAAGCACTATATGTATCTAACTACACTGTTCAGCAGCTTAAAGTGAAGCAATACTTTTAACCGCAAGTTCCACAAAACACAATCTCATGTTTCAACAAACTGGAGAATTATACAGTGAAAACAATAAAAACTTGAAATTTGGGGCATGGCCTCAGGCCTGGCATCATACGTCAGATTTTCTTGGTTCATGGCTGCTGATTTGCCAAACGTGGTGAGATGACCCTCTTTTCAACGAATCTCACTGAAATTTAACCTCAATTCCTTCCAATTATGGATTGTATTGACTCTCCTAAATCCCAATGTTGGCTTTAGTCCGCTGTCTAGTTTCAAGCGAAACAATGGATAAACCAAAAAAAAGAAAAAAGTGAGTGAGTGAGGAGGAGTTAACATCCCACCCGACACAGTATAGGTCATTTCAAGGATGGCCTATTCAGGCAAACTTATACATAAACATGATAGTAGAACGGAAAGTTTAACCTTTACATTAATGAAACACAAAGTTTAACCTCTACAGAAACATAAAACACAAAAACGAGCTAAACCTAAAATCACAAAACTCTCCATTTAAATGTGCATATGTAAAAGCAATGGCAGAGTTCTAATAATAAAGACAGCAAAAACAAAAGGCCTCCCGTTACTACGTACAGGCAACCTAGCAATACTGCGAACAGTATGAGTGTGCCTACCGTTGGCTTCCGAGGAAGATTTTCAGTGTGCTTGTAAGTGTAGCGGCTGACGGTGGCTGTGACTGACAAATGCCCTGTCTGACCTTTCAACAGTACGTGAATATACTCTACAACAATTGAAATGCATTTTATTGCTTCATCGACTACGAGATCACACTAAATAGCACTCTGTCTACTGAGAATGTGGTTACACAAGTGTTGCTAAGTGATTCGCAAGGTGACAACAGCACACTAAGCAAGAGGTAGCATAACATGATGCACAGTTGCTGCATAAAATGGCACCAACATTACACAACTCGTAATCATTGCTACAGCAACAAAACATGTTAGAAAGTTAATTATAGATCATTTACATACAGAGCTGTCAAAGTATTATTTTTTAACACATTAACGCACTGCTTTAAATTTTTTAATGCATCAATTAATGCATCATTAGTGCACCCAGGCCCGTTGAGTGGGAGAGTAGGGGGATAAGTTACCCCGGCCCCACGATATTTGGGGGGCACCGGATGTAAAATATAGAAAGTTAGAAACACATTTTAAACATATAATCAACAATAACTGACATCATAACTAACATAAAAATCTATTAGCCTGTCGTCGGAATAATTACGCTATTTATTTACGGTAGTGATGGATCGTCAACTACAGTTTAGTTACTTGAAATCATTCGAATGTCAAATAACCGCAGTTTAACGGAATATTGAAACTTTGCTTCACAGAATTTAGTAAATTAACATAAACTTACGTATGTGCGTTAATTTTTTTAACACGCATTAATTTATTGATGCATTAATGTGTTAATTAATGCATTAATTTGACTGCTCTATTTACATATATTAGTATATAGTTAAACATACAGTGAATATATTCAATAACTAAATACATATCGGATATCACTTTCCTTTTGCTCAAAATGAGCCACTTTAAAAAAATTCGTAAGTAACGGACTGGAAGAAAGAGACAGATACGCTCCAGAAGAAAACATAAACCAACAGGAAGAATGGAAAATCTTGTATCTCCAAGGCATTATCACTCTATATATCAACTCAGTGTGATAAACAAACCATGAAAACAACAGCAAAAACTAAAACGCATTTACATTCAAGTTTCCTTCAGAAGCAACTTACGATGATACGGAGTTCGTAGTGCTGGGTCTACAGCATCTTCGCTGCTCAGCTCTCTCTGCAGCATTCCCAGCGAATGATCTGATGATATCCACTCCACAAACATTGACGAGAAATTGTCGAACCGACGACCAAGTTTATCGAACATTGAGACTGCTAGCACGGCTTCATCCAGCAGAGGCACTGGCACCTGCATGCGTACAACATACATAAATTCCAGTCCATGTACAACTAAGGACATATCGTGACAGACCTCATGCAAAACAAGTCATAAGATTAGCATTATATTAGATATATAAGTAGCAATAAAAGTCGACCAAATTTCGGATTCAATTTCGAACCGAATGTGACATTTAATCGCAGTAACAAGTTTTGTTTTCAGCTGAAACTATGAGTGGTTTCGGTATGCTAAATAACCAAAAGTGACCTACCTTATAATAACTGTGGCAATATGGATATTGAATCCAGCTGTTCATGTAAACTGTTTTCAAAATGCATACTTAAAAACAGTCTTATTAAACTCTTAACTAGCCACCAATGTAGTAGTCAACATCTGTCTCACTGCAGTGCCACTGAATTTCTGAAGAAAAAAAACAGTATTGTAAATTCCATAATGTATTTCTGAGATTTCAGATATGACTCGGCCTTAATGGTGTACCCCCAGCAAAATATCTGCAAACAAACTGAAAAGGGAGTATCAGACAAAAAAAAACAAAAATTCACTGCAGAAATTTACACTTAGTTCAAGACAACAGTAGTCTATATCATGCACAGATCAATTCAAACACCAGCACATGCATTCATAACAAAAATTAAAGATTAAGTTAGTTACCGGATCATCAACTTCGGCTGATACTGGACATGGAGGAAGTCCTTCTGGGTAAGTGAGAAGTGGAACCAGACGCAGACCAACCGGCTCTTCACAAGCAAACCTACACAACAACAAAGCATCAGCTCACTGAAACACTGTCAACATTATCAGATGACATCTTTTACATTTTATACATAATGCTAAACAGAGAAAGCACCTGCACACAACTGATTTAGTTCAACTGGCCAATTCCTCCAAAGCCATGCCAGATTAAACTGCTCCTGGTTAGGTCAGCACCCAAAAGCAAAAAGTTCGGAAACAAGCAAACAAGTATATGCATCTAAAGAGTCAGCAGAGCGTCAGAAGCATAACAGAATAGATTATTTACGTGCTCAGAAATTTATGTCTAAGACCAAAGCAGCCATGGAATATCTTATGTAGGTGAATGCAAAAACTGGATGTGTCACACTTGTAGTTGCTTACTTAACTAATTTAACTTGCCCCATAGTCAGCATCACCCTCTCACAGCTCTGCAACCTTCGGGTCAGTGCTCATCTTCATTTACAAAGCCCTGAGCCAGCAGTGAGTGCAAACACAACTCAGCTATATGGGTGGTAGGCCACGCCTCTCCCATATATTGCCGTTACGTTCCTGGCAGTGAGGCCGGTACCAAATTGTACTGCTTGTTGACAGAGGCACGTGTGTGCCTCTGTCAACAAGCCCAAGGTCGTTACTTGGCAGTGCACTGGGCCGGAATTGAACCTGCAACCTCAGGGTTACAAGTTCGACCTACTACCATTACACTACCAAGCCACAATGACTAAATGTGTCATTTTTATGATCTTTCTTGAAACAATCAAAGGTAAAAATGAACCAGAAACTGTAGCATTTCTGCGGATCTATTCTGCTGAGATTGATGGACACAGTGTTCAAAACATATTCTACAGTTCCTATTACAGAACATCACATGGATCAAATCAGGACATAAGCTTTATGAACAATAATAAATTGCTTTACTCACTTAACTACTAAACCAGAAGTTTTAGACTCGCATCATTATACAGCAACAGGCAGTAATCCTAACAGAACAAAAACAGTGTAGCCGGTGCAATCAATCTGTATCAAACTGAGACAAACCTGACTGTAGCTTGTGCAGTGGCAGGAAATTTGTTCTTGGCTGTCGGCTTATTATCCACTATCAGTGTCAGTGTCTGTCAACAACACTCAAGTTTACACCATCAAACACAGATGCACTGTTTCATACACACTGCAAAAATGTTAAAGCTACAACTTGCAAGTCTGTACAATTGGTGGGGTTGGGCAAATCAAGGGGCTGATAGAATTAAAATTAGTGTTAAGAGTTATGTTCAGAAGTTGGGTTATTTTCTTACTGCAAATCCACCCGGCATTTTCTAGAGCTGCTTAGATCCACCCCACAGATCTAGTTTACCATGCAAATTGTAACAACCCTAATATGCTGCTGTCACAGAATACAATACATTTTTTTCAGCAGCTGAAACATCTTGGCAGTTTTTTTGTGCACGTGGCACCAGAGATTAAACCGGATCTTTCTCTTATTTACTATATGTGATATGCTTTTTACATAAACTGCCTAAAATGCAAACAACTTGTTATCTGAAATCCTGTTTAACACATCATTCAACTAATTTCACGTAACTGCACCATAAATTTTATTTATTTTTGGCCCAGTATTTTGTAGGTTTTAATCCAGCCATTAGCTGAAACACAAAACAAATATGTTTGTCTCTTTCATTCATTACATATAATACACTAGTGCTACAGAAAATGCACATTCATCCGTCTCCGCATTCCCAGTGTTATTATTAGGGCCCACAGTATTCCGCGAGTTGCGGAATTTCAAGCCGCAGTGGAATTTGCCCTTTTCAACGGAATGTTGATATTTCGGCGAAATTTTGCAAAAGTTAAGAAATGACCGATGATTAGCACGATCGTTGGTTTTGAAGTAACTGTATCACGGATAAAAATCAAACTAAACTGCCTAAAACTGTGTCCCTACTAATAATTACTACCATATACGACACAATCGTAAATTAACAGAATGTGAATAATTGACAAATTGCACTTTTGAAAAGAAAAAAATCGATAATTTCCTTTGTATGTTGCTAGCATAACTGAGCGCCATGCCAGCATCCAAAAACCAAAGTTTTTGTAAACAACATAAAGCTTAGTTTACGCACAAATGGAAGGCTGCGGACTGCGGTAAGTGGCAGAATTTGGACAATTTTGCCGCGATGAGCCATGGAATTTTGCGAACTGATCCGCGGAATTTGGCAAAATTTACAATGGAAAACTGTGGGCCTAGTTATTATTAGTATCAGTTAGACAAAGTGCACAATCAAACAACATTTGATCTCAATAATCCTATTTTGCTGTCAACAGTGACCTATGGATTTTCTGCTTCAATTAAAACTTTAACACTGCTAATACCAATGACTGAGCAGAACTAATAAAAAGCTGATTAAATCACCATGTATAACCAAAAGCCAGAGTTTATATCAACAGAAAATGGCTATAAATAATAAAACAATAGCCACACCTCTTCACCGAGAGTTAGGCACTCAACCCAGAATGAATGCTGCTGACCTACAATGTTCAGCACACGTTTATGTACTGCTTTCAGTCACCTGTGCCTGTCTCAACATTCTGACTTTCAAATAAGATAAAAAAAAGTAAAGTACCAAATACATGTCTCAAAAGTCAAAACTGCCGATGACAATGATATTTTTGCAAAAGAGTACCTTTCAGTTTCTAATAACAAAGTGATAAATTAATAGCTTCAACTAAAAATGTTCGCTAAAATTAACTGTACTAATAACGCTTTATACATCATTCAGGTTCATAACATTTACACAGTTTTTATGCAGAACTAACCTTTGACACAAAACGTGTTTCAGGCCAGCAGAGCTAATCAAGACCATCAAATTTCCTGCAACTTCCAATTGAAGTTTGCCTTACTACTAAACAATTCAAAATGAACAATCCAAAATAATAATACATCTTAATAATACAATATTAAGCCCAAAAAATTAAGTTCAAAGTGAAATAATGTACAAATTAAAACAAATACGAAACTTACGTGAAGAATCCAACGTTGACACCTTGTTAATTCGTACTCTATTTCCACTGTTTGATTCAGCTGCAATATTAGCAAATAAAGCGACAATAAAAATACATGAACATAAACACATCAAAACACGAACTAACATATATTTGGTTTTTCTTTAATGAGCTTGCACGACTACCCAAAGTTAATAACAGTTCCCAAGAAGAAGTGCCATTTGATTACTGCAGCAATTTTTTTACAAATTACAATTTTACATACCCTTCATTCAAACCGAAATGACAAAACTAAATAAAGTATACAAGGTACACATAAATGCACATTTGCAGCTGCATAACAATTAATAACTATCAAATTAACAACATTTGATTTATCTAAATGCTAAGAAACATAATTTAAATGTAAAACATAAGCACTCATTGTATAACACAAAAAAGATAAAACATGCTGATTACATAATAGACCAGGTATAAATACATCAGGAACCAGAATCATAAAATGTTCTTTTAATCAACCTTTTCATATTTCAAAACATCCTCATATTTTGTTTTAAAACGACCACATCATGTCAAAGTACTGTCTGTACAGTGCCAGCTTATGCCTCAACTTGCTACAAACAGTTTATTCAGTTTTAAACTGCTCATCTCAAATTATCTTCATCTCTCTAGTCAGTGTACTGCTATTCTTATCCTTTCTTCACTGGCTGTATATATCACCCTAATGTCAATTCTACAAGCAAACATGAAGTTTAGCAAACTAGCAAATTTTGTAGCACTTATAGAATTGCCAGAGAGCATCTCTGCCAAGGGTAACCATGCATGCGGAATTGCTGATGTCAATAGCTGGCTATACTGGTTATCCATTCCAACATCAGAATTTCTCATTGTGGCTTTCTGCAGTGCTCTATAACAGAGAAATTTTTCTATAAGGGGTTGAGTCTTAGTGAATCAAATGGCCAAAATTGTTACAACACATGCTGTGAATGCCAAAGTCATCGAGAGGGCCTAGACCACATCCAAATATTTTTCTGCATAACCCCACTGCACAAAATTCTACAAAAATGTGTATCACAAGATTCACTGACTCTACTACGTATCTTCAAAACGTTTAAAAAGTAGTTTAACAAATTTCTAGATCAAAAATTTAATTAGATCACCCCAAACATCTAGGTGAGTCTTTCTTGTCACTGAGATAATCTTTTAAAAATTTCTAAAATCATGCTAGAAGAAAAACAATGTGTACCGAAAACAACTCCACCTTGGCAAAAATAAAAATGTATGCTAAATGAAAAATGTCAAAAACATAAAGCTGACATTGAAACATATAACTAGAAATGGCATGGCATTATATACAGTAGCACAAAATCTTCATGCAAACTGACAACCTGTCAAGTTGAACGCATTCTCATCATTTGCTATAAAATTAGTACAGTAACAATATTTCAATTAACTTGGAATTACTCAACCTCATACATCTTATCATCTCATCATCTTATCACGATACGTTAGCAGTTGCTAACTTCATTATCCAGCAAACAGTACAATTCAGATACCACAACTAAATGAAAGAATGATGCATACAACACATATTTGTCTTAAGAGACAGAATATATACTTAAAGAGTCAACACACCAATCAGAGGTACTGTTATAAAAACTAATTAATACAAAATTATGTATGATGCTAACTAAGCCTCACAGCAGTAAAAATTTTCAACAAACATTAAACTCCGTTGAAAATGCAGCACACAAACTAATACTGCACAACGTATAGTTTATTCATTTGAAGACTCGAATAACTAAAGAAAGAAACAATGATATTCTCAATGATGCGCAATACATTTTACCAACATCATAGCATTATATAAATAACGACCATATTAAAGTACCTGGCAGTTAAGTTTAAAAAATACAACATTATCGAGCATAACTCACCAGACTGCGAATAATGAGATGCATCCAAAATCCACGGCAATGGACCACCTTCGAAAACAACTTCCTTCGAAGCACCCAATGTTACAACTGCAACTTCAGGAGGATCAAGAGCCTAAATAAAAAAATAAACATCACTTAATTTCCGCAATAAATATTTAATCTAAATCGATAAAAATAAATCAAGATCAATTTTTCTCAATAAAGTAAAAATGCTGTTAATTCAGTTGCAAACAGTGACATTAGTAGACACCAGACAATGTTCCCATCAAGCCGTAAGGCGTGGCTTCATGATCACGGCTACTCGTACAAGGTTCCTCTAGGAGCTGTGCCTGATGAGGACTTTATAAATCCATGGACAGACAGATTGGTACATTAAAAAAGAATGATAATAAATTAATAAACAATAACTTGCCTTCAACGGCCGGTAAGCAGCAATTACTATTGTAGCTCGTAGATCAAAGAGCTCATGTTCGTAGCTAATCGAGACCTTGGTGTGACCGGCAATTCTTGCCACAAGCAACAAATCGGCACAGCTTCCGTTAACAGTAGGAGCTTCCACTGTGCAAACACAAACACAGAATAACAAGATATATGAAAGACACAGAGGCGAATAGTCAAAACTGCATCAATGATATGCATTATCACTAACAGCTACATTTTTAACCTCATCCTTGCTATCTGAAAACTGTGTCTAACTGCAATTTTGTTACAACCTCTTAATGGCAGATAATCTATCGTAATTAGACTGCATCACCAAATACCAAATAAGCTGACATAAAAATACAGCAACTGAGTTAATTTAACAGAATACCAAATCCATAACAAATAAAATGCAAAAATAATCATAAGCAAAAAATGGTGGGTATAGGCCTTAACAAAACATAAGAGAAAGGCTATTTAAAATGCTTCACCAAACGCAGACAGAGCTGACAGACTGGACACTTACACGACGAGTAGCGGAAAATGCTCACGTCCGACAGCTCAACGGCAAAGAATATTGAATAACAAACATCAAACTTCACTTCATTTAGATCTGCACACAACAAAGTGAATAGAAACAACAATGCAATGCAACAATAACAATTTATGGCACTTAAAAACAACAAATTCTGACATACGCTCAAACCTAACAAGTTTTAAAGTTGACTAAAAGTTAACGATGCGAAATACATACCCGCACACACACAGGTTTTGTTGTAGAGAGTTACTCTAAGTTAACTTGCTCCCGATTATGACAGTCCAAAACACAAAATCTTGTAAACTCTTGTGGCTGTCCAGCCAACAGCACCAAAGCAGTGACAGATGCAAAACATCAAACAAAAATAACAATCAAACCTAATAATCAAATGTCGTTAATCTCATTAAGACAGTAATTACAAACCAAATCGTCCGTAGACCGCAATCGGCAAACGCAGAGTTGTTCCAACTTCTGCCTCTACGAATGATTCCACAAATTCAACTCTAGATGGAGGGAAGATATAAATCTACATACAGTACAAACATACATTCATTATTTTTCTGTGGTAATATTTGGATGAAGAGAAAAAACTTGTCAGTCTGATCTTTGAAAATTGCACTTAAAACCATCACCAATTCACCATTGTCAATAGAATGAGTCATTATGTGCTGATAAATGAAAAGTGAACTACAATGTCATTTGACAAAATCACTGATATCAACTTATGAGTAAGCCCCACACTTTTTTGACGGCCCGAGCTGCAGTATTTCAAGTTAAAAGACAGAATTTGCCTTTTATACATCCATAAGTCGATTTGTCAGATTTTAGTACGTAGTCTACGTACTTTCATGAGACTTTTTGCAAAATAACAACAGTTTACTTTAAACTAGCGAATAGCAACTTATCCTACAGTTAGTCTTAAAATTATTCAAACAGGCCTGCAAAAGTTAGCAAAATTTTCTGCAAAATAACTAGGCTCTATTCGTGAACGATGCATTTTCATTTACAATAAATCGACCTATGAGTTTATATTCTAATGCAAAGTTAATAACCATATGTACGGACAAAGATGCACAATAATACAAATTGAAATTATCACAAAATTACATGTACAATATATTTAAACACACAGCTTAAGCAAATCATAGCGCAGAAATGTAAAACTTATACAATATACACATACCGTTGCAGTGTCAAAGAGTGATGGATTGCGTATGTCTGCAGCTGTGATCTCAGTTTTTCCAACGTCAAAACCAGTCGTCAGCAGGCCCACTGCATTAACACGAGCCAACGATGTGTTACGCGACTGCCAGCTGTAGTTGCCGCTGCCACCAGAAACCTACACGTAAACAGCAACCGTTAATGTGCATATAATAAATAGTCATGCTGTGCTGTAATAGACTATAATCTGATGGTTAGTTGTGGGGAATTTGATGACATTTAATCTATTTATTCAATCTATATTATTTCCTTTCCGTTTTAGTGTTCTATCCCGCTTTCTCTTGCCCTTCTACTCAGTTTGCTATAGTTCCTCGTTCATCTCAAAATATGCCCTTGAAACAACGATAATGACGATTCGAAAACGTTTAACTGTTTGTTCGACTCTTCACATTACATTTCTTCATATCAAATTTAATAAAAATACAATACATACGTTCGACTCATCCTAACACCCCACAAGAGCTGTGGCAACAAGCTCTAGCTATTCGATCAGTCCGCTAGTGATCGTGAACTGCCGCTTACTGCTGCTATCTAAGAATGCCACGGCTCTTACAGCGAGATGCTTGGCAGCGGAGTCTATTCTGATTTATTACTGGGTGCGGCCTCCAGATATCTCGGGATTCCTGAGATACCTGACGCCTACAAGACTAGTAGTTCCAATGATCCACACTGACAGCCATATGATTAAGTATCCACATTTCTTAACCAACACAAGTTATTATTGCCACACAACTTCACAGATGATTTCAAAAACAGTTTATTAGTTTACTTTATGCTTATTAGATTACTTTATATAACATTACCGGTACTAAAGTATGAAAGTCTTTCAGTAAGTAAAATGTTGTGTACTGGATATTTTTGATGTACGAATTAAGTCCAAAATTTTAATGCTAAGTATCAATGATTACTGTACTTAGATTCAAGGACTTTCAAGGACCTTTTACATCAAATCCCAAAACTTTCAAGGAACTATTCCATTTTCAAGGACTTTCCAGGCCCTGGAAAAATGAGCATTTTTTCAAGGACTTTCAAGGCCCTGTGGCCACCCTGGAAAGAAGGTTACTGGCCTACAAAATGGGACGCTACAGACACATGCTAAATGTACGTTGGCAAGAGAGAAATACAAACAAAAACATCAGAGAGAGTGTGCACAAGAGACAGTTATGGACATTAGTCAACACAGAAAACTACTGCCTTTTGGCCATATTTGTGACACGCCAGATGATTAACTAGTAAAGAAAGTGTTGCTGTGCTCAGACCGTCGCAAAATCTAGGAACATGAAGGAAGACTGTATTTGGCCCCAACGGTTGTTAACCAAGGAACAAAAAGAATCAGAAGACTTAAGTAGTAGTTACTGCCTACTAACCGTCATCTGATACTGAATAGATTTCTCGGTTGGATCAGACGGTGCATACAACTCTTTCGGCATCAGCAGAACAGGCTCAAATATCTCCACTGGCTGCATGCCTTCTACTGGCGGAGCAATGGCCACTTCTGCACTATTCTAGAAGCACACAAAAATATGCGAAAGCACTAACAAAACTAGTAATAGTTCAGTTCAGCTTAGGACTGTATGCTAGAAAATATATGCAATACTGCAAAAGTCAAGTTTACGAAATACATGCATGCTATGCTTACAGCACAATATCACAAAATGATAGTTAACAGTTGAAGAGTGTAATACGTGGCTAATCACAGTGCAATATTCCAAACCATAATAACTAACAGGCTGTCAACATACAGTATGTGACTAAATAATAATTTTGTACTTAAACTTTGCATATGGTGCCTGTGAATTTGCAGAACAGTGTTACACATACAGCTTTATCTGCATTGTAAAATACTCAACAATCTGAACAGATAAACTCTATCTGAAATCCCAACTTTGTCCACAGAACTGATCCCAAATTTAAAAAAGAAAACAGCTTTGCAGCCAGAACAAATTAACTAACAAATAGTATGCAATGCTTGCCCATGAAGAAAAATCAGCAATCAATTAAATTGTAAAAAAAAATAATTACCACAACTTTACCAATATTTACATCACTGAATTATAAATTCACACAACCTTGGATAAAGTTGAAAGAGCATAGCACTTACTTTCAATACGACTGCTTTCAGTTCACCAAAGAGATTGGTGAAGCCTTTATGAACTGTGTTGACTACGTGGTATGTGCCATTCTGCGACGAAAAGAAAACTTGGAAATATTTTTCCGGAAAGTCCACCTTCACACGGAGGTTCTGCAAAACAAAGGCCCACATTGTTAAATTGCATCACAACAGAACATGTCCATCATTCTGTCATAAATGACAAAGTGATGTTCAGATAAACGTTGAAAAAAACATTCCACTGATGTTCTGTACTGTGCAAAAGTCATGCAGGGTGCCTGCAGTCGGCCATTCACATTACAGCAGTATTCATATTTCAGAAGTCCAACTAATGTACAAACAAGCACGTGAAAGCATTAAGAAATAAATCATGATTAAAAAATTAACAATGCTATGAATTTTGATGCCATCACAAAATTACACAGAAACATACGATCATAACCATAACCATGAATGTTGTTTCCTCACTCTGTCCAATGACTGGCAACAGAATGAACCAGTGAGGCATGAAACTACAGCCAAAGCAACACATGCAGAAACTAATAGGCGTTCGTGAAAGTGCATACCTGCGCCAAGTGAAGTGATTTAAACACAAGGAAAGGGGAGGGAGAAGGAAGAGCCGCTTCACTGCAGGGGAAGGAGGGAAATGTAATAGCCGGTGTTGCTGCTTGTGCTGTTGGTGCAATGACGTCATTGCTATTATTAGTCATCATGTACACACACAGACACACACACCCATGGAACGATGGACAGAACGACCAATCTCTTAATCTCCTCCAATGTTCACTACGTTCACTTGGCTGAGATAATTAAAGGCACAGCATATAGATGGTCTTCTGTCACTTGACCATGCTTACCCATTAATCTCTGGATCACGCTTAACTTATACACAATCTTTTAAAACAATCAAAAATATACCTTAACACTGTTTAATACAGCTATCTATCAGCAACACAAACGCTATGCGACACAAGTGGCATATCTAAGAAATCAGCCATAACACACCTCTGACGGATAAATTTTGCGACTTTCTTTGTCAAAAATCTCGACATGTATATGATATATGCGGCCGGTCTGCAGCATCCAGCTTCGTCCCGGGGTAACCACAAACTCTGCATAACAACACAATGATAACACAAAAATATAATTTTGCAGTAACATCGCATAATACTAAAAACAAAATGTATATACTTAATACAGCTACAGCAATGCAACCTACAAGTTTAACAGTATGGTTATCATTCGATGCTGTTTAATGTCGGGGCTGAAAACTTAAGCAGCCAGTAAACAGCATTACTCTCTGTCAGATGCAGGTTTGGCTACCTACTCTGCCATGGAGCACAGACATCTGGTCAGCACCAAATTATAAGAAATTGATGTGTGCTACCAACTTCCCCAGAAATTTAGCACAACAGTGAAAGTCACAGACTGATTACAAGCAGAGACACTACATCCTGGGCCACAAAAGAACGTGGCACTTTACTTTTGTCAATATCTTCGCCGATTATCGACTATCTTCAAAATTCTTTTACTGGCACACTTTGCAGACAATTTGCAATAATATGATTATTATATATCCCACCACATGGTAAATGCGTTTCTACACTACCTTGTGAAATATAAATGTCAGCAAAAACTAAAGATAATAGGAAAAATTTTGGTAAATGAAAAACACTTCAAACCAACATTGCGATGAATGATCTGTATGATACAAACTGTGTTAGACCCACACAGTTTAGTGTCATACAGATAATTCACTGCGATGTTGGTCTGAAGTGTTTTTTTCAATTTTACCAAAATGTTTGTTTGTTATTATCGTTACAAATGTATATTTTACTGATATTTCACAAAGGAGTGTAGATGCATTTACGATGTGGTAGAATATGTAATAATCACGTTATAGAAAATTGTCTGCAGAGTGTGCCACCGAAAAAAATTGTGAAAATTGATCAATAATTGGCGAAAATATGGACACAAGTAAAGTGCCACATTTTTTATGGCCCACCCTGTACAACCATTATTACATTGCTATACTACTACCACCAGTTCAATTCAATCTACACTGTGTCTCAAAAAAACATCCCCAACATTGTTGACTGTAACTTGAAAACCATTAAATTTTGATAATTTTTGGTGCGAATATTTCTGACACAAGACTCCGAAAATAATAAATTCAACATGCTATACTTGCCAAGGTAACTCGGCACCACTACGTACAGACCAGCCGATGGCTCCCGCACAGTTTCAGATAGCTGTAAATCTGTTCACAAGTTGTAGCTCAGAAAATTGCACAGCAATATGAGACCAGGCTAAACTAACAAACATTAAAACATCCACTCTATGTATCATATCAACTATTAAAACCCAAGTTTAAGTATCAATTTGCTCGGTATGTGTTAACACAAGATATGCATGAATATAGTACATAAGCAAGTGACAGCAGTAAAAAGAACTGTATTTGTTCAACTAATCTAGGAAATTAAGGCAGTCTCATAAATTGGCATTAAATTTTCAAATAAAAAAGTGAAGTGTGCCGTGCTCCTCCAGGGCATAGGCGGAGTGCTTATCTCTCTATTTGTGATCGTTGAGCCCGTAAGTGGATAAACCACGAGTCTGTGACGCATGGCCAGTGCAACGCCAGACCTGCAGTTACCTTCCCAGCCACGGGGCATCACCGCTCTTTGGCCGGTACCAAATTATACTGCTTGGTGAACAGAGGCACATGTAAGTAAGTAAGTAAGTAAGATTATTTAGAACAACTTACCCAAGGTTGTTACCTGACAGTGCACCGGGTCCGAGTTGATCCGGGGACCTTCCAATTACCAGACTGGCCCGTTACCGTTACACTATCAAGCCGTACATCGACAAAATCAAGCTATTCTGTGCAATCAGTGAGTTGACTTCTACTTTCTAAGTCCAAGCCACGGGCTGTTCGGACCATGCACAGATCCAATGAGCACACTGGACAAATAGAGTCAAGTGTAAACAAATAAAAGGATACTGTGGCCTTTCAGTTTAACTTCAGTAGATCCAAACATCAAGCCCTCAGCAGTCGATGACGACATGTCAAAAGATGCAACTGTCGCATTGTCCAGCTCAATGTAATACTGTGGGTTGGGCATTTTCACCTCTGACACAAAAACATCAATGGCAATGCACATCTAACACTGTTCGACCCAAGTACGACATGTGGTGGTAAACTAGCTGACACGCAGCAACTACAAACCAGACTAGACATAAATCAAACAACTACGAGCAAAATATGATGTTTGCACTTCAAGCCACAGATGAACCAGTAATCAAGAAACGATTCTAAATATACTGACAAAATTGCTGACTGATATTTATGCAATCTGTGATTATGCAGTTACCATCATTGCACAGACAGGGGTGACTTTTTGACTTACACTTTACTGCACCAATTGCTGAGAGAAAGTTCGGTTTAAGTACATACTTAGTCAGAAAGTAAAGTAATTTCGGTGAGCCTTTTGTGAAGCACATACTTCGATCTAAGTCCAAAGTTTCCACTGAGTTAAAAGGCCCAGAGAAGATCTAAGTCTAAAAGTATGCTCTAAGTACAGACTTGGACGTTCAGCTTTAGGCTCAGTGAAATGGCGCAGCAAAAGTCCAAGTCAAAAAGCACAGTCAACCACTGTGATCTCCGGAAAGTAATAGCAGTGATGCAAACTATCAACACAACTGTCAATGCATTTGTGTCACTATTCTGTTAAACTGCTTATGCCATTAAAATGAAACTTTTCAGTCTGTCCTTCCAGCCAGACTTTCATCGCAAACTTTAATCGCTCACTGTCGACAAACTTTCAGATTCCGCAACAGATAACAGTTACTGGGGGTGAGTGAACTGGGGGGGGGGTTATTGCAAATTTTCACAATTTCACAGCAAATGCCTTAATTCACTGACAAACAACTACCAACCGTGTACGCGACCCTGCTTGAGCAGTTCAACAGTGTAAGTCACCGTAGCATGCTGCAAAATGTATGCTATGCTCGGCACCAGCTGCAGGTTGGCCACAACAAATATACGCACGCGCGACTCTGGAATGTGCTACACAAAAAATTGACACACAGAATAAATTAATGGTCAGATCTGATAAATTAAACTAATAAACTAATGCGGCCACTGGCCAAATCATTGAACACCAATTTTTGTCTGCTATTAACCCTCTCTACAGCACATTTTCAAGGACAATAACTGTAAGAAATGCCATCAACAAGACTCAAAGGTGCAATGTGACACTTGTCACAGGCGTGCGGTAGCACAGCCCTGTGTTAATGGTGACCGGCTAAGTAAAGGGAGAGTGGCAAAATTCGACCCTGCGCAGATCCGAAACCCCTGAACCGATCGACTCAAAATTTGAAACAGGTGATTACGTCCGCGAGACGACCCCCCGTGCAAAATTTCGTGCAAATCCGTCCATTGGGGGCTTCTCGGCAAATGGGTGAAATATAACAAAAATTTTTCTATGGTATATATACC
>Ga0209454_1000726_pt1 | contig 18131 bp, 12 predicted proteins | sample WorMetHERISLAND1_2_FD_187400 | JGI IMG/M metagenome (GOLD analysis project Ga0209454, IMG submission 187400) | Marine gutless worms symbiont microbial communities from Max Planck institute for Marine Microbiology, Germany - Olavius geniculatus... | ecosystem: Host-associated > Annelida >... | reverse complement strand
GGAAAAGGGAGGGGAAAAAGGAGGGGAAGAGGAAAGGGAAAGAAAGTGGGGGGAGGAAGGGAAAGGTAAAAGGGGGCTGCTTCCAGTTCTTACGGGGGGATCATAGGCCCTTATGGACAGTATGTCTAGCAGGGGTCCCCCCAAAGCTGAGTTGCGTGTGACTTTAAGCCATTTCAGCTTTATTGGAAGTGCTATATTTGCGCAATTTTTGCATTTTTGGATAATTATCATTTGCAAATATGCCTGCAATGTTGCGTTCAGCTGTGACTGTTCCTGGCACCTCTCAAGGTAGTTGCCACATTTTGGCTTTAGTTAGGTTTTACATTCTGTTTTTTTATCACATCAGCATAATTATACGCCTACCAGGTATGTACGAGCTGTTGTCTAGTGTCATATTGCGGTTAGTAGTCAGTATGCGTGTTGACTATAGGCCTACGTACGCTACAATAGTTCCACAGGTAACACTTGGTAGACTTACAGATTGTGTCGACCAGCAACTGCAAGAGGCGTCAGCGTCCGAACGTTGTCAGTAACTTCTCTTTAGTTTCTACAACAAAATCAGCATTGTGTTTATTTAGAATTATTTAAACATTGTCAAAATAGTACACATTTTAGTTGAAATAACTAATAGCAAACGAACAGAATTTACAACGATTGGAGAATTTTTGGTAGTTTTAGGCAATCAGCCTCTTTCTGCTGAAATAATTAGGTAGGCCTAATGGTAAATTGCATGTCAGTACTCGATCTGAAGTAGCTCCCGTCTACAACTGAACGTTACTATAGCCTAAATATGGTATTAAAAAATAAATTTTTAAAGCTTACCGATAAAAATGCAATAAACCGCACGATTAGCACGAATTGAATTACGCGCGACAGAGAAATATCGCCTGATTCTTTGGTCACGTGTTACTATAACAAACTCGCTGATTGGTTGACGGCGGACGACGTGCTATACGCGCCAGTAAGTAAACTACCGTTAGCATAGAGGCTGATAGTGGTATTTCTAACGATAGGCCTTGGCCTATATTCATAGCTTGATGCAGGACAGACATGACTGATAATCTGAACAAAAAGTCTTGTATTTATTGGAACTGCAGTAAGTATTCGCTAGAGGCTGCAGCTTTGTACACCGGCGGCGCCGGATAGACGCGTGTCACATTGTATAGCCTACCTAGGCCTAATTAAGAATTTTAGCAATATAATCTTTAAAACCATTTTCAGATTTTTAGTATTTTTCCGAGCCTATGTGAAAAATTGAGATTTTTCTTGCGTTTTGATATTTATAACCATTTCTAATTTATGCCCGAACGGCACACACCCGTATACAAGTAGCGCTTTGTGTACGTTGTCACGACGTCAGGAAGACGGCGTCGGAGAATTCAGAATTTTGCTCAGGAGAGAAATTTAAATGACAACATCAGATAGCCCGGCCCCGAAGATATGGGAGTAGGTGCAAACAGCCTGCAATTGTCTTTTACGGGAGCAGGGTTATAACCCATTTTGTCCAAAATTTCGTTGCCATTGCAACGAGGGTCGGCATGGAAGAAATTTTGATGACACCATCGGATAGCCCGAGCCTGAAAATAGGGGGTAGGTGAAAACAGCGCACAATTATCTTTTACGGGGGCCGAGTTATGGCCCATTTTGTCCCAAATTTCCTTGCCATGGCAACGGGGGTCAATTAGGGGTAAATATAAATGACACCGTTAACTTGGCCGACCACGAAAATCATACCCTAGAACCAAAAATTACGACTTTATCTTATACATAGCCGGAGTTATGATGGTTTAAAGCATGGTCTAATTTTCCCCATAGACGCAATTGTAATTTTTCATATTTTTGTGAAAAAATGGGTAAAAATGTTGAATTTAAATTTTGTAACCCCCAAAAGGCACTTTCTTGCGTAAAACCGCGTCTTATGAGCTATCGTGCGTTAAAATCAATTTAGTCGTTTTTTCTGTAGAGGACGGCAAGAAAAAAAGGAAAAGAAAGGGAAGGCACAAAAAGTCACGCAAGCGTTATATTTCACCTACTTTTGGGGAAGCCCTTCGTGAACGGATTTTTACCAAATTTTGCACATCAGAAGATATGCTGGACTTAATTATTTGTGCAAATTTTGGTGTTAAAAAATTGAGGGGTTTGGGAAATACGTGGGGTCAAATTTTGGAGTTTCCCATTGAAATGGCTGGTCACCCCTTGATGTTGGACTACATTTGAGCAGATATTGTATATAGAACTATTTCATTTCAAATCACTTATTATCTGCGATCATGCAATCACTTTTATACTTTAAATTTTAACTGTTTTAAACATTTGCTCCCTTAATTTGTAGTACATCACGATAGCTACTGAACATTCATTACCTCGTTTATATTGGTTACAGTTTATGTAAATAATTTTGATCATGTTTCATATATCGTTATTATTAAAACTGTTTAATTAGTATAATTAGAAACGATTAATGTTTAATTAGTTTAACATTAACTGGTTGTGCTTGTATATTTGTCGTTCGTCACAACGCTCGGACTTAATAGATAATTTTGGCGAATTTTTGTACTTAGGCTTACAATTTTGGTTTTGGACTTTAAAATTTTTTTATTTATACCCGAAAAATTCTTTAAAAAGAAGACTAGAAAGGGTGTAGGCGGCAGACATCCTGCGAATTCCAGGATGTCTGGCGGCTGCGCCCGAGGATAAACTAGACAGATGCAGTTGCTGAGCGTTGTGTTGAAAGAGCTGCGGCATTTTTGTATATAAGTGCTCTGTAGTAGCGGCCAGCAGCAGTTGCAGCAGTTAGTGACTGTTCGGTGCGGACCGATGTGTAGATAGAATACCTTTGTCGCAGTTATTTCGGATATTGGGGTGATTAGAAGATGTGTGTTGCTTTATTTTTGATTTTGTCATAAATTATGATGATCGGATTTTAAAAAAGCTTTTGGAATCGATTTTACAACTGTTTTATGAGTTGTCGTTATTCCGAGATGAACTGAATGGAATTTAGTTCATCTCGGAGCCAGACTAAAACTTAGGTTTGGTAAAAGAGTATTTAAAGTTAAATTAAAAAACAACAAAAAAACAATAATAGCATAAACAATGAGAGGGAGTCGTGGCGAAATCAAAAAATCAATTTGGGGCGAGGTGATCGAAAAATAATCAAATTCCTTACACTTAAATTGGATTATTATAATTTTGTCTTTTTGCATAGCAATGCCTGCTTCGGATACGACGTGTCTAAGAAATTCCACAGACCTCTAAAAAGCAAACACTTGGAGGGGTTTAGCTTCAGCACGGCTTTCTGCAGTCGTCTAAAATTCTCTTTTAGTTTATTTGTCGTTTCGTGTTAAAGTTGTGTTCGAAAGCAATTACATCATCCGGGTAAACCAGGCACAACTGATGTGACAATTCCGCTTAACGAAGGCGGTCTTGTTTTTGTTTTCTTCGGCAATGGAAATATTATAATATTTAGAGCGAAGATCCAACGTGCTATACCATGACGATCAGTCAGGGCGCTAACGCGGTTGTCATTCAGCGGCAATGGATATGTATCTCGCTTCGTCACGACGTTGAGTTTTTGGTAGTTGTCACAAAATCAAAGCGATCCGTCTTTTTTCTTTACTAAAGCAATATTAAAAGCCCATGGCGATGCGGCTTTTTTACCATACAGTGGCGGACCATTTCGTTGACTTTTTTTATTGATTTAGTCTAAGTGCCGAAACGGATGACGCCGAAGATCCTGCCGAATCGGTCGGTGTTCGCCAGTGTCAATTCAGTTCTCCATCAAATTAGTCCGTCCAATATCGTGTTCTCCTTTCGAGATAATACTTTGGTGTCGAAACAGCAAAGCTTTCAGCCGCTTTTTTTTGTTTTTTATGTATTCGGGTAACTTCGTCATCAACTTCTCAATAGCTTCGTTTTCTTCGTTCGTGACGTCTTCGGGCCTCAACGAAGCGGACACTTCGGTCGGTATTTCGTCTATTACTCGAACAGCATGCAGCGCTTTTAGCTTTCCCTTTCGTCAGAATTTAATTCTCCTTTTCGGCATTAAAAACTGACGCTTGAATACCAGAGAACTTAACCGAAATAAGGCTTCGGGCACTATAGACGTGGCTCAGACTCGGCGCTGCTTTGGCTCCCACCAGTACGACGAACGGCTTGCTTCGTTTGCCTTCGGCGTGATTTGGACGTCCACATTCGTTTGCTATGCAGGGAAGCGAAATGTTTTTGATCGCATACACTCTACGAACGCTGTGTGTGCCGTCTTCACGCCGAAGGTCAGTCCATCCTTTGTCGCTGAACCTAATACGGTGGTTGTCAAAGTCTCATACAGTATTCTCTAATAATAAATCCAGTCATATCCGGTGTGATTAAGATTTTGGACTTAATGTTTCGGCTGCCTACCCGAAGCGTCACGTACGCAGCTCCTTCTATCAGCATGTCTTAGTTGTTCGCTAACTGGACTTACTTCGTTGTGTGTTCCTACATCGTTTACCCGTATTTCGTGGCACAATCCAACACAGCAACGGTAGTGTTACTTCCGGTGTCGATCAGGGCGTTGATTCGGTATTTTTGGTAGTTCACCTTGATGCTGGTATTGACTTGCTTATTGCGTACAAAACGGACATCTTTAGGTTATGGTGCAGTGTACAAAGGCGACTGGATTCGGCCTTGGTTTGCTTCGGATGTCGGCGAATGACAGTCCTTGGCAAAGTGTCTTATCCCGCCACAGCGGTAGCAAGTATATTGATACGAAGTTGCATCTGGCCGGGACGAAGCAGGTGCTTCGGTCGCTGGCCTAGCAGCGTATGGCTTCGGCAGTTGAGTCTTCAACTCAGACATTTCTTTCCGTATTTCATTTACCTTTTTCTTGGTATACGCACATCTTTTCGTTGTGCTTCGTGTGGCTGTTCGTCAGTTTTTGCACACGACTTTGGTATTAAGCTTTTAAACTTTTAAACATTATTTTTTCTTATTTTTTCAACAGCATTTCATTTCAGCGTTTCGTCGCTGATGCGGTCGTCGTACTGAACTTTGCTACTTTTTTCATATTTTTTCGGCTTTTTTTCGTATGGTCTTCGGACTTTTCAGCTTTAGTTTTTTGCTGTCCTTGATTCACATCTCGAGCTGTAAAACTATTTGTAGTGTCGAGTCTAAGTCCTTCAGATGTTTTTCTCGAACATTCAACGCAAAGCTTGGATTTGCCAGAGCATTTAGCAAATAATCCGTCGATATCATCTTTCTGCTTTGGTACTCCATATGCGGAAAAGCTAATGAAGCTAGTCCTCGTATGTCCTAATGCAACGTCTGTGAAATCTCACTGTCCTGTCTTTGTTGGTTTCGTATTTTAATTTAATGCTTGTCGTCGAAAGCCTTTCATCCGAAGCGTATCTTCAATATCGTCGTCAGTCAGGAAAATGATTCGGTCACTTCCTTCCCATAATCCCACAAGAGTTTGGCCACATTCTTAGCCAGCGAGTTACAGAGGTAGACCAGTTCGGTGTTTTGATCAGAACAACTGTGTCGTACACAATTCTGGAATTGAGCTTAGAACGTTTCAACCGAAGTCGTTCCATCAAACTTCGGCGGTTTCAGAATATGCTTTGGTCTGGTTACGGCTGTCGTTTTTGCGTCGTTTTTGTCGTCCAACGAAGTGCTTTCAGATGACGAAGTAAACTTCTTTGCTTCGCTTGACCTTATCGTTGGTGACTTACAGTGTTCGATATCTCGACTTTGTTATTGACGAATGTCTTTTTTGTGGTGCTTTGTTTACGACAGCCCGAAAATTTGAATTCGCCGGGTTCAATTTTGAGTAGAGTGTTTTTGTCGTCTTCGGTGTCTTCGTCTTTTGAAGATGACAAAGCAAAGGTCAAATGCTTCCTCGATTTTCTTAACAAATCACGATTTGCCGAACTCCATCTAATACAAAATTTAGCTTATGATGAATTTCTGCGACAAACAGAACGGCTTGTAGACGAATCACGATGCCTAAAGTCGCCGTTTTCGTTTCTCGATTTTTGTTTTTTATTACGTCTTTGCTCTGACCGCGAGCCTCGGAGCCTTCGGTGCGTCGTTTTCTACATAGCTTTGAAGCTCTTGGATGCGTCGTTGGTGAGGCAAGGGGGTCGTCTTCGAAATTCTTCGATGACGAAGCAGCTGCTGTTTCGGTAAATACCTAGGTCAAGTACACTGTCCTACTTGGTAACAGTGTTTCGTCTTTTTAGTATTCGGTCATTCGTCGTTTAGCTTTTGTTCGTAGGTCTTTCGGGCAACGGAAAGTAATGTCTGGTTTCGTACCGCACGCCGAGTTATCGTGCAAAGCATTTCTGAGCGTTGTCGCTACTGCTTCCGCAGTACTCGTTGTCGGTTGTTGCCGAATTACTTTTTCTTGCCCGACGTTGGGCGCCACTGTAATTAACGAATGTTTTCGCTTCGTCTTTTGTCATAAATGATAACAAAATCTTAGCTAAAGGAATATCTTTGGCTTCAAAAAATGGGCGGTTTCTTATTCTAATGATGAGACAGTGTTGAACAAAGGGTTACCGACGAAAGCTTTTTGTGGAAAGACCGAAAACCAGATACAAATACAGTCAAAACAATGCCAAACAGTAAATTGCGAAAAACCGCTTTATGCTTAAGGCTTTCGGCTAAAAGCAAAGCTGTGCTTTAGCTTGCTTTGTTATCGCCGCATACTAAGCTTAGTGGACGTTGGTCAGTGCTTTTGTGTTTGGACGAATGATTGACGAAAGTTGGACGAAGGATTGCCGAAGGCTGGACGAATGATGGACGAAGGCTGTTTCGTTGATTTTCGTTGTCTTTAAAAACGAGAGCTCAGCACCGTCAGTCGATGCGCTCTGTCCAAGCGCTCAGTCGAAATGAACTACTGTCATCACTGCATTCGCGTTTTATACTGCCGGAGCCGGCCAAAAGGGCCTGGGCTGCCTGTCACGTGACTGCCACGGTGTCAGTACGGGGTTTTCACTACTGTCTGCAGGGGCTACAGCAGTCATTACATAACCTATTTTCGGGAAGCTTCGACAGCAGCCTATAATGTTGCATCGCACCACACTAAAAGGCGACGTTTGATGACCTTTTTAACGAAAGTATTTATAATATTCATTATTTTTGTCCGGAAACATAACAATTTTGGAGAAATAAACATAAAATATTTATTAGAAAAAGTAGACTTGAATTTAGTTTTATTTTACCGAAAAGACAAAGATACTGTATAACACAAAGTATGCTACATTAACACGAAAAATTTTCAGAGTAATAACTACTACTCGCGTTTTGTTACTCAGTTAATCATTTCTAAGCAGACGCATGCGTTACTCAGTATCAGTTTATCGTTGTAAATGGCCCAATTACGACTTCTAAGTTTCACACAGTAGCGTAGCAACAATATTGCGGTAAGCTCAGCTAAACTGCAGTTGTTTACCTGAGTTTCTTTGTACAGCTTGCCAAAACTAACAATATGGGTTAATGTTTCACGACCTTATTCAAAAAATATAAGTGACACGTTTTTATTGAAACACGGTGTAAATTATGCGACCTATAATCACTAAATTGTGAAAAGCCGGGCGACCCGGGCCCGAAGCACTATGAGGGGAAGAAACCTCCTCCTGGGCCTCTTCCTGGTTACTTGTGGGAGCCTGGGGTGCTTCTGACTGCGAGTGGAACCGAGCCGCCCACTTCTTCCTAGTTTTCATAATGTCATTAAGATAGAACTTAAATTTTCGTAGTTAATTTCCAGGCCGGGCCTGCAATAGATTTTCGCCCGCTGTCGAAAAAAAGACTTTTTAGAATTTGGCTAAAGGAAAATCCCAAACAACCGAACCCAAAATTTAGGAGAAGAAAAGAACGACTAAGGACATTGGAGACGTGGAACTAAAGGACAGAAAACTCAAAAGTACCCGGCGAAAGCAGAAGCAGTTTAATGTGTCTATTCGGCAACAGCAGCACCAGCACGTCACAGCTCAGAAACTCCGGCGACGCCCGTGACGATTCAGTACAGCTTGAACAGAGAGAACGTGACACACCCGTCAGTCCCGGAAAAGCAGCAAAAGAGAGAGTCACATCCAGCAGTCTCAGAAGGGCATCCGAAGAGAGAGAGAGATCAAAGGCCTGGCCTTAGTTCATATATAGCAAGAAAAAAAGAAAAGTCTGTGCTGTAGACAAGAAACAAGGGGGTGGGTCTGTACTGCCTGCACTAGACAGCAAAGACAAAAAAGAAGCGGTCCAGAAGAAGGGGAGATCTGTGCTGTAGCTAACAGAAAATATAAAAATATAAAAATATAAGAAAAAAAAATAAAAAAAATTATAAAAAAAAAATTGCGCATAAAAGTTTTTTTAAAAAATTTTAGATTTTAAAGGAATTTTAGAGAGGTTTTAGAATTTTGAAAATAAGAAAAGTTTACTCAAAAGAAGAAGTGCAGAAATTTTTAAAAAGGGGGGGCAAAACTGGGCAAAGCCAAAATTTAAAAATGTGAAGCCCGCGACTTTTACACCACTCCCAGCTTCCAAAATCAGCGTCCCGCTGATTAAAACCATGGGATTAAAATAGAGGAAGTAGTGTAGAATTTAAAGTATATATAAGGTGGGAGGGGCGCAACGAGCTGTACTGCATCAGGCATCGACGATATCACATCATTATACACAGACATTTTAAACAAAAACTAGTGCTTCTCAGTCTGTAGTTCGAAATAATAAACTTTTAAATAAACTTTTAATAAATTTTAAAACTCAAAAACTACTTTCTGCTACTGTCTTAAAATAAACCAACCACATAGACTAGCAGTTAAAATTTATAACATAAGCAAATTATAATGTAGACCAATCAATTTTTACAATCATGTAGGGTGTAATTACTAAAGTCATAAAGGCATACTTTTCCAAAATGTGAGTTTTAGTGATTTTATAGCACAAAAGAACTCTGTAGTATATAACATCAACATTGCAAATCAAGGGGTAAAATTTTGAAGGTGCCAATTAGCAAACCTGCAAAACCCAAAAAAATATCTCTTGCACACCAACATTCTGTTAATGTGCAAACTGCTTATTTGCATTCAGCGAATTAATGACATCAAAATAACGCCGTATTTGCTACAAAAAAAATTACAGCTCAATCCGAGCTCTTGATGACTCTCTGCATCAAGACGCTGTCTTGATAACAAGTCCATAACAAGTCCCCATTTACGACACATTAAACAGAAACATCATGCAATACAGTTAAACTCTACCTCAATCATCAAGCCATCAAAGTTAACACAACAAACAAATATTAATCAAATAAGACTTTCATATTCTAAGTCCTAAGGATGCTAGCTTCATCTCACCACCGATCTCCACGCCCGCTGTGGAGTCCGACCTCAGCGCATTCCATCCGTACCACAGTATCAGCCTTCGTAAGATTCAAGCGAGACCCCCAAGTCGTAGTCGATGTCAACCCATTGACAACTGTAACCGACTGCCGGTACATCTCATCGTGAGTGTGTCGCGGTTCGCATCCGTGCCAGCAGATCACGGCATCAACAAAAGCAGCTTCGTTCAGCTACGGCTATGATCACAAGTCAAAGGTCCAGTTGCACTGTATTCCGAAGCTCGTCACCCCGACAGCAGACGCACTGACCGACAATCAGCTGAACCAAGGCGGATCTTGTGTAGTTGAACTCTCGTTCTGAAAACATTAACATCACCCAAAAAACAGCAGCCGAATTTTAAAGAAACACCCTAGACAAAGAAATGGTACCCAAAAAAAACTGATAGTTAGAACAGATGGCCTAGCCAAAACTCGGTGTTGCGGGCAAGAATGATATTATAAACGCCATTAAAAAAAGAAAAAAAAACGAATGTATATATTCTCAAAGTATTTTATTTACGCAAACTTAGGGGAGTTAAGAAAATAACCTTACTATTTAGTTTCATGTATTTTGAAACAAGGTTGTAGTTGAGTTACCCATAATTACCAAACAAATGGAATATTAAATGAAGCGGCTTACTGTTTAACTTTAAGGCGTATTATGCTGTTATTTCGCAATTTCTGATTTTTTTTACGATTGTTTGTAAACAACAATGTTGTAAACAACAACAAGTATGTAGGCCTAAGTTGGTTCTCGATACGGTTAGTTTTAATTAAATAAGTAAAAATTTTGTTTTTTCTATTTTCCTGGTATTAAAATTAGTTTTATTAATGGGCACATCAGCTTATTATAACCATTTATAAATTTGTAACTTATTCCGCCGACGGGGCGACTGAAAACGCGAGACTGGAAAACCCGGCACCGTCAAAAATACAGGGGTGGAAAACACGGAACTAAAAAACACGGAACTGGAAAACCCGGCACCAAATCACAGGAGTGGAAAACGCGAGACTGGAAAACCCGGCACCAACTCGCATGGGTGGAAAACGAAGGAATAAATTGTATGGGCAGCCAATAAAACAATTTTTGCAATTTATTGAAATAACAGTAAGTTTTATATTGTAATTTAGATTTGTAATATAATTAGCAAAGCAATCGCAACTGTCAGTATATGCCGTACTGGCAGAAGCATTTAAAAGTCGTTTAATTAAACAATGACAAAAAATGAATACAGATACGATAACACCGTAGATACAAAAAAACGACAACTGTTCATAAGCAGCACTGCATGCGTAATAAATATGCTTAAAAAACGTACGTGTATGCATATTTAAAAATCGTACACAAGTACTGTTTGTCTTAACGAACTCACGTCTGGGAACGATCGTTCAAAAGTTTAATTGAACAGGTGCAGCAATATCCTGATAGGACTGCGGCATATCGGGCGGCCGCTGTCAGCACAGTTGCCGCAGAAGCGTGCATGACCACATGGCAGGAGTGCGACGTCGGAGCGTTGTGCGATGAGGCACACCTCGCACATATGAGGATCGTCGGCGCCGGCAGCAGCTGCTGAGGCTGTGGGTGGTGAAGCGTCGATGGGTTGAGCGACGGCGTCGTCGACGTCGGCCGTGTCGTCGTCGTCACTGGAGCTGGAAGCGAACTGGAAAGCGTCCGTGTGTGCCCCGAGACTGTGGCAGATGGCGTGCAAAAACTGGAGGCGGAGTATTCAACAGTTTTGGAAACATTTTACAGCCTGCCAGTATTGTTACAGCTTTCCAGCGAACTGCCCGTCGCCGTCTGTCGATGACGTCACGTCTTGCCATCCCAGAACGATCTCCGACGCCAGCAGCAGTGAAAGGCCTCTGGACAACTTTTTTGACATCCGTCAGAACTTTTCAGTAGGCCTAACTATATTGCGCATTTTCTACAGCGACGGCTTTCCATAACTTTGAGGTTTTCCCGTTTTCCGGTCCCGCGTTTTCCACCCCTGTGATTTGGTGCCGGGTTTCCCAGTTCCGCGTTTTCCAGTCTCGCGTTTTCAGCGCCCCCCTTCCGCCGACTGGTGTTTACTTTCAAGCTACGTTTTAAAGTAAATTGATTTTAAAGTTTGATTTCGTTACTTACAAGCTGGTAAGTCAATTACTTATAAACAAAAATAACGCTGCCCTACGGGGAGATTAGTTTTGCGTTTATGCGTTATATCGTTAATATGTGTTACTGGCCGCTATAATTAAGCAGCTTGTATAGTGTTTTGAGATATGTTTATCTGCAATCTTCCAATTTATGGAGGTGAGATTTTAAAGCATATGGTCACGAAATTAGTTTTTATTTGTGCGGCAGTTTACTTTGCTATTGGGGTTTGGGGTCATAGTCAGTTAAACAACGAGTAAAGTTTCTTGCCGTTCAAAGCGGTCGCTAAGAGAGGGCACAGTACATTGCTTGTTGCCAAATTTAGTGGCGTCCTGTGTTGGAAAGTAGGTGAGACCAAAAAAATTACAATTTTTCGATAGCCCAAAATTCAAGGAATGCAGTTTCTGATGCCTTTCTCTTTTGTCACATTGTGACTAACTGACATAAAACGATTATCGGATTATAGCTTACACTGAAAAATCTTTCGAATGCTGTGCATTTTATATCCCAAAGAACAATTTATTGTCGATATATAAAAAAAATATTTATCCTTCTTAACTAGGTAAATTGTAACTCTATCTAAGTGCTAGCCTAGAACTCTCGCTTTGAGGCTGCCCATCCTTGGCATAGCCCAAATCTTCACTATAGATACATTTTTAAAGTATGTAATTTAGAGTAATAGTTTGTATATAGGGAAAAATAAAATTAAGGTTTTAGACTTTGGTTTATTAGGGAAAAAGATTAGGAAAAAGGTAAGGGTTAATGTCAGTCTAAATTTTGGGAAAGCATAAAATTGTGAAAAGTAGGTATTTTAAGTGTGTTACTTTTATAGTGCAAAAAGTAAAGCCAGGCGTTAGATTGACACCAGCCAGTTAAAACTCTTCAAACCTGAAACCGCTTACAGCAAAAAAAACTAGAAATTTGTGGCAAAGCCCAACGTGAGTCTGCCTGGCGCCCTAAGTCCGATTGGGGGAAGTTAGGGATGGGGGCAAAATTTCTTCGGCACCAGTCACGTGGCCCGAACTCAAATGCATTGGCATACACCAAACGCGCATTGTCGACTTAGGATAGGTCAACATGAGCGCTTATGACCTGGTTCGTAGTGGACGGAATTTCACAAAATTTTTTTGTTCAACGCCAAAGGGATCGTTCTCGTCAACGCCGTTTAGATTTCGTCGCTCTCTTCATCGATTCCAGAAATATTAACGCTCAAACTCGAAAGTTGTCGTAAATTGCACCAATTTTTGCACGTTTTTTGCACTCCCAAATTTTAAGGGGAGCGGTGCCCCCAAATTTCGTACTTGCGTTAACACCCCAACCTAGAGCCGCGTCAAGTGCCAAAGTTTCGTCGGGCTACACTCCTTAACTCCCAAGTTAAAAGAGCTCATTTATTGCAATTTAAGCCAATTTTTAACCTCCCTTTTAAAAAAAATAGTAAAGGGGGCCCCAGTTCCCGGTAAGGGGTGCACTAGTAAGATTTAGTCATTTTCTAGCGCGTGTACAAATTTGGGGGCGCAGCACACCTTAGGGCCGAAATATAACCTGCCGAAATATTCGACTTAAGGTAAATCAACATGAGCCTTTATAACTTGGTTCGTAGAAAACCGAAGTTTACACAATTTTTTGTTCAACGCGGAAATAACCGCGTTTGATAATGCTTTTATTGCTTGTCGACATCTCTATTCAGTTTAGAGATATTTGCGGTCAAACTCAAAAATTGTCGTAAAACGTACTAAATTTTGGACGTTTTTGCCCTCCCAAATTTTAAAGGGGGAGGTGCCCCCAAATTTCGTACTTGCGTTAACATCCCAACTTAAAGCCGCGTCAAGTGCCAAAATTTCGTCGGGCTACACCCCTAACTCCCAAGTTATAAGAGCTCATTAATTGCAATTTAAGCCTATTTTTGACCCCCTTTTAAAAAAAAAAACTTGTAAGAGGGGCCCCGTCCTCTGTGGAGGGTGCGCTAGTAAGACTTGGTCATTTTCTAGCGCGTATAAAAATTTGGGGGCGCAGCACTTTCTAGGAACTGAAATATGGTTTTTCGAAAAATGCACTTTGGGTGGGTACGATTCAACATCGAGATCTCCAAGGTCACTGGACCAAACTTTACCTGACTTGTTTCTCCTAACGCAGGAGGAATCGCTGTAAACGGAATAAAAATTTGATTTTAAAAATTTTTATTTGTTTTGGAGGTATTCGCCGCCAAACTTTGAAGTCGTCTGAAATCGGGCCAAATTTTGCATGTTTTTCGCCTCCGAAATTTTTTTGGGGTGTGCCCCCAAAATTTTAGAGCAGCATTATAAAATAGGGCCTAGTGCTGATTATCGTGCAAAATTTCACGCCGGTCGACCCACGCATTTTGGAGATCTCGCGTCAGGAGAAAAAAATAAAAAACATTTGGGCTAAAACATAAGTCCTTCCGAAAACTATCGTTTTCGGGCGGATTAACAAACAAACACCTAACTAAGGTCAATACTTATCAGTTGCAACATAGATTAGTTTACAGACACTAATACGGTACAATTACAATTCCGTACAATTACTAGGGTATTCTTTAGTAAATTAACGAAAGCGTGCCGGCTTCGGGTCAGCTCGTCCCGACCTCGTAGTTACAGGCGGCAACGAGACACTAGGCGTAGTGGAACTATTAAGCAAGTCATTATCTTCACTGACATCCTCGCTGACTTGGTGTTCTACTTACGACCCTAACTCGACAGTTTGCGGCTTTGGTTGAGACTGAATTTCGCATGTACGATCTGCCGGCGATGCGCGACTGTATGTTGGACTTCTAACACAATCGGTGAACAGAACCTAGTAATCGTCCATGGACCACTCCACAAGTTTACCAACTTACGCCTAACTTGACGTATTGGGGGACGCGGCCAATATAACCAGACGGACTGTTTTACGTACAGTTTGACCGGTTTGACACGTTTATCAAAATAACGCTTTTCAGTACGCGCGCGTGCTCCCAGCGAGTCACGAACGCTTTGATGTGCATCTCGTAGCGTCTCACAGAAATTATCGTTGTACGTTGTAGACATCGATGTATTTTGTGGTGGTGCTGCAATCAGCGTACACGGACACAACACCTCTCGGCCTAACATGGCGAAGTTTGGGGTTATACCGGTCACAGAGTAGACGGTCCTTCTATACGCTGACAGAAGTGATGGCAACATAACGGGCCAATCATTGGGGTGTTGTTGAGTGGTGGTGCGAAGCATCTGTAAAATTGTACGATTAGCTTTTTTGGTTAAACCGTCAAAGCGAGGATGGAATGGTGTTGTTCTTGTTTTATAGATACCTGTGATATTGCACATCTCTTTCACCAGAGAGGCTTTAAAATTTCGTCAATGCTCCGAATGCAATTGGCGCGGCAGGCCAAAACGGGAAAAAAACCGTTGTAGACAACGGTGATGCACGTTGACGCTTCTTGGTCGGGTAAAGAATACGCCTCGAGCCATTTTGTAAATCCATCGACCACTACTAGGATATATTTCGAATTGTCAGAAGCTGTGGGTAGACCAGAGAGGACATCCGTTGTAACGAATTCAAGTGGGGCGTCAACTGGTATCTTCTGTAAGTGACCATGGGGTCGAAGTGGTGGTCCCTTACTCTGTGCACATTGGACACACTGCTTGTACCAAAGCTTTACATAACGATTTAATCCAGGCCAGTAGTAGTGTGGCTTCAGCTGTTTAATCATACGCGTTGCACCTAAATGGGTAGCAGTGGGGCCTGCATGGGTAAAGTCAAACAGTCTACGCCGTAAGTTTACTAACACAACGAGCTTAGTTACATTGTCTCGTACTTTGACTAAGACGTCATCACGCAAACAAACTTCCGGTCGTAAAGACAGTAGCAGGCGGGACTCCAAAGAAAACGAACGCAGTTCATCTGGGGAGGGGTCCTAACCTTCCTGCAAAACACGATAAGCATCTCCAATTTCTGAGTCTTCGGCCTGTGTCTCGGCAAGATTTCAATGAGTAAATTTGGGCAGGAGTTGAAGGGTGTGGACAGACAAAAGGTCTACAGCGTCTTCAGCACGCTCGCACTCATCTATCCACGTTGTTGGAGCAACCCGCTCCCAGCATTGCTTGCATGTTTGACGTAAAACAGCGTCTGTGTTAGAATGCAGACGGCCGGGGCGGTGTTCGACATCGTAATCGTACCTGGCCAAGGTCTCAATCCATCGAGCCAGGATCCCCTCCGGACGCTTAAAGGTCTTTAGCCATTTAAGACTATGATGGTCAGTACGGAGGATTACCTTGGCACCGAAAAGGTAGTGCCGAAAGTGTTGCAAAGAAAGAACAACTGCCAAAAGTTCTCGGCGAGTCGGGCAATAATTCTTCTGAGACCCGTTAAAAACACGGGAAAAGAAGACAATGGGCTTTTCCACACCGTTTACGACCTGGCTTAAAACAGCGCCAACGGCGACATCCAAAGCATCAGTATCTAAGATGCACGGAAGGTCAGGATACGGGTAAGCCAGTGTCTCAGTGGCAAGTAAAGCGGATTTTAGACGGTCAATAAAAAGCTGGGCCCCATCGGTCCAGGTAAAAAGTGTGTTCTTTCGTGTCATCCGAGAGAGGGGTTCTGCATCTATTGCATCTATTGCAGAACCCCTCTCTCGGATGACACGAAAGAACACACTTTTTACCTATAGATAGCAACAATAGATGTGAAGTCCTTTACGAACTTTCGGTAATAGCTAGCCAAACCATAAAAAGCCCTGACATCACGAAGACAGTGCGGAGTGGGCCAGTTACGAATAACATCAAGTTTATCAGGTTGTGGCTCCATACCGTCAGCGGAGACCAAATGACCAAGGAAATTGATCGGGGGTTTGAAAAGAACACACTTGGAAGGCTTAGCTTTTAAACCGTAGTGACGCAAGCGATTGAAGACATTATCCAACCGTTTAATAAGTTGCTCTGGACTATCGGCAAACACGATTATATTATCGAGATAGCAGAGACACTGAATGTACAAAAGATCGGACAGAACAATGTGCATCAGACAGCAAAAGGTAGATGGCGCGTTTGAAAATCGAAATGGCATGCGCGTAAACTAAAACAGCCAGCGACGGGTACAGAAAGCAGAGCGCTCTTTTGCTCTCTCTCTGTAAGATCAAGTTGCCAGTAACCCTAAAGGAGGTCGATGGTAGCAAAGTAACCAGCGCCGCGAAGGCTATCCAGGACGTCCTTGACATCTGGAATAGAAAAAGCATCTTTCTTAGTCACATCGTTTAGTTTCCAGTAATCTATACAAAAACGGAATGATCTGTCTTTTTTTGAACCATGCAAACTGGAGATGACCATGGGAAGTTTGATGGCTCTATCACTTTAGATTGCAACATCTCACTGAGTATGGCGTCCTCAGCCTCACGAGCGGAAAGAGGGGGACGGTTGCTTTATCGGCCTGGCCTTACCAGTTTCGATGTCGTGCTGCAAAGCAGTGCAGAATCCCAGATCTTGAGAATCTGTGGCAAATGCGCAAATATTTCGTCGCAAAACAGAAGCAATTTTGACTTTGATTATTTGACAACGACAGATGGGCGGCTTCCAAAGCCTTATCAAACAACTCCTGGAAATGAGCAGGGACAGAAAGATCATCAGCTGTATTGGATGCATCGACCGAAAACACTTTGGAATCGATAGACGGATTAATCACTGAACTGTCAGGCTGATGCAGCAAAGGCACCTTGACTAACGTCTTGTCAGGATCCGAGCAAGTGTCTGGAGGCCTGGGTGGGTGATGAACATCAACACCACGGTCTACTTGATCTGTCTGTAGCGTTTGACTGTGTCAATCATCAGCTACTGCTACAGCGACTTCGTCGCGACTTTGGCATTAGTGACACAGTTTCTGCCTGGATAACGTCTGTACTGTTTGTTATGTATACTGATGAGCTCAGCCACATTATTGCTCGGCATGGTCTCCAGTTCCACCAGTACGCAGACGATTGTCAGATTTACGTCTCATTACCAGTCACTGCTGTTAACAGCACTGTCCATCAGTTTTCGCGCTGTCTTTATGATGTAGAGGCGTGGATGAGTGCGAGCAGTCTGCGTCTGAATCCTAGTAAGACCGTGGTGCTCTGGTTGGGCTCTCGACACGTCATTGACAAACTCGATGTTTACGAAGTACAAGTGCTGTCTTCAACCGTCAAGATTAACAGCCCAGCTCGCGACCTTGGAGTTGTCGTTGACAGCAGGTAGACTATGTCAGATCATGTTGCGTCGGTCTGTCGTTTAGCATACTACTACTTGCGACAGATAAGACCAATCGTGCAGTCACTGACAGTCGATGCCGCTAGGACGCTGGTCCAGGCGTTCATTGCCAGTCGTCTGGACTACTGCAACGCAGTTCTGCGCGGCATCACTGACAATCTTTTACGACGATTGCAGTCTGTTCAGAATGTCGCCGCGAGGCTGGTTACTCGCACAGGACGATGTGAACATATCACATCCGTTTTAGGTAAATTACACTGGCTGCCTGTGCGACGCCGTGTCGAGTTTAAGAAAGCCACACTGGTGTTCAACGCATTGAACAATTTGGCATCTCCATACCTAGTCGACGATTGCAACTTGGTTAGCGACGACACTCGCCGACTACGTTCAGCCGCCTCTGTCACTTGTAGTGTAC
>Ga0209454_1000722_pt1 | contig 18204 bp, 10 predicted proteins | sample WorMetHERISLAND1_2_FD_187400 | JGI IMG/M metagenome (GOLD analysis project Ga0209454, IMG submission 187400) | Marine gutless worms symbiont microbial communities from Max Planck institute for Marine Microbiology, Germany - Olavius geniculatus... | ecosystem: Host-associated > Annelida >... | reverse complement strand
TTATTGGATGACCTTGAAGGTCATTGACAATCAGTACGGTCGGCTATCCTAGCGACAGCTGGGTTTCTTGTTATTTCTGTCGCTCTCTGTACGCCGCTTTATGGTTAATTATTAGGACCGTTTCGTAATAAATTGTTGAAAAATCATGCAGCAGAAATCGGAGAGCATATACTCGCTCGTAAATATATCATCATTTTATAATCATGAAGTATCGACAATGGAAAGCATGCGGACCGATCATCAACAACACGTTTTCAAAGCATTTCTCAGCGACATTCAGACAGCCCGCAAAGGTACGCATATAATAGTTGTAGGCGGCATTATGTCGAATCCAATTAGACCTCTCCTTCGGGTATGATCTTTCTTTGTTTCTTGGTGTGGTTGCGCTTACGGGACAAACGGGGAAAACCAAATTGGCGGTCGGCACGATCCCAGCCTGATTGTTTAAGCCCTGAGGTTCGGTCGCCCTTCTCTCCGTATATGCGCCCCGCCGCTGTCCGAACGCCGGTGCCAGGATAAAAAATACTATACAGTACAAGGGGCGTCTACACCGCACCGTGGAGCAAATCGTCCACCGTAAAAGTCAGTATAAGGTATATTCCACCCCTTTATGATCAACTTTCCCTCTCGCTTGCTTCTAAGTGCGTTTTTGGGGCCCAGAGTACCCCCGCCCAAAATCGACGGCGAATGAGGCTTTGCCCAGGGGGAGCTCAAAACGCTCCCCAAGCCCCATCGCCGGATTTAGGGGGAAGGGCCTTCGGTAGAGAAACAGGTGGATGGAATAGTAAAGCTGGAGGGTAATGGAAAAAGTGATGAGGAAACTTGCTCAGTGAGAATCATAAACGCCCCTGTAATATAGGCCTACTACATGAGAACCGTCGCAGACTGACTGTCACGGTTGGTTTACTGCAGAAAGTTTGGTGTGAAGAAGAGCGTATTGGCGGTGTCGGCGCGTCGTTGGAGGGGAGCGGTCCTTTAGGGGAGGGGGCAGAGGGCCCCCATACTCCCGGTGCTGGGAGGGGTCCCAGCGCCTAGCCCCTGATGCCGTTGACGATGACGTGCATACAGTCGTTCCAGGCGGCGAAGTCGAGAGCCGGTCCGAGATAGTCGGGCAGCACCTCCAACAGAGTCGTGATTAGATGCTGCAACGAACAACCCAGCAAGTGGTTTTAGTTATCGTTATCTTTTTCTTCTTATTTTTTTTCTGATATCAGGCTGTTTTTACAATCTGTATTTTTTTACAATATTTCATGTTCTCTCATTTCATTTTCATCTAAAACATTTCAGTTCTTTTCAGTTTATGTACTAGATTAAACTGACAGCTTTTCTATCAAAGCCTGTCGATAAGGGAGAAAGAGGGGAATTTTCCCGGGCCCGCAACGTTTGGAAGCCCTCCATCGCTCAAAAATGTAGGCCTTATATTTGCTATATGTTTGACAGCAAACCCGATCATCTGGATTAAGATTACGTCAGTTATTATTTTGCGACATTTTTTAAAAACAAATCTGACTATTTTCTGAGTAAAATAAATGAGTGAATGAATGTAGATTTTATTCAGTATTCTATCCCGCTCTCCAGACACCACCCCACCATATAGGGCCCGGCGAAAACGTTTCCCAGGCCCCGCTGTGGCTCTTGTCGGGCTTGTGTCTGACAGTTTTTTTACGCGCGACAGCAGAATGCTTCATGCGTCTTAGCTATGGCCTAGGCGTCTGTCTCTCTGTGTGTGTGTCTGTATTTCCGTCTGTCCGTCTGTCACACTCTGCAATTATTGTATCAAAACGGCGCAAGCTGGGATCACGGAATTTTCGGTGTGGACCGACATCAAGACCGTTTTAGGATCCGTAAATACTTTCCCGAAATTCGAAAGAAGTCGCCCCGATTGATTGCTAAATGAAAAAGGGGCACAAAAAATTGGCGATTTTGAGCCAATAAGTCGCCGTATCTCAGAAACTGTGCGAGATAGGGACTTGGTTACTATTAATCATTAATAGGAAGTTTCATACCTTATATTGATTGGCATCAAAATCAACGACCTGGAAGGACCTTAAACCCCCAAAATAGGCGTTCTAATGATTTGTTCGAGATCTTGTGCTGTGCTGTGACACGCGTTTCAAAAGTAAACTGCGCCAAAATGGTTTGAGATGGACCAAGATAACTTGCGTATAAAATTTTTAGCATTAAGCGTAAATTTTAGCAGTCTACGTACCGACCCCCTGGGTTTAAGGAGGCCTTCGCACGCGGGCGTCGAATAGGGATATCCCCCAAAAGTTATTTTACCGCTGTTGGCTCGTCTAGGGTTGCAGACAGACATGGACTTGCAGCTTACCGTAACAATAACTGCTGACGAGCTTTTAATGAGTATCAACATTGATGACTTTGAACGACCTTGAACATTCAAAATAAAGAATTTTTACTGCAGATTTGTTTTGCGATTTTCGGCTGCAGCGCACACCTCAATAGTGAATTGCGACGAAATGGATGGAGAAAGACCAGGAAAACCAGCAAACAGGAATTGCTATCTTGGTTGTCGCGCATCTCATGGGCTTTGCTCACATTACTTGTCAAGTGCAAATATCGTATTGTATCAAATCGTATCGTATCGTAAATACTGACGTCATAGTGCTCGGACTTGATTCCTCTCTCGTCGTGCTGTCCCTTCAGATGCGCTAGCTCGGCAGCCAGGGTCTCGCGGTCGTCCAACATCGAGATGCAGTTGTCTATGCCGCCGAAGATTCTCTGAGCGTGAGCCTCGAACTCCGGCGAGAACGTGTCATCACCGTGAACGCGGGCGAACAGCGCACGAGCCTCAGGGTGGTCGTGGAAAAAACTACAACCACAGAAGATAATTATTAAGCCTAACGCACCATTTCTAACACCAGATAAATCAGTCCATCAATATCAATCAATTATTATGTCTGTTAAATGTAGTCGATAACACAGCTCACAGTAGGCATACTCGAACGCGGTAATGTGGTTCTAGGCTTTCTGGCGGGTACAACCAGGCAATATGCTCTGACAGTTGACCTCAATAAGTAGGCCCAAATAAACGCACATTACATGTACATGAGGCAACATTAGAACACAAGATTAGAAATTGGTTAAATATACACAAATATGTAAATCACAAAGAGATAAAAAACACGAAACACGCAAAAACACAAAAAATCAACCAGCCGAATACCACGCTTAAAACATAAGACAGAACTAAAATGAACACCATGCGCAAGTCTTATAAGTAGCGTAACCAGAAGTCGAATTTGGGAGAAGCGGGCCGCGCGAACGGAGACCCGGAGGGCCGAAAATCGAGACCGAAGACCCAGAGCTGTAAATGGGCTGAGCTTTCTTTCCACCAGTTAGGGAGTCTGGGGAAGCACTGTAGCCTTTTCATGAAAAGTAATTAATTCTTGTTTCTGTTATTGCTTTTGCACTGTTAGTTTTGTCAACACGTTCGATTTCGAATGAAAGAAACGCAGAGATGGCGATAAAGAGAAGATACAGCAGCCTACTTGTTCCAGATCTTAAGGCCGAGCGTGATCCTGTCCTTTCCGTGTCCGTACGCCTCGTACCACTGATGCTTGACCTTCAGACGCTGCAGAGGTCCACAGTCGTCTGCCGATCCACTCACTGCGACCACCAACGCAGCCAACGCGACCACCAACAGCTTCATGACGTCACGTTTACCTGCAAACAGGCAAAACGTAAACAGGTAAAGGTGGTGTACGTATAGTTCTTAATAGGAAACCAATCACGGGACAACGGACGTCACGTGCCATATCAGATGCCACCCGACACAGCTGAAAGCGCCCTGTTTTAACGCCAGCCAGACAGGCCGATACTCGATTCACCTACCCCAGAGGGATGAAAGGCTGAGTTGACCTTGGTGTTAGATATATACTGTGATGATTTATCTGTTTGCAGACAGTCACCGATTTAAGTAGTAATCACTTAAATTGACCGATAGTCAAACCCGCGACCCACGATCGTAAGTTCTACATTTTACCGTTACACCACCAAGTAAGTAAGTAAGTAAGTAAGAAAACATCTATATTCGTCCGCCAGCAAACAAGTAAACGTTTTGCGTAAACGTTTATTGTGCGCCCAGACCCAAAAGCAGAAGTGAAAGTTTTTTAATGCCTCGGTTTTTAGGTTTTTAAGGTTTTAGGGTTTTTAAAGACTTATGTTTGGGATTTAGTATACAATGAAGACAAGCCACAATGTTCAAGACCCAGAAAGACCATCTTGTAGACCAGCGAAATTTGGACCGTAAGCAGTCACACCGCGCGACGCATTTGCCGCGTATTTGTGGTCTCGCAGTGTAAACTGGTGTCTGGCTAAGAGTAGGAAAACACAGATCAGCGCTGTCTTGCGGGCTCTGTGGTTTTCAAAAGACTAAATTACATATGTTTACAAACGTAGTATTCTATCAATGCGAGCACAAAAAAATGATCGAGCGAAGTGGTTGGTCCAGTATCGACATAAGCCTAGCATGCAGCTATCTGGCTATTATTCGCCGCGAATGAAATTTTAAACAAAGTTGTAAATTTAAATTTTATTTGGTGAAAACGCATGATTTTTTCATCTTTACAGGATACTTTGTAGTTCATTAAAAATAAGCCTTTCAGTTTGATAATTCTCTTTCTTTAGCCACATCAGTGGTAAACTTGAAAAATACTATCCATCGCATACTAAGCGCGTCTTGAAATACAGTCAGGTTTTAATTAGAAATACTGAAAGGTACTGCATGCTGCATGATATTATGTTACCTTTTATTCTGAAGCGAGTAAACTACATTTTCACAAGGTAATGTAGCGACGCGTTTTTGGTATGATGCGATCTTTATTAATCGCTTAACTGAAAATATACTGCAGAAAAAGCTTAAGTCTTTTATCGAAAAAAAGAATTATTATGAAAAAGGTCATTTTGGGTGCTCTCGTGACGAAATATAGAAGTTAACTTTTTATAGAGCCACCCTGTAGCCTATATAATCACAATTATAGTGAACGATAGACAACATAGATACTGTAAACTGACCTCAGGGCGAGCTGTCTAATAGAAGCGAACCGTCTGAACGCTTGTGAACAGCTTACAGAACCAAGTCACTTTGAGACTTTTATATTCGGGCATCGTTTGTCGCACCGGCCCGTCGCCATGGTAACCGGGCCACTCAGCTTCTGTACCATTGTACTACCATTGTCTGCTGTCTGTTGCATTGGGCCTAGTCGCTTGTGGACGTTGGACTCGCAAGAGCGCTTTCTAGCTGCCAGTGCGTTTGCATTAGGAAACAACTAATTTAACTCGCATTTGAGTAAAAATAAATGTACAAAACATCAGTTTATACACTTGTTAACGGCAATATTGAAAAACTCGCACATATGTAACTAAAACGCACCAAAAAGACTTTAGTGAGTGGGCTACACCTGGATCCAAAAAACGCAGAATTTTTCACCTCATCTGGCATGCGTTTGATTATTAGGCCTATGCATGGCACGTCAGTAATGGGGTGTTTACACGAATACGATCCAGCATATTTCCAGCAAATGTATTCAAAATACACGTGCTAATGCTGGACGTTTGCTGGAAGTTTGCTGGACGTTTGCTGGATCGTGTAAATACCCTATAAGGCGTTCATAACTTTCAGAATGTGTAGGGTCCGACGCAAGTAGGCCCCTAGTAAAATGATAGCCTTCTTTCGGTCAACGTAATAAAAAAGTTAGGCCTACTGAAAATTAGCTTATGATACAGAGAAAGACATTCTGTAAAATTTTTAGGCTGTTGCATATATTACGGGACCGTCCATAGACCGCAATAAGGGTATTGCCCGTCCGTTTGTCTGTCCGTCTATCTCTGTCCTCTACAGTCGTCTAAATCGAAAACAAAATGCGTAGAAAAACCAAACTTAGTAAAAGAAAATGAAAATGTTTTCCCAGAGCATGCACGAGAACCTGGTATGCCATTTTTAATTCAAGAGATTACAGGTCAAGCTTATAATTGGAAAATGAGTTGCGCGGCTATATGAGGACGGCCGCACTTCATGTCAACATTGGGTCGACGTTTTTCTTTAGCTTGCTGATTGTCCAAATCTCCCGTGTCTGAAGTGCGTTAAGGCGCATACAGACGACGTAACTGAACTGAACTGAACTGACATGATTAAGTTTTTGACAAACTGATCAATGGGCAAGCAGCATTGCATTACTGTAGGCACCGTTCAATAACGGCGTCGGTGATACGTGACTATAATCAGGTAAACGTCAACCAATGACCAATGGGCTCGCACTGCTTGCCCATTGGTCAGTTCGTCGCAAACTAAACCGTGTCAGTTCAGTTGAGTTCAGTTAGGTCGCTTTGTACGCGCCTTTATGGTTGCATTGTACGGAGCGAAGCTGTAGGTTTGCATGCACCCTGTGTGGGGCCAGGAGGCTGCGAAACAATGCCTCACAATGACTTTGTGAGTAGGCCTATTCGATCTATTGTTATCAAGAAAGACTTCATCTCTGTTTACTGTTTAGCTGTAGCAGCAGCAGCTGCTGCAGCAGCTGCGGCAGTCGTTCAACTTTGATCTAACAAACGATTGTCGCAGCCCCTTTACGAATTAATTTCTTCTAGTTGCCGTCTGTCTTTGAAAACGGAAAACATCCGTCACTAAAATGTTTATTGAACACTGCATAATATCGGTGCAGTTTTGAGGTGGCAATTCAAAGTTTTATCGAAACAAAAGTTTTCTGTTAGGCTGCAGTTCAGTGAATCGGAGAAGTTTGCTCAAGTGAAAAAATGCACTATATAACTTACGTTTAAGATATTTTACATTGCTTTCTGTCAAAAAAGATCCAAATTGTTTTGCAAAAAAATCCCAAAAAAACTTTTCTGCATACCGGTAGTATCACAGAGTAATGTTCAGAAGCAAGCGCACGACTATGTTTGAGCCCACGGACATGTATACAGTCTCAATAGGTTTACACTGAAACTTTTCTGTATGTTCCGTAGATGTTAAAAACATTAATTTGCGAATAAAAAAGCAAAAAAAACATGTTTTTTCATTTTTATAAAAACGCGTAAAACATACAGAAAAACATTTAACTACATTTAGCTTAATAACATGTTGAAAAACAAAAATCTACTTTTATGAAGACTAAAAACCGAAATATGCTGAATATTATTATGTAACCGTGATTATGGTACAGATCGAAAACAAAACTAAACGCAATTTGCCTATGAGAAATTCATCACATTTGTAATTTTGTACGTTTATGTTTCAATAAGAACAAAAAACACGACACTAAAAATAGGACAAAAAAGCATTTTAAAAACATTTTTGAAAATAATTAAAAAACAAAAAACATGACATTGTTTCTTAACTTTTCTAACAACATAAAAAATGTTTTACATCTATGGTATGTTCGTCTAGTCAGCCGTGGGGGCTACTGGTACGCATTGAAGTCGGTCTCGGCTCGTGAGGGTGCGCCAAAAAATTTTACCCCCTGAGGTTTTCTAATAATTTTTTTGAAGTGGCTGAGAATTTTTAAACAAAATTGTACACGCTTATTATCCATTTAGATTTGCGCTAACCTGCAAAATTTTATTCAATTATCTCCAGCTTTGACAAAGTTGTGCCGTATTAAGCTCGACCATCCACCGAAGTTTTTACATTTCACAACACGTCCATCACGAGTTTTACCAACTGACGATAAACAACAAGTTTAAAACAGAAATAATTGACATTTTATGAACCAGTGAAATGTCTGAAGCATTGCGCCGCACATACGGTAGTCAAGTGGGTTGAGGTCGGGTGAATTTGGTGGCCATTGGTCCTTTGCGATGAAGTCGGTACAGTTTGCCGTCAACCAATCCTGCGTCTGACGGGCCGTGTGCGCAGGAGCGCCGTCTTGCTAAAACAAGAATCCAAATGGAAGCAATCGTTTGCAGTCGTCAACGAGCAGCAGACTTCCGACGTAATATGCCGCATTCACCCAAAGCCAAAGACCTTTTCAGAGCTAAAATGTGCGTTGCAACAGATCTGAGACGACTTGCCACAGACAACGATCATTTTGAGCATACGATGTGAACTTCGTAGTGAAATATGTTAACTGAACTGTATGCTGGTTCATAAAATGTCAATTATTTCTGTTTTAAACTTGTTGTTTATCGTCAGTTAGTAAAACTCGTGATGGACGTGTTGTGAAATGTAAAAATTCGGTGGGTGGTCGCGCTTAATACGGCATAACTTTGTCAAAGTTGGAGATAGTTGAATAAAATTTTGCAGGTTAGCGTAAATCTAAATGGTAATAGGCGTGTAAAATTTTGTTTAAAAGTTTTTAGCCGTTTCGGAAAAATTATTAGAAAAACCTCAGGGCGGTAAAATTTTTTGGCGCACCCAGTAGACTGACAAGGTGAATAAAATTTTTTCTCATCACCACCCCATCCCCATCATTTTTTCCTGTCTCCGCAAAATAATCCACATTTTTGTCCCGTCTTTACAGAAAAATTCTCTATCCCCGTGATTCCCGTTGGTTGCAGTGATTGCGACATAAACATGCGGCCGTCTTGTAGGGAAGTACAGCGTGTGGCCAAAAGTGTCATAATGGCGGCGGCGCGAACGTTCGATTCGTTTTTTTGCCAGTTAAATTCAAACATCGTAAACAACATTATTTCAACAAAAGCGTTTACCTGACGTTTCAAAATTTTGTTATAAGTCCTTTTTGCGCAATAACAGAACGAATTCGTCGCGGAATGGATGCGTGAAGCTCATGAATAGAGGTTTAATGAACTTTGCTTCAGGTTGTTAGAACAGACTTGATAGTCCTGTCGAGAGTTAACAGCTAACAATTTTTTCTGCACATGAGATTTTATGACTTTCCACACATTCTCGATAATGTTTTTGTCCAGTGATTGTGCTGACCACGTAAAACCCAAAATGTGATTTTCTATTTTCCACAGATGAGTAAGTAGGCAAGTAAATTCGTATAGCGCGCAATGTCAAAGGAAGTGGCTCGTGCTGTTGCTGCGTGGTTGTGTGCATGGTTACCTCCGCCAAGGAGGTTATGTTTTTGCCAGAGTTTGTTTGTCTGTGTGTTAGCAAGATAGCTCAAAAAGTTATGGAAAGATCTTTCTGAAATTTTCAGGGAATGTCGGGAATGGCAAAAACTACAAGTGATGCAATTTCGGGGGTGATCAGGAAACTTTGAAATTTTCGTTAACATTGCTTTAAATGGTACTTGGCGGAGGTCTGCGCTCTCTGAGTGCTTTTCTAGTTTGTAATGCTATCGACAGCTACAAATCGCCGTCAGATGCAATCGATATGCGGCGTTGAATTATTGATCATTTAATTAGCAGATAGCGCGTGGTACAATGCTTCGCGCTGCAGCGTTCAACAACCTGATGCGCTTCACGCCATGGGCGCACCGACTTACTGGACAGCACAGCGGGGGCCAGCGTTCTTTCTACCCTGCCGTTGTTTTCCTCTTTTTTTCCTCTGCGCCCTTATTTCTTTTTTTTATTTGCTTCATCGTTTCTTTCCACATTTCAGCGACGCCATGGGTTGAAATGTTGGCTGTGGGCAGGAATTAAGCTGCCATTTTCCAACAGTGAAACAGCTGCAAATTTTCGACAAAGGAGATTATGTCGGGTAATCAAAAGTCGAAAATTTGTCGCGAAATTTTTTTACAGAATGAGGGATTTCTAGCCCTAAGTGTTGTATTATTAGGAAAAAATTCTGCGACAATTTTTTTTCAACAATGATCATTGCTTTTCGTCACAACGCCACAGCTACCGCTAAATCCAGTTATTCTATAGGCCTACCGTCGCAGAAATCTCCAGCTCAAGAACCTGTGGTGACATCGACTTGACAAGCTTTTAGCCGCAAGAGGCATTGCCCCAATGTTTTCCAAAAAATCGGTGCCCATGCTTCAGGCGTCGGACATCGTCCAGATTTGCCTGGGGAGTTTAGCAGGCGCTTGCCAGATGCTTCAGCTTACGAATTACTCATGCAAATCATCGAACGCTATAAGGGGAAGGGGCCAGACTAAGAATCGATCGGTTGGGTGATCGAATGTCATTGTTTTAGGCCTAATATTATGAAATTTTGTGTTGTTGTCTGCATTCTAGGACAACAGTTGGCACTTATACAGTCTGAGTCTTTATTGCAGCGTCCAGGAGCCTATTGTAATCAAATTATAGATAACTAAGCAAACCAATAAACTAATTGATTGATTGATTGATTAATTAATTAGTTAATTAATTAACAACGCATATTCACCTAGATTCAGTTAATTATACATCATAAATTAATCTTAGCCTACCTGGCGTGATCTAATTTCACACCGAAGTGACTGAATCAGTAGTATTCGGTATATCGCTCCCAATGATGTTTTTCCATGGCGCCCCTGAGATATACCGATGTAGTCCTAGGCCTATTATAGTCATGCGTTATACCCATCGACGCAGTTCGATAGTTTGCTTCTGTTCGTTCAGTCGTAGCCTAAAGCGTGGTTTCCACACAACGCAACGCAACAAGGAACGCAGCTGATGCAACGACTGTTTCTATTCTAACTGCGTTTTGGCTGTTGCGTCAGCTGCGTTTTTTGGGAACTATTTTGCGTGATCGTTGCATACTATAGGTGAAAACACGTGATCAGAGTCTATCTGGCTGGCAAGTTGTTCGCCGTATCGCTGGACGTGCTTTCGGTACCGTCTCCAGTCCAGTTATAGGCTAGGTCAAGCCCTATCTCCACTAAACCCACTTCGATTACGCCTAGTTGCAGACTAGTTGGACAACATCTTAGACTTTTGATTTAATGTCTTTGCTGTACAGATTTATTGTAGGGCCTACAGCATGTTTAACAAATCAGCGTCAAGTCGCAAAATAAGTGGAATATGGGCTTAAGTCTTTGGATGTTGTGCAACGCGACCATTACGCGTGCGACTTCAGTCCTGTTCATCGCAGTACAACGATACGAGCAGCTTAATTCATGCACTTGAGACTAGTATATGACGGAATACGACTTCGCTGCGATTCGACTACAATTGGCAGGTTGCGACTTGCGTCCAAGGATTTAATGGAATAGCGCATAGAACGTCATTTAGCGAACATTAGTGGGCTACTTCCTGCAGGCTAACTGGCCAAGTACAAGACTGAGTCAGATTGAAACTCATAATTTAGGTCTACAACAGCAAAAATTTTGCTGCACATGTTAAAATTAGAACTGCAAATATTTTTGTGTAAAACTGCAGATTAGCAGAAACCCTGGCAGCCTATCGTCTGCGTTAGAATGACCGTGGCGGGTTTACCGACGACGTCTTCGATCCCTGGCTGATAAAAAGCGGTAATCATGAACTGTTTACAACCCAAGCACGTCGTCAGAACATTCAGCTTGTTGGCGGCCTTTGCTTTTACCACAGGTGAGTCTGCTTTACACCATATATGATTCTACCAATAATACCCTGTTTACACGATAAAGCTGGCTTGACGAACGCGAGCGCACGACGAGTGCTCTTTGTGCCAGCTCGTCGAGCATGCTTCGTCGTGTAAACGGGGTATAAGTGTCGGGAGAAACGTATTAAAACGTTAAAATACGCTCCTGATAGCAAGAAAATTATAGCAAAAACGTTTATACGCGTTGAATAACTCATATACTGTGTCTATTTTATTGTTTATTGAAGCAAGAAAAAAATTTACGTGCTATATTCAAATGAGCAACATTAAACTAGACCTGTGCTAGATTAAACTGGCAGCAGTTTTCCGATGCAAGTCATTCATCGTAATCAATGAGTTGACTAAATCCACTGCTTCAGGGTGCCTCAATGCTTAAATAGAAGGCGCTCGTGAAAGTGCATATCTCCGCTAAGTGAAGTGATTTAAACATTACTACTACTACTACTACTACTATATTACTACTACACATACACCTACAACTACAACTACAACTACACCCTACAATAAAGAAAGGAGAGGGAGAAGGAAGAGCCGCTTCGCAGAGGGAGGAAAAAGTAATAGCAGGCGTTGCTGCTTGTGCTGTTGGTGCTTGCGCTGTTGCTTGTGATGTGGGGAATACTCAGTAAGTTCGGCTGCCCTCCACAGTTATTGGCCGTCTTAAGGGAGTTTCACGATGGTATGACTGCTAAAGTGGTGGTGGGTTGTCACGAGTCAGACCCATTTATGGTCAATATTGGAGTCAAGCAAGGCTGTGTTATGGCGCCGGTGATTTTTAATCTCTTCCTGGTGGCAGTCACACTGGTTTTTCGGAGCGGTATCCTGACCGAAGATGGTATTGGCCTTCAACATCATCTACGACCAAAAGGCAGACACTCGTCGAGCTCGTCGACACAACGTCACAAGCGTTCCTGCAACCGGTCCTCGTTGCAACATCTGTGGCAGAGTCTGTGCATCCGCTTTTGGATTAAGGAGTCACCTTCGGTGCCATCGACAGTCGCTGACTAGCTAACACAGCGTCATCGTCGTTCGCAACGGACAACATCAAGCAAGCAAGCTGTTGGTGCAATGACGTCATTGTTGGTGTCATCATGTACACACACACGGACACACACACACAACGACGGACAGAACGACCAATTTCGTTATCTCCTCCAATGTTCACTACGTTCACCTTAGCGGAAATAAAAAAGTGTGTACACAACGACAGAAATAAAATGAACAAAACTGAAATCAAACGAATGCTGCGCTCTGACATTCATTTGATGTCATTTCAGTTTATTACATCTCTTTTCGTTTCTTCTCATTTTTGTCGCTCCGTACGCACCTAGTTTAGTTTTTGAAGAACTGACCAGTGTGTAAGCAGTAAGCCTAATGCATTGCAGTAGGCTCCGTCTAACGGCGTCGGTGATACGTGACTCACGTACGCATCAACCAATGACCAATGGGCTCGCCGTGCTCTCCTATTGGTCTGAACTCGACTAAACTGATTACTGAACTGAGTTTATTACAACACACTTGCAGCTCGAAAGCTGGATAGCTGAAAATACAATAATAGCGAAATGTAGCGAAATATACAAAACATGCATGCAAAAATGTCAGAAAAAGTAATATCTAGACAGAAAAAAAACAAACAAAAAACGACAATAGTCCCAGTAGGCTAGTAAAGTGAAATGGTATAAACTATTTGGTCAAAAACTAAACCGTGTCAGTTCAGTTCAGTTTCGTTGATATATGCAGGTGCCTTTACGATGGACGGTGTCTGTGGTTGCAGGGTGGGCGATATCGTGCTTCGAGTGTCATTCGCTAGACGGCAACCTGCAGGCATGTGAAGACGAGTTCCAACCGTACAATGTCACCGGACACCTGTATCGCCGTGACTGTATTGTGCCGACATGTATGCGGCCATCCGCTCAGTTATGGTGTCTAACTGGGGGAGCGCCGTTGACAGTTATTTCACAGATATATCGTCGTGACTGTACTGTTGGTCATCTGGGCTTTGAGGCATTCTACTGCATTAAGATCAAAGGCGTCAAACGTATGTTTGTATCAGCTGATCGATCGATTTATCAGTCAATCAGTCAAAGTAATCAATCGATTAAGCAAGCAATCGATCAGTCAGTAGCCTATTTCGTAAATCGACATTTAATAAGGGCCATTTCGATCTCCCTAACGCAAAGATCACAGTGTTTCTACAGTTTGGCATATTTTTAGCCGACCGTACTGAAATAACGGTCGAGCTTATGCTACGGATTGTCGTCTGTTTGTTCGTCGTCGTCTGTTTGTCATCTGTCACTGATGTAATGTGGCCAAACGGTGCGAGATAGGGCATAGGTTGATATTGACCACTAATAGAAAGTCGTATAGTAGCTTTCAAATGACATGAAAATCATTGACCTTGGATGACCTTGAAGGGTCATAACGTACTATGGTATGCCAATCGTGCGGTATTGTGGCTAAACCGTAAGTCATAGGGGGTCGGCGATGGTATCATCCAATAGGGCGCTGGCGACTTCTTATATAGGCTGTCAATAGTAACTATGTCTTCATCTGCAGCGGTTAGGCCGCAATTTTCAATGGAAATTTTAAGCCATAAGTGGTCGTATCTCGAAAACGATGACACAGTGCAAAGGTTACTAATAATCATTAATAGAAAGTGGCATATTGGCTTTCAAATGACATGAAAATCATTGGACTTAAATGACCTTGAAGGTAACTAACAGCCATTCAACCAATACAGTCAGCTATCTTAGCCTTAAACTAAGGATGACGACGACGATTATTACACGTATTATGACGAAAAGTGACATAATGCGGTCGGGATTTTCGTTCGATACAGTGATAAGCTTATATTTTGTCTCAAGTACTAATTTACTAAGTAATAATAACAGTGCAACCAAATCTCCGTTGAATCTGTAAAAGGTCGTCAATTTGTACAGCGCATCGTCGCGAACACGCCTCTAATGCGCTTTCGTCACTAACCAGAGCCGCCGGCCGCACAGCCACCGCGTGCAGCCTGCAGACACAGGCTGGCGCAGCGGCCGGCTAGGCAGCCCCAGTCAACAGTATTAAGGTCCCCACCTTCCGTAACCCATATAATGGGTTACTACTCATTTAACCGACCCCGGAGGGATGATAGGCTGAGTTGGCCTTGGTTGACTGATAGCGGACGCTTAACCCACAAAGTGGTCAAACGGCCATCCATCAGTCTAACGCAGGATAAAGAAAGTTCGCCGGCCAGGACCGACGTTCTAACCACTATGCTACGCCACAAACTTGTCGCTTGTGCAGGAGACGGACACACGGTCATGATAAGGACGTGCAGTGTAACTGACTGGGGTTCGCAGTGTGCTAAAATACCAGTGCTGCAGTGACATACTAAAATGGCGGTGGGTGACACGTTGAGGTTCGCAGTGTGGCGACATATTCTTCGAGCAGGGCGATGAAGTCGAGACGCTTAAAGGATGCCTGGCGACGTGTAACTTTGACGGGTGTAACGCGGCAGTCTCCGTCCTACGGATAACTCCAGTAACATCGACGTCTACGTCATTCATCGCATTAGCCGTCCTCACGACATTGTACCTCCTCGTCGTCATCGTCTGACGTCTAACAACACCGTGGGCCAATAAAAACGTGCCACTTTACTTTTGTCCATATCTTCGCCAGTTATTGTCTGATTTTCTAAATTCTTTCACTGGCACGCTTTGCGGACAATTTGAAATAATGTTGTTGCTATACATCGCACCACACAGTAAATGCGTTTGTATACTACCTTGTGAAATATAAATGTAAGAAAAACCAGCGATAATAACAGACATTTAGGTAAATGAAATAAAACTTTTCAGTTCAACATTGCAGTGAATGATCCGTATGACACTTAGACTGTGTTAGACCCACACAGTCTAGTGTCATACAAATCATTCACCGCAATGTTCGGTTTGAAGCGTTTTTTGTGTTTCATTTACGAAAATGTTTGCTTTTATCATTATATAATTTTTATATTTCACTTATATTTCACAAGGTAGTGTAGAAACGCATTTATGGTGTGGTGGGATATATAGTGATCACATGATTGCAAATTGTCAACTGAGTGTGCCAGTGAAAAAATTTGAAAATCGGGCAATAATTGGCAAAGAAATAGACAAAGTAAAGTGGCGCGTTTTTTATTGGCCCACCTTGTACAATCATACGGTATTTCACGCCTGTGTTTATACTGCTTACGTCAACCATAACGCCGACGTATAGGTTAGACCACGGTCTAGAGCGGGTAAGCGAGTACGCAGTACGAACTTATACCACTCCAGACAGTGCTTTAACCTACTTAGACAGCGATCAGATGGCACAGACTACTATCAGATCGTCGTCTGCCCTGTAACGCACGACTGCAGCCATAAGTTAGGAAAGCATTACCAATGCGAGCTGATCGTGGTCAAAAGTGAGATAACGTGTTAAATTGATAACCTACGGGTGCAGTCAAACGTGACCAGCTGAGCTTTTTTTTCAGCAATTCGAAAATTGCGCGTATGGTTCAGCACACTTTATAGTTACCACAACAAAACTTTTGTAGCCACTGCACGCGTTTCTGGCCTCTCAGAAGTCTCAATGCGTCCAAAATGCATCCAAGGTCGGGGACCTGTCCAGAACCCCGCTGAGAAAGCATGCAGGGTAGAGCGCTCCGCCACATCCGAAGCCGGTGGGGAGTAGTCTCACCGCCCCCACAGCAGGACCTCTCCGCGTTCTCGGTCTTCTGCCTCGAATTTCCACGAGGGTCAACTCAGCCTTCTGTCCCGCCGGGGTAAGTAAATCGTGTACCGGCAAAAGTGGAGCGTTTTCACCGGTGCGGGTGGCAGGTAGACCTAACACCGTAGGCCTACATGCGATCCCACTCAAAATGCCAGGTTACGCTTCGTAGATCTAAGGTGAGCTAACATTAACAGCTGTGGGCGCCCCATAGGCACTCGTTGACCTTCGTTTAAAATTTAACTGCAATTATTATAATATATTATGTACAATGCAAGGAAGTACTGCAGGGCTGGTACGTTTTAATCCGCTTAAGCCCTACTGAGTAAAATTTTCTGCTCAGAAAAAAACAATAATTAAGTAGCGTTGCAAAGTTCAGGTTTCGCAATGCGGCGTACAGGGAATCTCGTGCCGCAGCAAGTGAACTTTTAAAAGACGCAGCCCGCCGTCGAGGCCCCACAGGCCAGCAAAATGGTGCGCTGCAATCCGACATACTGTGGCCTGTGGAGCTCCGCTTTCGGACAAACATACCTAAATCCGCCTCCGTGGATGTGACAATTATGAACCAGAAACTAGTTCAGAAATAGCGTCTCATTTATGCCTAACTTTAATGAATCCTCGCTAAGTAACTAAGCTTAAAATATTTCATTAGTTGAATGCTCTTCAAAGTTCTTTTGCTTTGTCAATGTTGCAAGGTTGTTAACTTGTTAGCAATACTAGCAGAAATATTGCAACTGCAATAGCAATACTTGGTGAGAAAAGTATTGCAATACCATTTCCAAGTCAGTAATGCAATACTCCATTATTTGCTCCTCCCAAATAAATTTTGATTTCGCCGCTGTGTACATCTTCTTCTACATTTTGTGTTGATAACAGCATACATGATAATGTGGTCAACCCAAAATTTAAACATGTTATTTTGTTCAGTCTTTTTCATGCGATCAAACGATAAAAATGAAAAGATTCTTTGCATAATTAAACAATGTTCTCACGATTAGGCGTGTACGGTACTCTTATCAAAATTATTGCTTCCAAGTATTGCAATATTTAAGCCCCAAAAGTATTGCAATACCACATGCAATACTAAACATGGAACCAGTATTGCAATACCTGCTGCAATACTGAAAAGGATTGCAATACTTATTGCAATAATTGCAATGCTCAATATTAACAACCCTGCAATGTTGTGTAAAAATATATTATTGCTTTGGCAAGAATACTAATAGCCTACAGTAGCTATTTCAGTTTGAAGTTGACCGAGTGATACTACAGAATATCAGTCATATTTATTCATTAACTGTTCTGTTATGTTTAAAAGCAGAACTGTCTGTACTATGTTTACAGACATACGATGTTGTTGTAGTATTTTTACAAGTAAGCTTACCGTATTCAAAATGGCTATTGTCTTGTAAGGGCCATCCTAAAATTCAACACCTGATAATTGAGCCCAGTACCGTTTTTGCTGTTTTCAATTCAATCGGCAACAAAATTTCCAAACTGAAAATTTAATGCTACATTCACAGACAAATGCCAAAAGAGCCAAACTAGAATTTCTACAGCTACGTTCCCTCAAAATGCAAAAATTCGACTTATCTGCCATTTTAAAATGCCAGCTGGCAAGCCCTCAGTTGCAGCAATGCAATCCACCGGTGTAAAAACAAAAAATCTGAGCTAATGCTCACGAGACGCGCGAAAGCCTATTGCAGTTCCTGTTCGCAAACTGTCAGTCTATTTCCAGCCATTTCGTCACGACTGATGCCCTCGTGCGCAGGTTTCCTTGAACCTAGAAAATCGAGACTTAGACCATCGAAATCTACGATCAATGCTGAAAATTTCATATGCAGCTTGTCCATGTCTATCTCAATTAATTTTGGCGCAATTCCCTCTTGAAATATGTCTCGCAGCCTAAAAATCGCCAAAAAAATCCATAAAAACCCCACTTTTGGCCTTCAAGGTCATTGAATTCGGTGGCAATCGAGAGCCAGTGTACGACTTCCTATTAGTGATTAATAGCAACCTAGGCCCTATCTCTCATATAG
>Ga0209454_1000719_pt1 | contig 18217 bp, 11 predicted proteins | sample WorMetHERISLAND1_2_FD_187400 | JGI IMG/M metagenome (GOLD analysis project Ga0209454, IMG submission 187400) | Marine gutless worms symbiont microbial communities from Max Planck institute for Marine Microbiology, Germany - Olavius geniculatus... | ecosystem: Host-associated > Annelida >... | reverse complement strand
GGCGGTTTAAATTATTACATGTCTGCAAACAGTAACTACCTGATACTGAGAGCAAATAATTTTAGCAGTATTTCTGTGTCTAATATGATCAAGTGAACTTGTGTTTATGAGCGCTTATTTGAAAATATTGTAGCAGTATTTAGTACATTTACCAGTTCTTAATATTTCTAAAATGTACATCTCAAATAAGCACCCTCGTTGCTTATGATTGTCGAAATATGCCCCTGGGTATTTTGTGCAGTCAAAAACACTTACTGATCGCTACAGAAACGTTAACCCGTTTGGCAGTATTGTTAACAGAGTGGCATATTGCTGCTCAAGTGATTTGTTGCTTAGTGGTTCATTAATTGTTTTGTTGCTGTTACTTTCAGGGTTTTGATTTTGTTGATTAATGATTGTCAGGAAGGACATCCAGCCTGTCAGCAGTACAAGTTAGGGGTATATTTCAGGGAAGAAGGGCCATTAGGGAAGATAACAAAGGGAAGAAGACGGATACACATGGTAAACTACTTGATAGGAAATAGCATTTACACTGTCTGAAGAATGCAGCTGAAGAGACTCACAAACCTAGTATATCAGCTGTTCATTATACAAAATTTAGCTATAACAGCTCTTTAGATTAATACACTGTGCTATCATTTATAGAAAACTATGACGGGGAGATTGTTGTATTGGATGTCCTTCTTCTGTAATAAGTTTATGCCCGATCTTTGTACATTAAAACCCAGCAGTGAAATTAAACATATCTGTCTAAAACAAGACTGAAATTATTTTGTCTACCTAAGATTAAAGTGCTACAGAATATGCTTATCAGTTGCTCATATGCACTGTTTGGCAATGTGCTGCTTGTTTCTCATTATGTTCAATATGTATAGTACGGTAATAATGTACATTTCATCTGTGATATCAATGCACTTTCTGATTCTATGTCTTTAGATAAGCCTGTTATTATTTGTTGGGTAAAATTTCTCAAGCAAACTGCAAAACTGCACGAATGTCAACCAGTCAATATATATAGAGGTTAATTTTGGTGTTATGCGCTATATAAATTCTGGTTTTACTTACTTACATTTACGTACTTTACAAAGTACACTCAAAACCAAAGAGCTGCATTCATTCAGGCCTATTTCATTGTCTTGTGATTTGTTGCATGCATCTTTACTGTCTCTACTAGTCAGTGTTGTTGTCCTTGGCCTTGGTGTGTCCTCGAGGACAAATTTTGAGTCCTTGGCCTTGAAGGTCAAGTCCTTGTTAACAACACTGCTACTAGTTATTGTCTGTTCGTTTTTTTCATTGTACTGTCCCTTGCTGATGAAGTAAAGTCTGTAATAAACTATAGTCATGTACATAATTCATAAAACTTGGGTGTCAGGGTCAAAGGTAGGGACAGTAGAAAATCTCGGAAACATGAAAATCATGGAAACCGTGATTTTTTTATCAAATGCCATGATTTTGCTGAAATGCAGTGTTTTGGCCAAGATGCCGTGTTCTTACATGAATATTTTGTTCTTAGTCAGCGTAAGTTTAAGTTTATTGAATGATTAAAAGTAGACCCCATTTACCACAGGAACGAACATTTTAAGGACAATAAAACAAATCAGAAAATGCATGTCTACCAAATTCTGTTTTAGACAAATTGTTATGACAAAGCTAAAATCTATGTTGCATCACTGTGATGCTATTTCATAACATTTAGTTCATAAAACACTCAGTAGTCGCTTCTTATTGAAATAGACTGATATACTACGTAAACACTCTTCTTTCTCAAACATGACACAAAGCACAAAAACAACGTCAAATACTACGGTATTTAATACAAGGCAAAACAGATATAAATGAAACATTCAATTTTTGATCTGAACAATGATGCAAATCTTGCATTATAATGATGCAAATTATGCATTAGTCATTAATAACAAATTATTTTTCCAACAGCATAAATCTCTACATCTCTTGATCATATTCTATTAAAAATTCAACTTATTTCTATAAATAATGGTCTTTGTGATTCAACAAATGCAATGTGCAATAACCACAAAACAGTAAAAACTACACAATTAACAGCTGATGTAACAATAATACACACAAACTATTTCTTTTAATAACTTGTCAAAAGAGACATTAAAAACATTGAATTTGACACAAATGCATGTCACAGCATAATTATTATGCCATAAATTAACTATCACTATGATGTATGTAATATGAAACAGGATATTTCTAATTATTCACATACAACTTTCCAGAATAACAGATGACACACAATATCAATTTAAGTTTCCGGCAGCCATACTGCCTTGTCTTATTTATTCAAGCACACACACATTCCTGAATGGTGGTGATGCCACAGGCGTTGACAGGGTGGGGAATGAGGATGGCTTAATCGAATCTGATGGGAGTTACTAAAATATGATACAGAATTTTTACAAAATGCGTGTTGGCCCAAGCCCTGAGAATAATTTGGCATGCAGTTCATACAACATTGCCAACTCACACAAAGCAGTGGGCTAATCATTTTGTCTAAAGAAGTAAGTTTGTCTAAAAAACAGCATAACCAGTATGAGCAAAATACAACCTACAGTCTTCAGAAAATACACTGCAACTTCTAGTCTGCATCACAAAAGTCAACTATGACCATGAACTAGCAGCTTTCAAAACCGTAAGCCTATTAGTTTGTGTTTATCGTCAACTCTAACTGGTTCTGACACAGCCGAGGAAATCTGCAAAGCTTTGCCATCATTTGGGGGAGGCTTCGGCCCCTTAACCCCGTAGCTGGTGCTGCCACGGGGGTTGTGCCATCCCTATGGCGTTCTGCTATCTCTGTGGTCTTCTCAGCAGATGCATAAGTCAACGCTCTTTCTGCCGTGGTGTGTTGGCCATATGTTGCCCTGCCATCTCCATGATCTTCAGAGAGGCATACGTCATGCTGTTGGTTGTTATCTCTATGGTGTTCAGCCCGTTCTATGGTCTTCTCCATAGTCGCATATGTCATGGCTGCAGTGGTGGTACGACTCTCATGCCTCTGCTATGATGTTGTGTCGGGCCTGTGGTGTTCTAGTATCTCTATGCTGTTTGGCCCACTCTGTGGTCATAAAGGTAGACGCATATCTCTGTGGTGTTTAGCCAACTCTATGGTCGTCTCGGGAGAGGCATATGTCGTGGCTGCAGTGGTCGTATGACCCTCATGCCGCCGTGGTGTAGCTGAAGCTGGAAGCCCGGCCCAGCCTGCATCTGCTGCTGTGTGCCACGCCCCTGCTGCTGCTGTTGGGACGGAGAAATGATGCTCAACTGTGGATGTTGTTGTGGCTGTTGCGGAGGCTGAGACTGGAGGACCATCTGCTGCGCCTGCTGCTGCTGGATACGGTATTGGTGCATCATCGGCGAAGACGACAGGCCGAGAGGAGCCATGCTGCCACCTACATAGCGTCACACACAAATGTTTGCTACATATCGTTCATTCATGTTAGTTGTGAGGGAACCTCTAGGACTGTTGCAGCAGGGGCCCAACTTATGAAGCCTCCCAGCAATTTTCTTAACATCACACACACGTCGCACGTGCATGTTTTATTTGTAACACTGGTACGCTGTAAGATCAAATCAAATCAATTACAACCTTCGTATTTATCCATTTTCCTAAAACAGCATAATTTTCTGATAATTTTGATAGTAATATCACCGACCAGCGTTATGTCAACACGAAGAAGCTCACATTTGAAATCTACGAAAAATTTGCAGAAAACGAACCGCCATGTTGACAGACTGATGACGTCACTGGTTAAACACATCGTCAATGTAAAATACACATAGAAACATAAGCACTATAAAATCATATTTTCTACCTACGTACTGCTGCAGTTGTCATGCGACACAGTATTTTTTGTCATTAAAATATTAAAATTAATTGGTAAACACTGACTGTGTTCAACCGCTGACGTCATTTCTGGCAACATGCCAAGATCAGATTTTTCAGCATAACGTAACGAAACGCCGTTTTTCGGTATATTCAGACATTAACTTCATATATATATATATATATAAAGCATAAATCAACATAGTATATATGCCAGGTGAAATGTCTAATTGAGGTCTACAAAAATTTCACAAGTGAGTTTGACCATGGCCATGGATCTTTAAGTTGTTAATCTTTTTTCCAAACACTGCAAGAACGATTTCTGTTTACCGCTAAATGTAGCAATAGTAAACAAACTGACAATATGATATGCAACAAAAGACCCTATGTTTCGGTTCACTGACCCATGCTGACATTATGAAGAAGGCAACGGCACAAACGTTTCTTATCTGCAGCTCATCCATGCTAGTTTAAGTCCCTGAAGGAGAACCTCTGGGATTGTTACAGTAAAGGCCTGATTCACAACATCTTCCAGCAATTTTCCTAGATTCTCCCTAAGTTACAAAACAAACTCAGTTAAGCATGAGTTTTTGGGGATTGCTCTTTCAACTCTTGGCAAATAACATTTTTTTCGTACAGTAAGACTGTCGTAAGTCATAACTAATAAACTTCTGTGAATCATGCCCAGATTTTTACAGGCTGGGTGTCCCACCTGTCAGACACCCAACCAACAGCAACAAAGTGGTCAAAGAGAATATCCAAACTTCACCACAAAATAAACTTTTTACAAATTTCGGAAGATCCTCCAAAGTCTGCTACTTAATTATGCTTAATTTTTTCCTATAACAGCTGCATTCTTTTCTAAACATCTCCCTAAATGTGATTTTCCCAGTTTTTGTTTTGTAACGAAAACTAGCTATCTCTGACAAGTGAGTGTCTGGTAGGCGCCTAAGCAAGAGAGCTGCGGAGTGACCTGGTGCTGTGGCGGAGACACTGAGATCAGAGTGAAGAGAACCACGAACCAACTGAGCACGACCTGCACTCAACATCTGCTGCTGTTGCTGTAAAAACGAACAAATGCATAATATGGCTAAATCATTCACTTCTTACAAAAATCCTAAGAGCTATATGGGATGACATCATAAGATCACATCACCTGCCACTTGACACAGGTAAATGTGCCTCAACTTAACCTCAGCCAGACAGGCCAGTACTCGGTTTACCCACTCCCAAGAGATCAGTTTGAGTTGACCCCGAGATGACTTACCTGTCTGCATGCAAGGTGACGGTGACAAAACTGTTAGCCACCCAGCCACCAATGGCTCCATGTTTCTTAGTTCTAAGGTGCTGCCAACATGTAAAAAAGTCTTTTTTAAGTTTCGCAAATGACCCATTTCATCTTGCACGTCGCCACATATGTGGTGTTTTCCCAGTCTTTCAAATGCTGTCAGTGGCTGAAGATGAACATGAATGCTGAATAAACAACTCAAAATTTACTGCTGATATACAAAGAAATTTAGTGATCATAACATCACAAATCAGTGCAGTCATGCAATCACACTATTCACTGACCATCATCACGAGACACAAAGTTTTTACACAACTTTACTGCAGTAAAAAAATAACTTAGATTGTGTTCGGTAGAGTGAAACCACGGTGCTGATGATGGCAGTTTCTGGATGCAAGTCAACAAATATCAGAGATGCACGATTGTGCAGTATTTACTTTCAAACTATTCAAATTCTCACATGATTGTAAATGTTTGAATACAGCCGGAATTTGGCCAAATACAAACATGAACCGAATATTCAGTTCAGGTGTACTAATGACCCAGCACCAGAGCAACAAGCAAGAAGTACAAAGCAGGATATAATACTTATAGTGTTAGTTAAGTAGCATTGATAATTGTACTATTATTTCGTAAACTATTTCGACCAGTGTCTACACCGTGCCTCAAAAAATGTGTCACTTTTATTTTTTGAATAACTCTGCGAAACATTAAGCTGATTTTGATAAACTTTGGCAAACAAAATCAAGAAACAACTTGACGAAAATTACTATAGTTTTGGCCACCTCACTCTAATACTGTTGGTACACTACCTTGTGAAATTCAGAAGTTGCTTGGCCATTTACGACAATGAATTCATACTAGGTAGCACATGCAAAGACTCAGAAATGATTAACCGAATAGGAACAAACACCAGTAACAGTTATTATCTCTCAAAAAGTCACATCACATCATCTTTATTACAGCATGTGCTCAAAATGTCCTCCTCCAGCACGAACGCAAGTGGTGGATGTTGATGTCACTCGCCAACAGCATGTTTACGTCGTTGAGTAACTGCTGGTCCAGAGCGACCCATTCGCTGTTGATGTGTCATTTCACTTCATCGACGTACAATCTTAAAATGAATACATTAACTGTTAAACGAACTACAGATTTTCAAAGACTTTGTGGTCTCAGTGATTTTCTGAGCCAATGCATGCGCTATCCAGCACAAATTCATTGCTGTAAACAGCTGAACTCTGACTTCTACATTTCACAAGGTAGTGTAGCAACACTATTAATGTGCAGTGGCCAAAACAGCAGTTGTTGACGTAAGGTTGTTTCGTGATTTTGTACGCCAAAAATTATCAAAATCAGCCAATGTTTCACGGAGTTATTCAAAAAAATCTCACAGTTTTTTGAGACGGTGTAGTATGTAGTGTTATAACTGCCCATAGTCTTTACAGTCAAGAGCGATGGCTAAAATGCATCTCATGTCTGTTTGTAATGCGTGGCTCCGCAGAGTCCACACAAAATACACCATCAATCACAGTCACGAAATAATCAAGTTTCAATGTGGTCTACAGTTTATTATGCCTCGTTAGTCTTCACACTCACTTTACACAGTGATTCATAATTATGGGAACCCTTGGTTTTTATAGAATCACTCCGTGAAACACTGGCCAATTTTGATAATTTTTGGCATGCAACATTATTAAGAAACTTGATGCGAATGACTGTAGTTTAACCCACCTCACCATAATAATGTTGCTACACTACCTTGTGAAATGCAGAAGTCATAGTTTGGCCATTTACAACAGCAAATTCATACTGAGTAACACATGTGTCGGCTCAGAAATGATTAACTGAATAGGGACAAACGCGAGTAACAGTTGTTATATGTCAAAAAGTCACACGTGTCACATCACATTATCTGTATTACAGCATGTGCTCAAAATGTCTTCTTCTAGCAAGAACGCAAGTGGTAGACGTTGACACCACTCACCAACAGCACGTTCAATAACGCGCGACGCAGAGTAGCTCACTCGCTGTTGATGCATCATTTTAGTAGTTCGACATACGATATTAAAATAAATTTTATAATTGTTATACACTTAACAAATTTTCAATGATTTTGTAGTCTCAATGATTTTCTGAGCCGACGCATGCGCTCAGAGTATGAATTCATTGTTGTAGATGGCCAAACTACGACTTCTGCATCTCACAAGGTAGTGCAGCGACAGTATTAAGATGAGGTGGGCTAAACTACAGTCATTTATGTCAAGCTTCTTCGTAATGTTGCATGCCAAAAATTATCAAAATTGGCCAATGTTTCAGGGAGTTATTCAATAAAAACCAAGGGTTCCTGTAATTATCAATCCCCATGTATACACTCTAGACCTGTTGAAACGTCTACACAGTTGAGTAAAACATTGCAGCGCATACATGTGGCAGAATGACGGCCGTTGGAGTGGAGACTCGAAGTGGTCGTGCTGAAGTAGAAGACATCTGAAGCCCTTGGACTGCAGCGACATTTGACGCCGGCAAGACAGGATGACTCTGGCTCACGATCGATGCCACGTGGTGCGACGTCGGACTAGGCAGGATAGATGCTAGATAACACACAACAAAATGCAATAAGTCTTGAAATAATTTCTGAAAGTGCGTTCAACGAAAATAAATGAAGTCAACTAAACTCAACTTACTGTAAACGTACCTAAAAAAGCTGTGTACATACGTTTACCAAATTATAATCTTTAAATGAATGTCATCTAATTCTTTAAAGCCAAATGAATGTCATCTCATTCGGCAACTGCTGCTGCCGTCTTATGAACTGAATGTTCAATGCTGCCAGAATGAACAAATCGTTACAGGATTTAATCTGGAAAGCGCTCGTGATTTACACACATTTTATAAATTTGTCAGAACACAGAGATAAAACTATAATGTGACAAGAAGACCACAAATAGAACTAACTTGGTGAGTGTAGACTGGTGAAAGCTGCAGCTGCTGCTGTTGTTGTTACCATGGCAGCAAACTGTCGCTGCGAACCCTGAAACATCATTGTATGAGCTACGTACACTGTACAGACTGTATAGTAGAAACTACAAACATATTCACCAAATAGCAACATGTCAGCACACTTATGTCCACATCTTCACCAAATTATTGATGTATTCTAAAAATTTCTTTCCCATAATATGCCCAGCAAAAAATTTAAAATAAACACTAAAATCCCATCACACAATAAATATGTTGCTACACTATCTTTTAACATATTTTCCTGCAGATAATTTATTGACCGAATAAACCTGCGTTAGCTGCACCATTACTGGATCTGAATGAGGTTCTGAATACTCATTAGGCAGAAGGCTACCAAAATGTTATACACTGTGAGGCATCAACAACACACCAAAATTTAATTATCATTGCTTAAATATGGATGAACACATTTTAATGATTTTGGTACAAGTATTCCAGACACAACTGGCCATCAAATCATTATTTATGTTCCCACCTCTCCAAATGTCTGTTTCTGCACTACCTAGAGAAAATAGAATAACAAAATAATACACAATTTTCTTCAATGCAATATGATTTTTTGTTTAAAATAACACACACTTAACACCTTTGCGTCCAGATTTCTAGCATTTTAGCTGACAGTTTATTCAACTGTTGAGTTGTGCAACTCATTATCCTACTCCCAAGTTACAATCAACGGCACGGATGTTTTTAACGTATTTCTTCATTTCGATACCTATTTCATGTGTTCAAATTTCCCCAGGTAGTTCAGTAGCATATGTTGGGTGAGGGGGACTTGAGTTGTCTCCTTTGATGGCCTGTTGTATCAGGAATACTCGTACCAAAAATTATTAAAATCTAATAATTCACCTTCAAGTTACGATCTATAAAATTATGGTGTGTATTTTTATGCCTTACAGATCCCCACCACAGCAACTTTGATGCTACACTACCTTGTGAAGCATTATACAGTACAGCTCATAGGCTAGTCACAACCTGTGTAAGATGCGCTGTAATGGGTCATTGCTGCATCTCTAGCACAAGGTTCTGAATGTTGACATTTGATGAGAGGTCGGCAAAATCACACCACACCTTAATTATGTTCCTACACTACTGTCTAATGCATTACGCAACTCAATCAACCTGAGTAAGATGTGCTGCAACCGATCGTTGCTGGATCGGTGGCACAAGGTTCTGAATGTTGACGTTCGGTGGTAGGCCGGCAAGGTCGGCCATGTTGACCGTGGGCGGAGCCAGCACGGGACTGATCATTGGTGACGAAATGGTCGGCGGTTTGTGCTGAGGCTGGATGTTCGCTGCGGCATTCCACATGATCTGCTGACCTGCCGGTAACACTGGGTTACCTGACACATCTGAATACATGACCACATCACACATATTGCAGATTTATGTCATGCATGGGAAATTTCACGCCAAGATAATATAGTATAAATTTTCACGACATCAGGTTCGATTTAGGATAAATGTAGGAATGTAACAAAACCGGTTTTTTAATCCAATACAAAAACACAAAAATTAATGATAAAAGGAACACACAGATGGCACTGTCTCACATCCACTGACCACTTCTAATGCTAGATGAACTGTTTCTATCCATTGTAAAATGTTCTAAAGCCTAGTTTTAGTTGACATCAGAAATCATGACATGCCCCTTAAAAATAACAGCAACAAAACATGTTTGACGCTAAGCTCTAGCAATCTGAGTGAGTACGTGTTGTTCTTTGCTTAACCACCCTAGCGACACAGCCACTTCCACGGAAGTGTTATACCGAGCAAAAGTTCAGCCAAGTTTGACGGCTGTTCCATGTGTGATGACACCATGGCTAGCGACTGCTGTTGTGGTAGGTTGGGAACCAGCTTACGACCACCACCGATGACAGCCATCGACTGTGTAGCCACTATACCTCGTACCGGCAAATTGCCCACTGCAACAAATCAACAACATACACTGAGTAACTAACACAACACAGAACAAGTTTAAATAATGAACAGTAACAATGATGATAGCAAGTGAGTTGGCAAACTGCCCCTAAATCCCTAAATCGGCTTTACAATATTATGATGTGCCTATATCCTGCCATCAACATTTCACCATAAATATCTGTAGCAAGAAAAATTATGATGATTTCAGGCCGTTTTTACCGTCTGAGTAATTGCTGTTTTCTCAAAAAAAACGTCCATGCAATTTGCATTTCTTCTCCGTGTATTAGGTTGGGTTGGAAGGATAAGAAAGCACTGAAAGCACTAACTATGAGTAGAGTGTAGAGGCTGATGAGATGAGATTGATTTCTGCTGGCATATCATCAGCTGCTGCTGCTGCTGGGCTGTCAACCGCATTCCACCATACCCAGCTGATTCGCACACACTCACAACAATGCAGCTATAAGACTGTGTGGAACAAATAGCAAAACATCCTACCTGTATTGATGACATTTCGAAAAAATCAAAAGGAAAACCCCAAATTATGCATTTCTGGATTTTTTTCCAGTGTTTCAAATGCTGTTTTACAGTTTATTAATAAACAACATACACATTTGCTAGGTATAGTTCATTCTGTAATGGACAAGTAATTTGAGCATTGTCTTGATGCAGGAACTTTTTAGCAGATAAATACAGAAAAATTATGATGATTTCAGGCCGTTTTTACCATCTGAGTAATTGCTGTTTTCTCAAAAAAAAACGTCCATGCAATTTGCATTTCTTCTCCGTGTATTAGGTTGGGTTGGAAAAATAAGAAAGCACTGAAAGCACTAACTATGAGTAGAGTGTAGAGGCTGATGAGATGATAATGCCTGTTGTATTTGCCACTTTGGTGAAAAGTTTGGTTCCAACCTAGACATGCAAAATTTTGGATCTTTGATCGCTTCTGGCATGACACAAACCATTAGTTGGTGAGATGAGCTCTGGCCTTGTACTGATTGATGCAGACGGGTTTACTGTGACCGCCAGACGAATATGTGGCGCCATCTGTGCATCAGTCACAGCAACGGATGCCTGGAAAACACCAGAAAAACAAACTTCAACCAAAATGCAAAGTTCACAGGCAATTTCAAATGCAGATCTAACGTTGGTCAGATATGAAAAAATGGCTGCAGAGAGTTACAGTTTGTATGAGAGAAAAATGATGATTCAAACCAGCGAATAACTTTCTAAACTGCTGTCAGTGTACGAAAATGAATGATTCAGAAATATGTTCAAGTAGGAACATGCACACAAGTATTGGTTATATAAAAAATATAGCATTTTCCAAAACTTTTGGACATGGTTACACCAAAAACGTTTTGCTGGACAAACTGTCCCAACAGTAGACAGTTGCGGCTGCAAAAACATCTTTGTGTTCTATTTCACATATTTCATCACCTCCTATGTTCGAGCTATGCTACATATAAGATACAATACAACGCATAATTATTGTAAAAACAGTTCCAAAGGTGTTTTTTGTTCAACATCTAACCTCAGCTTAATGAAAAGAATGCAATGCTGGCCAGATATTAAAAGTATAATATGATTTAAAATCAGACGCAGTTGTATACCTTAGCAGCAACAGCGGCGGCAGGCTGCATAGCGGCGCTGGTAGCAGTAGTCCTGGTCGTCGTCACAGCCGCCGTGTTGCATACCTGTGTATAGGTAATGACCGGAGCTCGTCCAGGTATCTGATGAGTGATTTTCACCTGCCGACGACCTTCCTCCGTGAATATCTCTCGGAACTGACGCACATATCTGAGCAGTACGATACACACTCTATCAATCAATCTATCATTTGCTTAAAATGGACGCAGCCAACCTATACAAAGTGCACATCAGAATGAGCAAAATTTCCAAAGCCAACAAAAGTGTTACGAAAAATAATGCACAACAGGTAAAAATGCATAAAAAAGAGATGCAACCCACGTAATCAACTATTAAATCAACCAAATTTTTGACAGAAATTTCACAAATGGTCATAAAATGAAAAATATGTATTTCATTACCAAAATCACAAAAAAATTGACAGACTTCTAAAGTCATTAAATCAGTAAACAAATCACATTACATAGCTTAGGGGGATAATTCTTAAAAGTTTGTTATTGAGAACTAGCATATCGGCAAAAATAAAATTAACCAAAAACCATTGAAACAATATGAAATTCAACAAATGCAGACAGAAAGATCAACAATGTTCCATACTTATCAACATTAGTCTTTGTGCCAAGATGAAACCTACAGAAACAACAAATATTTATACCTGAAGTGAACAAAATTTTTATGTGTTGAATAAATAAAAGCAAAAAATTCCAAAACAGTTGCCTAATAATTAGATACTAAAACTAAATGCCACACACAGTCATAAAAAGTGAAATACCAAAGACATCAAAGAAATACAAGTAATTTCAGTAAAGCTCGTGTGACGCGCTATAACAGCGGTCTTGTCATCTAGGCAATTGTGTGCAGCATGCAATAAAATAATAATGTATCTTGGAGAAGTACACAAATTTGAGGCCTCATGCATGTTATTAATGCAAAAAATTTAATATGCAGGTTGTCCAGGTATATCTACAGCCATTTCGGTGCAATTCACTCTTGAAATGTGTGCCACAACCTTAATCATTAAAAACCCACATTTTTGGGGTTCAAGGTCATTCAATGTCATCAATGTTGACACCATTAGAAAGCTCGTCACTAGTGCTTGTTATGATAGACAGTATGTCTGTGTCTATCTGCAACCACTTTTTAAGGGAGTACTCCTCTTTGACGCCTGTGTGTGCAGGCCTCCTTGAACCTAGGTGATTGGCACTTGGACTGCTAAAATCTATGTTTAATGCTGAAAATTTCATACACAGGTTGTCTTGGTCTATCTCCAGCCATTTTGTCACAAATCATGTTTCAAACGTGTGCTGCAGCCAAAAATTGCGAAAAATTCCATTCATCATCGATGTTGATAAATCTAAAAAGCCTGGCTTTTTAGATTTATCAACATCGATGATGAATGGAACCTCCTAAATAGAGATTTTGAGTGAATTTTTTCGCAATTTTTGGCTGCAGCACACATTTGAAGCATGATTTGTGACAAGCAACCAGTGCTTGTTATGATGAGCGGCATGTCTGTACCTATCTGCAACCATTTTCACACTATACAAGCCAATAGCAGCAAAATAACATCTTTTTAGAAAGGTACCCCTTTTTGATGCCCTCATTTGAGGGGAATCCCCTCACCCAAAAGCATAAAATTTTGTCACGATAAATCAGAGTCCTTGGGACAACCCGGCAAAGATTCTGTCATCCTATCCTGCACCATTTTGATACACACCCAGAATGTGACAGACAGACGGACAGACAGACAAGACAAATGCCCCAACCATGGCTAAAACGTGCAAAGCACTCTGCTATCGTGCGTAAAAATGCAGTAGCAACAGAACTTTTAAGTATTCCAGAATGCCTAAAACAGCAACATTGTAGCATAGGCATTATAGATTGCATTTGAGATATTCACAACTCCAACCAAAAGAACTATACGGCAAACACAAACATGAGGAACAATAATTACTAAAAAATATGTAAGCACAATGCTGACATATTATGAAACCCTCCGACTGAGCCATATAACCTAAAAATTGGCATGCCAGTTACACCTTCCCTTGAAAACGTTCACTCCGATTTTGGTCTTTCAGTGCCCTTTGGTGTTTGACTTCAGAGTCTGAAGCCCACATGAGACGGTGGAGAGACAGACGAACAAGACATGTAACACTGCCTAGTAGTGCTACTGTCCGTAACTAGAACAGACCGGCAGGCGTTTCCCTTCTGATCGGAGTCCTTGAAATCCCGGTCGACATAGAGGGTGCCGAGGTAAGATTCATCGCTGAGTCGCTGCATTATGACAAGCCGTGACATGTTGACCCGGCCATCGCGACGTTCAGTCTCAAACGTGTATTCCTCGATGACCACCGGGCTGCTGTCGCCGGTCAGCTGTTGGCGGGTCAGCGGCCGCGCATACTTCTGCACCTGTAACATACAGTATGACAGGGTTGAGACATAATCAGGCAGACACCAAAAAAACGCTAAAAAGCAACCCCAAACATAATCCAATTTCAGTTTCTTATTACACTAATAATGAATGTTTCATTATGGATAAGTTTTGTTTTAAACATTAAAGCCTACAAATGTGCCAATATTGGTACATTCTATGTTGTGGGATGCAAACAAAAACTCACCTGAATCAACCAACAGACTTTTCCGCTAAGGTTTTACGCAGTGCTCAACTTAATAACTGAAAAATGGTGCAAATCGTAAAACCTATCAAGACGGGTCTTTTTACAAAAACCAGTTTAACTAAAAAACTGGAAACCGAACAAAACCCCACATCACGTTAAGTTTTTTTTCAAAAAAAAAACCAGATTTTTGCAACCCCACAACATGAGCACTTGAGCGATAATTACAGTGTTAAATTTGGAGCTCAAGAACTCAATGTACTTTTGGGAGGCCCTGGCCAATCATTCAGCGCCTCAAAGTTCATCAACCTCTCTATCCATATGCACTGACAAACAATATGTACAGACCCAGATATGTGTTCTAGAAAGAATTTCTTTTACGGCTTGCAATCTCTCCCATGCAAAACAATCGCTAAAACCTGTTCAGAATTTAGACAGAGTAACAGAGGTAAAAACATAACCTATTTTCCAGCAGATATAAAAAAAATTTACAGTATAAATTGCGAAAACGTACATCAATTGCTTCCGGTGTGGTAAGAGTCACTTCCGGCATCTTCCATGAATCAACGCTCTACACAATCAGCAATGTTAGCATCAGAGTGATAAAAAAATTGTGGCCTAGGGACTAATTTATAAAACTGCAATTTCATACAAATTTTTCCAAGACCTTCCTAAGCCATAAGCTTAGTTACGAATGAGTTTTATGTAACTATGTCATTATAAAGTTTTTCATGTTTTTACAACTTACAAACTTCTGTAATTTAAAAAAAACACAATGACTCTTGATGTAGTTTAGTTGTATCGTGTTAGCTAAGTCCATTTCTTTCAATTATGTTTGATTCATCAGCCATTAGTTCAGAAGCTACTCCAAAGAAAGCAAAGTCCTCCAAAAGTAAACGTGTGATCACAAGACTGTTCACACAGGCTTCAAAGCTGCGTAAGTTAAAGTGATAAAAAAATTTAAAATTAAAAATGATAAATTCAAAACCAAAACTCTGAAATTTCATTCACATTCACACACAGCATTAATTCAGAACAAGGTCAGACACAGAAAGTCACAGTGGTAATACAACATGCAACAACACAGTAACTTGCAGATTAGCATAATTAACAATAAGACAGCAGACACTTTTGTCACAAAATGACACACAGCTAATCCAAATAAAGATTTCTAGCACTAGTTGCTAATTCAGATACTTATGATACTTCTCTATACCATAACAGATACTTTTATAAACTAACATTTCTCATTAACTGCAACAAAACTTTGTTGCAATGTTAACTATGTCAAGTAAAATGAAATTATTATCGCTGATATTATTTCTATGAACCACCGACACAGTGCCAATTTAAAAAAATTTCAACACAATTATTACACAGTACTAAATCAGATGATAACAATGACACACTGCCACCAACCGACACAGTGCCGAGTCGTAGATTGACAGCTGACGTGCTCGTGGGTGGTCTGCTGTGCCTTTGCTTCACAAAATCATAGAGACGCAGGTGCTTGGGAGCGAAGCATAGAGATAACTTCTGCCGACGATTAACAGCCGCTTGTGAGCACCGACGAGCACAGCTGATGCAAACAATATTAAACAGAGAAGCTATCATATAATAAACAGATGGTTAATGGCCAAAAGTTGCGTATTGCTCTTTATGGTGTTCAGTTCAGCAAATATTACTTTCATAAATTATCTTAACAAAAATGCACAAATATGCATAAACAGTTCACCAAAAAATGCACACATCAGATATGTAGATTTTATAAGCTTAATATTCATACTCAACAACCTGGGTTTTTCAAAAACACCTTCGGTAAGCTTACTTCACACATGCCTGATTTATTAGTTTTTACTGAAAAAGACGTTTGTGCGCAGTATGATACGAGCAGTATTCTTAACTTTATTCTCATGAGTACCATTTAGAGTCCTGAATTGTTTTTTTTTTATTTTTCCGTCCTCTCCCCCATGCCTACTTTTTCACTAGCTGCAACAGGAAGAACAGAAATTTTTCAGGCCTTACCATAGCTGTGTCTTGCATAAGATATAAACAAGTAATAGTCTGCAAAACTGTGCAATGATTAGTTACCGTCTGAGTGCGTGTGTGCTGAGTTTAAGTTTATCGTAGCCGAGTCTTGTGCTAGCATGGAGGACAGTGGGAGAAGGGTCTAGACAAAGCGGATCACTCGTCTCCATCAGCAAACGACTTTCCAATGACAATTTGTCCTCAGTCGTCCACGCATTGGCCACATCACTCGTCAATGCATTGATGTCACACAGCAGTGTCTATATATATATACAGACAGATATAATGGCCAAATATAGCACATCATTACAAACATTAGAGAGACACTGATAAGGCATTATCCGAATTACCACCGTATCAAGATTTCAAAACACACCAACTGTTAAGCTAAAATTGATCAAATAAGGAGGACTATTGCTCCCATCCAGCCAGGCAAATGCAGGTTTGCTGTTGTTGACATAGAAAAACCGTGCACCTATGCTATTAACAAACTGCACTGCACTCTCAAAAAACCTACCAAAACAATTCACGTATCACATCATATGGCCGCCATCGTCTAGGACACTATTACACAAACATAGAAATATAGAATGGTAAATGATGAACATAAAAAATAGAAACAGAACTAGTGTACCAGACTACCAGATATTTAAAAATTAAACTAAAACTTACAGTATAAAACTAAAATGTGCAATGTGAAAGTAAATGCGTTCACCATGAATGATATGGTAATGTTCTCTACTTGAATGAAAAGACGTAAAAAAACACACATGCATTGTGGGTCGCAGAAGGACATACTGAGTGTCATATGAGTTATCAACACTGCGTCGGTAATCACGCACTTCAGCAATGACACAGCCAGAGTAAAACAAGTTTGCCTGGCACACACAACAGTATGACATTTCTTCAAATAAACTCTAGACGCTTATACGAGACCAATATATAGACAAAAGAATGTCACTTTTTTCGCGATATCTTTGGCAGTGTAGATTCATAAGATCGTAACCTTTTTTGTTCACTAAATAAAGTTTCTGCCTATGTCTTCTTCCAAACTATTTATGTTCAGCAAGTCTCCATCAAGCAGTAAACGAACCTCATTCTGAATAAGGCAATGGCTTATTACAAAGCTGTAATATTTTATGTAAGCACTAATCGGCCAATTTTACGGAAACTACTACCAGTTAAGCTGGGTTTCACAGCATTACAAGTTGCTCAGTAGGACTTTTACACACTGCATGCCGGCCTGTTACATAACCAACATAACAACTTCAGCAAATTAAAAGTAACGTTCTGATAACGTGACTCTAATGAATGAAATTGTAGTGCAAAATATGTTAAAAACTAGAGCTGTCAAAGCGTTAATTTATTTAGTGCGTTAACGCACTGCGTTAATTTTTTTAAAGCATGTGTTACCGCATTAGAAATGCATCATTAAATACTGCTGATATTGTAAGTGCAGTACATCAAAACAGCGACAGGAATGAAGCCCACAAAGTTGTGACTGTGTCACAAGACCATGACAGAATAATGGATTGGCAACAAAACAGTTTCTAATTACCTGATTATTACTTGATTGTCAAATAACCATGATTAATTGAAATACAGAAACTCCCGCTTCACAGAATTTAGTAAATTTACATATGTGTGCTAATATTTTTAATGCATTTTATTTTTTAATGCAGTAATTTGACAGCTTTATCAAAAACCAAACGACTATCCTAACAAAAATGCATCAATGTGAGATATTCTATAACAGCCGTGGAATGTTAAAATGGTGATTATTGAAAAACAAAGCACATGGACACAAAGAGCAAGATGGAAAAAGACTGCACTAGAAAAAAAAAA
>Ga0209454_1000716_pt1 | contig 18242 bp, 14 predicted proteins | sample WorMetHERISLAND1_2_FD_187400 | JGI IMG/M metagenome (GOLD analysis project Ga0209454, IMG submission 187400) | Marine gutless worms symbiont microbial communities from Max Planck institute for Marine Microbiology, Germany - Olavius geniculatus... | ecosystem: Host-associated > Annelida >... | reverse complement strand
ATTCGATGACATATAGTCTCATTAATAAGTGTGCCAAAAATTATTATAATCGGACATTCATTGTTCAAGTTATTGCAAAAAATGTAGTCACATGCTTTTTTTGAGACACAGTGTATATTTATGTAAGTAGGTCAATAATGCCGCAGTTAATCATCAGTTTATCATCAGAAGTTGTTGCATGCTGTTTTATGATGGCTGTGCGTGCAGGCGTGCAGGTGTATCTGCGAGGCAAGGCGCACGTTGAGTGGCGTATAACCCGTGGCGGCGAGCGTCGCACCGTCAAAGAAGACCAATATTTCATCGACGAGAAGGCCGTCGTCTGGGGCAAAGGTCAGCTGACAACCTAGCTTCGTTCCTTCTATTATGTAATGCATAGACTTAGCCAAGAATTGGAGCTGGGGCGAAAGCGGCAAACCCATTTTGTAGCACCAGAAAGTCTTAATAATGCATGTATACTGGGTATAAATTTACTGCACAAACTTGCACTCACAGCTTAAGTTGGGAGAAATAGGGCGGTCGCCCCTATACTGTCTTTTATCTGCACTGTCGCCAGTGATGTAGTAAAAAAGTTTGTTCGTTTGAATATCTCTAAATGTTTTCAGGGAGTTTTCCAGGACGTAGTGTGTTGTCTTTAGCTCGGGATGCCAACGGTGATTGCTGTGCCTTTGGTTGTATGTCATGACGTTTAAAATGTGTAAAGTAGGCCTATAATGTATTTCCTGTCGTTGATTGGTGCCGCCGCATTTGTACCTTTACAAATTTCACTCACCCTGATGTATGACGTAGCCTACATGTAGGCCTATCTGTTATGAGCGAATAAAAACCGATTAATTGATTGATTTTGGAATAAATTCGCATTTACGCACTTATTTAATTGCTTACAGCGGCGGAAGGCGGTGATGATACGGCAATATCAATCCTAGAGCGCGGTGAACATCGTCTACCGTTTGATTTCGCGCTACCCGAGCAGTGTCTGCCGTGCTCGTTCGAGAGCCGAGTCGGCACGGTCAGATATTACCTTCGCGTTATTATCGACATTCCCTACGCGTCGCCACCGCAGGGTCTCAAATATTTCACCGTCATTGGGCCACATATCGACAGCAACGACGACAAATACGCCGTAAGTACCGCTGCTGCATGGTGGCTTGTCAATGCTCGAGAAAGTGACGGCAGTATTGTTTTCAGCATCGTCACTAAGTCTTTTTTCTGTTAACACGATAACTCATAAACCGCTGCACTTAGCTTGATGAAATTTTGCGCAAACAAGTAGGTCTACCATGACGGCCTTTATAAGTTTATTAAATATAAAGGTCATAAGCCAAATGTCAAAGGTGATATATATTTTCTGGTGTGCATGATACTGCGGCTATACCCGCGGGTAGTACTTATTAGCTTTGAGCAAGGCTTGACAGTCTTCTTTTAACACGGCCCGTTGCTGACATTGTCTGGTTGTCCGCATAAAGCTGCACAGCCCTAACATTAACCGTGGTCTTTTGAACTGAAATTGGCACAGCGGTTACTTCTCCCCTGGAGAACATTTACGCATCTTTTGGTTTTCCGAGTTAAGAGCATGTATGAGACTGACAAGTATAGAGACCGACGGACTCGCAATGCGATTTATTATGACGGCTGCATAAAAAGTTAACGGTGTGCATAGCTCTTCATGCAAACGCATTTCAGAGCTACGGAGCGTCACCGGTCGTATGAGATTACCCCCCAAAAAACGTAAACCCACAATTCCAGCTAGTTCTGCTAGTAGGCCTACTCGATTTACCTATTTTGGAGGGATGCCTAGGTTAAGTCCAGTGGATTTTTGGCAATTTTTGTCTGACCGATGCTATTTCTAATTTTTGCGTTCACAAAAATTCAAATGCAGTTGTTGTCTGTCGCGGATGTACTGTGGCTAAATGGTGCAGGATAGGGCTTAGGTTGCCATTGATCATTAATAGAGTCGCATATTGGCTTTCAAATTACCTGCAAATCATTGACCTTGGATGACCTTGAAGGTCACTGACAACCAGTACGTTCGGCTATCCTAGCGACAGCTGGGCTTTTTTGTTCTAAGCCATGTTTGGGAGACTTTTTAAAAAAACTTTTATACGTTAGACATAAACTTTACGGCTGAATCAATCACATGAAACCACCCAACGACGTCGTAATTGCCGTCACACTCGATGTTGTTAAATTACAGCGGGATTTTCTCTGGGGGAATTCAACCTACAGAAAATTGTCCAATTTTCGGGGGAAGACAGACTATCTCCGGCGGATTTTGTTTGAAAGATATTTTGTCTGGGGTATTTGCTTTACAGAAAATTGGCATATTTTAGGGGTTCTGTCCTGAAAGGATTTTGGTCTGAGGATATTTTTTCCTGTCGGATGAGGTTATGTCCTTGATTAGCCAGCGTGTACCGTGCCCGAAAATAGACCTCTGTCAGTGTGTTGTCTTGATAATTAAAGTCTCTGGGAACTGTTCGTTAGTAATGGAGGCAATTAAACTGTCTCCGAGTGCAGCTGCTGCCTGCAGACAGCTGACGAACGACAGGCCGACCAAGCTTGGATTAACGCAGGAAAAGAGTCGGGAGCGAAATATATTTAGCTAGGCTGGGCTACGCTATAAATTATTATTATTGTCACCGGCATTTCCGAGTAATAGCCTTGACTGCGGACAAATGCAGAGAATAATAATCCAGAGGCCTACAGACAAACCCTCGCTACAATATGTTAAAGGCTAATTTTGTAGACCATTAAATTGTGCACATTAAATTTTACACTGGTGTTTACAAAGACATGACAGATCATCAAAAATAACAAATTTCTACAATCGCATGTGTTCTTTCAAGGTTTAAATGCACCCGACCTTTAATACGACGCTGCCCTAGATTTCTTAGTTGGATTGGGAAGGGACACCATATCTTGTCATAATTCTTTTATCCCTTTCTCTCTCGATGCCTTGGGCATTTTCATCGTTATGACTATGATGCCTATCGTCCTATGCAAGATCGAATGTGTGTCTTTAAAAATTCATCATCAACTTGTTGTATTTGTTGTACAAAGTTGTTTTACATCATGTTAAAGCGTTTAAGGTCAAAGGTTGTGTATAGCTTTTTATGGGAAATCCATCGCAGAGCTACGGTACAGAGCGTCACCTGCCATATATATTGGATCATACTCGACACAGCACACAGGTGAACGCGCCGAGCCTTAGCCTTCACCAAGCAGGCCGGTACGATATACCTACACCGAAGGGATGAACAGCTGAGTTGACTTTGGTGTTACTGAGATGGTTTACCTGTCGGCGGACACTCACCCATCCACGTAGTAACCACTTGATAGGTATTCGGCTGGCAGTCGAACCCGCCACTTCATGATGGCAAGTCCGACGTCGTAACCGTTGCGTCACCAAGCCAGCGATCCACCCGTGGCATTTGGACTTGTTAATGCTTGTTGAATGCAGTTATTTGGTGTTGACTGTTGGTGCGTCAGTCTGCGTTGACGGAGACGCAGCAGACGTCGAACAAGTGCGTCCTGTGCTCATGTACGTCCGGTCCGGTCTGTCTGGACGCCACGCTCGACCGGTCCGCCTACTGCTGCGGCGAGTTCATACGACTCAAGTGTGACGTCGTCAACGGAACTGACCAGGCCGTCACGCTCACCTGCCGACTTGTACAGGTAATGTCAGTCAAGCAATCAGCCGGTCGCAAAGTGACCACTGACAAAAATGACCAGTGGTTTAGGCCTACGTAATAAAACCTACGATAAGATTACAATTTGTCGTATTTTTCAATGAGTTAAATTAGTGATAAAACGCTCGTCCCTCAGCGTTGTTTATAGGTTTCGTTTAAAAATGGGCACACGCACACACCAATAAAGGCTTGGTCACTGATGTGGTTGATTGGGGCGATGGTATGTCTGCTGGCTGCATTTCGGATCCAGTTGTTCGCAGGCGCGAGCAATGCATGCATGCATAATTGTAAAGCGCTGTTGGAAACGAGACTGGCGCGTGTAAGCAGCGCTGTGTCAAGTACCGGACTTTACCTATACTTTTCACCCGAGTACCGTATGTCATTATCATCAGCAGCAGCATCAGCAGCAGCAGTTTAATTATTCAAGTACGCAAACAAAGCATTTGGCTCATTATCACCTTGAACTTGTAGGCTAATTTCATGCAGATCTTCACGTGAAAAATGGGTTTCTGTCATGGCATCTGGTGAATTTTTAGAACGGATAAACAGCAAAAAACAAGGCTGCGCTGTCTGTTCCCAGGTAAACTCGTTAAGTCGGGTAAGAGTTAAATTACCATACCGCGAGAATTACTTCTGACATTTAGGCTTGTAGCAGCAGCAGCCAAGACTGTACACATAGATGCGCTAATTATTGACTTATTACTGGACTAGAGAGAGGACGGAGAGAATGTCAGATATAACCGGCGGCTATCTCTGTCTGAGCTATTCTGTACAGCAATAACCTGCAAACAGAATTTAACAGTAACAGAAGCGGAGAAAGTAGCGCATAATTACGCGAAGCGTTATTCGTTACACCGTCGTGCTATCCAATCCAATTATTCATATTCGGTCTCAATTTTGGTTTTCGTATGTTAATTAGAAGTTATATTTATCATACTGTGTTTTATAATGTTTTTTTTTCTGAAATTTTAATGATTTTACGTGTAAAATATTTGTTATTTTTTTCGTTTTTAAAAAGCTTTTGTTTTCTGCATTCGGCGAATAAACGTACCATGTACAACAAAAGTCGAAGTCATTCGGCACGAGACAGAATCAGCCCGGCTTATGTCCCAGGCCAACTCAGCCTGGCCATTCTTTCGTGGATAAACGAAATGAGCTTTACCGAGTTGAGGATTTGGGCCGTAGACGCGAAGCACACCGCGCGATGCACGGTGTGCTTCGGTGTGATCTCCGTGGTCTCGCAGTGTGAACTGGTGGGGGGTTAAAATCGCAAGACACGACAACGCGAGATCTGCTCAAAGGGAGGTGTTTGAGCAGATAAGTAGGCTACTACTCTAGGTCGAGTCTTAACTTTTAACGGATACTCACTGATGTCTTCGCTACGGGATAAACACGCGTACGGCGTAGGCCGAACAGTACGTCCAACACGCTGAACGACAGACGGATCAAGTCGGCGTTGTCGAGATTCAGCAGCGGCGCTTACAGTCGCCAGCACTTTCTGCATGCGTGCTGTCAGCCATTCTGTCGTCGCTCATATGGAATCCCTACAGCCGCGTATCGACAGCAGCAGCAGCAGCAGTGAGAACGAGGACGAGGCCAGTCAGGCGCCTGTGCCAGCAGCGACGACGTCAGCGGCACCGGAATCAGCACGGCTGCAGCTGCATCAGTCTCTGACGACTGTTTTTATGCCTGCGATTCATTTTAACTGAAACTTTGCGCGTTATCAGCCGCGTCGATTGATTAATTGAAATAACATTGCATGGTTGTTATTGTTTGGCCGTGCAGAACGTCGAGTTCCGGATCAACAAGGGCGCTCTGGGTCTAAGCAAGGACGTGACTCATCACGTGCTTGAGTACCAGTCGCCGACGATAGCCGCGCACGCTTCTAGAAGCTTCACTGACCTTCAGCGTGACCTTCAAGTGCCTGTCATGCCTCCCACCATGGCCGACATATGCCGAGTCATCGAAATCTTCTACACTCTCAAGGTTACTACTTTCTACTCTTAGCACTACCACTGCTGCTGCTCCTGCTGTTGATTTTTGGTAGATATACTTACGATGTAATAAAAAATCTAGTAGAGAACGTAGAATAGGTACGATTTGGCGCCAGTGCAGCAAACAGCGGCGTCGTTGGTAGAAAAGTAGGCGCGGCAGGAAGTTGCAGTGTTCCAGACAGACATTAAAAATTTCCGACAAAATTCCGACAGACAGCTGGAGGTTTCTGACAGAGGAGATTGCAGGTGCTCATAGTTTTAATTTCAACATAAATGTTTTTGGTGGCTTCAAATTTTTCATTTCAGAACGAAAGTGTTACGACGTGAAAAAATATTTCCGATGTCTTCCGTCAGCCCAAAATATGGGGAAAGAGGACAACTGCCTTCCCTCCTGCTTTTTTTCTTGGTCATGACACCATTAGTAGTAAGGCTCTGAGGGGTTCTGGTTTAACGGTAAGTTAGGGGCCGTCAGTTGCGAGGCTCAAACGGCTGAAAGCGGGGGTAGAGTTTAGCTATAAGCCCCTGTTGGTCTGGAACGGAGCTCCAGTCACTCAGAGTTTTGATCCTTTTTGTGTTCCCCAAGGATTTCCAGAAAACCTTCCTTGCTATGGAAAATCGTCTGCGCATAACGTTCACGCACTTTGTTGCTAGTTTTTCATAGGCCTATTGTTTTTTGCCTCATTTTTGCGTCGCCCTGCTTTGGGCCCTAAGGAGTTCAACAAACCGCCCAAACGATCGGTTTGTATACGCTACTTAGCGGCCGACAAACTAAATTGAAATACCGCGGCAGTGATGAGATTTTTCTTTCAAACCAAATTATAGGCTCGCGCGAGCATGCAGGGCAACCAACTATTATTATTTGCGGTGTGTTTTTTGTAGCTGACACATGATTCCTCCACATTTTTCGATGTTAATATTAAAGTTAGGCTTAAAATATTTCGACGGACGCTGTCTATATTAGGCCTACATGTTGTGATATCAGTTCTGTGGCTGAATTTGGGCGTTCGCTAAATTCGATAGTTTTGTTTTCTGTTACTTACTTCTCAGTTTTTCTTGCTCACTGTAAACTTTGTTGTTGAGCAAATTTTTGTTGTCAAGCGATGTTTGTTTTTACTGAGCACACGTGAATGATGACGACGTTTACGGTGGTGATGATGATGATTATCATTATCTAGGTGGCAGTGCATTTGGAAAAGTCCGGTGAAGATCTTCAGCTGGAGTTTCCGTTCGTCGTGGCGACCGTTCCACACAAGGAAGCGAGCGGACCTCCGCCGGATATCACATACGGTCAGGGTACATACATTCCAGCTTTATCAGTAACTTTTTATGCCTCAGTCTCCGATAAGTAGTGACGCATACATTGTACACTAAGTGACTTGGTGAATAGCCAGGATGCTAAGAGTCTTACATTAAGCTCGCAGTTTACGCCAATAAGCCGAAATTACTGTAGAAATTCGGCCGATGTTTTATCAGTTGGTATTGATAATAAATTATTAAAAAGTGTCGGTCCAGTGCCGACATATTATGCGGCAGTCCGTCTAGAGGTGCGCAACCCTAACTTTAACCCTAATACTGGACCTTTGCTTTTTTGAACAGAAAATTGACAAGCCGGTTACTCTTGCCCTGGGAAACGTTTTATGTTTTTTTCAGTTTTCAGGGCGTAGGTTACAGACAAACGGGCGGAAAGCCGGACAAGCAAGACCCCTAATGCGGCCTATTAGAACGGCCGCATAATAAATCAATCAGTAGCTCAGTTAGATACTTGTTTAGACTATCTGTGGTATTGAGCACGGCACTGACTTCACATGTATGCAGACAACTGATAATAATTAACAATGATATTATCGAATGACTCATTGGTTACTGGACATGCTGTCACCGTACAGAATGACGCCACAACGTGTTCATTAGACGAGAGACTGAGATGTTATTGATAAGCTAATCGTATTAGCGGGATTAATAATTCAACGCTGCTTTGCACATCGCACATTCAGTAACGAAATGATCTATACACTACACTTGGGGGAACTTAGGCTGGACGGCGCGGCCTATCTAATCACCGTGATGTACTCGTAGTATATAGCTAGACCACACAGTTTGCGGGTCCGTTGACGTATTTGGGAGGGGAGGCTTGCGTTTGTCTATTGTTTTAAAAATGAAAAAAATAAATAAAAAGTGAAAAAATAATTTTAAGATCAAGGCCGTTTGCCATGCTTAACTTAAATTTATTCTGCTATACGTGGGCCTACACTTAGCCCCCATTTTTGCTTTTTAAATACGATTTCGTGCAGGTCCAAGTCCAGTGAGTTTAACTCAGTATTTTGTTCCACTAGTGTAGGTAATCAAACATGCTTACCTATCCCTAGCCCTGGCTGAGGTTAAGATGGGTCGCGTTTATCTGTCGGGTGGTAGGTAGCATTGTGTGATCTTATGTGGCAGGTGACGCTTCGTAGCTATGAGAATGGCTCCCATGAAAAAACACATTTAATTATTTTTTTTGTGTGTGAACGGACTATATAGAGCCAGCTGACGAGCATGTGGAGGGTGGAATCTACATCAGCCCCGAGTTCCAGCTGGGTCAGGTCTACGACGGAGCGGCTGACGTCGTCGAAGACGTCATCCTCTACCGACCTGTCTACGTCTGTGCCCCCAGACCGCCTGGATCGGACATCGGCAACGGACACAGTCCCAGCGTGCGTGGGGTCGACCATACGCCCAGTCCGTCGCCAGTGGCTGGCAGTCCGCAAGGGAGACCTCATGCTGCCGGAGTCTCGCCGACTGGCAGTGTCGAGCAGGTCAACGCACATTCCAGCCCGCCGCACGGCAAGACCAGAACTACCAAGAAGGTAGCATCGTCACTTCGTCATAATTCCTCTTATCAAACAATACAGTGAAGCAGTAATACGGCCGGAACAATCAGGCACAAACTTCACTGACATTGACTTTTAGTCGAAACAAACATATGACACACAGGGCAGAAACAAAGACGGAAATCATTGAAAGAGAGGTCGATGAGTTTTACAGATCGTCCAAACGTTGGAAAAGTTAGTACTGTATGGCCGTTGCATTAAGTGACGTGCATGGTGTGATAATTTTCTCTCTAAATATAATACATGTACACTGTGTTCCAAAAAGGGTCCCTGAAATTAGCGATCGTAACTTGAAGAAGGATTAACAGATTTACTATTTTTGGTATGAATATTTTAGACACAGTTGTCCATCAAATGACCATTTGTGTTTCCACATCGCCAAATGTCTGTTTCTGTACTACCTGGGGGAAGCGGAACAAGCAAAATATTACATTTTCATTCAGTGCAATATGATTAAGCCTATAGTTTGGTTAAAATAACACACATTTAACACATCTTGTTTAAAATTTTATCACTTCGGCTGCCAGTTCATCTAAATGTACAGTTGTGCAAGTGCTGAATTAAATTTTGAATGTCTGTGGTGTTTTTAGGTAGAACCCACGACGACGACGACGACGACCACTACGACAGTGGACGCGCGTTCAAATGAACATCATCACCAACATCATCATCATTATCATCACCCTCCGCCGCGCCAGCAGCAAAAGGAAGAGCTCAGCGACCACTACAGCAGATCGTCGTCGTCATCACACGAGGTCATAGTTCACGGACCCTCCAAGCCCTGCGTCACTGCAGCCGGCGTTACTACCACTACAAATATTACCGCAACCACCACCATTACTACAAACGGCCCTGAAAAAGACGCTGTCGTCGGCGCCGCTGATCAGGATGATAATGTTAGGTTAACTGACCACCGCATTGATAGTTCCTCGTCGAAGCCGGAAGCCGCTGTTCCCGAGACTGATGCGGCCACTGGCAGCGACGGCAAACATATCAGAACTGCGACGACGACAACGACAACAACGCCAACTGCAGCAACTACAACAACACCCAGTCCATCGGTTACGACCACGTCATCGAGTGGCGGCGACTGCAACTTAACGAACTTAGCAAATGAAGGTTACTGCGCTTCTGACGCCAGTACAGCAGCCAGCGAGCCAACACCAGCGGTCTAACAAGACTTATTCTGCCAGCAAACGACGACCAACTAACTAGTAACTGTAGCTATGCGAACAGAGCCGGATTAACGTTGTCTCTGGGGCCCTAGAGATTTTACTGTATCGTGATCTATGATCTATAGGTAAAGGTAAAGATAATGGTCCGGCACTCCTTACGTGAGTCGGACTCGTCACCAGAAGTGCTTTGCAGTCTGGGAAGTGGCAGCTGATTGGCATGAGCTAATTATACCACAGCGCACTATGCGGCCATCTAATGTCCACGCCAGTAAACAACCGGAGCCGTGATGCAGGCAGCCAGCAGACATTACACTGCTCCGATCACTCACACTAGGCCTTTATTCTGTAGCTCCTAATTTACTTATGCTCAATTTCTATCCGGAATCATATGTTTTTCGGCCAACCTGAAATTGCCAGAGAAATTTTCGATGGACACCGGGTCGGATAGTGTTGCCATATACGTTCTGTCAAAATGATAAATGTATTTGTTAAACTAGAAGCGATCAGAGATTTTTAACCTTCGGCGAGATGGTGCTGCCGTCTGGCGAATGCAACGCAGTCTTAAGTTTACCTTCCAGCTAGCAGTAACCAGTCATAGATGATCCAAAATGTCCAACAACTGATTGTCGTACTGTCCACAATTCTTTAAAGTTTGGATTATCGTTTGGCAATTTTTTTAGTGTTCGTTCAAGATCTTTAGGCCGGCTGATGTTCCATAATGTTCACTGTTCACTGACAATAAACTGTTTGCGAATCTGCATGCTTACCCAGAAATAGTCATCGCAGTGATCACACTCAAACTCGTATACACGTGTCGTTAATCTGTGCTCAGTTTTGCGCGAAGTTTCGACAGACCAAGCTGCTGGCGCGCTGTCACAAGATGCAGACATATCGTTACGTACGGCCGCTAAAAGGTGGCGCAAAACAATCACGCCACACATTACAAACAGGGAATAGACTGCAATATTTTCATTATTGTTTGATATTTGATAATAGGAAGTCGCATGTTGGCTTTTAAATTACCTGCAGATCATCGACTTTGGATGACCTTGAAGGTCACTGACAACTAGTACGGTCGGCTATCTTAGCGACAACTGGGCTTCTTGTTCGAAGCCATGTTTGGGAGACTTTTTAAAAAACTTTTATACGTTAGACATAAACTTTACGGCTAAATCAATCACATGAAACCACCCAACGACGTCGTCATTGCCGTCACACTCGATGTTGTTAAATTAACAGATAAAGATAAAGAGGGATTTATTTTTCCGACGGAATTTCACCTACAGAAAATTAGCCAATTTTCAGGGGAAGACAGATAATTTCCGGTGGATTTAACGTATTGTTAGTGCTGGGATAATTTGCTTATGATGCAGTGCGCAATTTAACATCATTCTTATTCTTGGTGATAAAAACGGTTAATTTTGAATGTTGTTGCATCAGCAAAATGATATCGCGACTACGAGTTACGTGGAAACAGTAATCGTAGTCATCATCGTAAATAGAAGCGAACAGAACTCTTAAAACTCCGTCGATAATTTTTCTGCCGTCTGGCAAGCACAACGAAGTATCGATGGCAAGTACTCATGGGTGATCAAGTGATCATTTAAAACCACAGAAGAATCCGGATCGCGGGAAAGAAAATTTCGCATAGACAGCTAGGTCCTTTGCGAGGAAGCTCATCTCCTTTTGGCGCTTTGAGCCAGCGAGGGTTAAACCCAATTAAGCTGGCATACAACCCAAGTCAGCCGGTTGGCCGCTCTAATTAACAGCCAGCGCCTTTAACTGACTGGGCCAGACCACAAGGCCTACTGTTACGCATAACTCGCCGTTTCTTCCCTAGCGATGGCCGTAACCACCGCCAGTACTCATTTTACCATCCCACGGAGGGTAGAAGGCTGAGTCGACCTAGTTGGCTTGGCTTCATACCGTGGACAGTCACTCATCCAAGTACTAATCGGGCCTGCCGTAGAGTAACTTCGTTGATTTGACTCGACGCGTTACCACTGCGCCACGCCGCCAACTAAAAATGTAATTATCTCTTTTTAGGCCACGTCCAACTCGATCAGCCCCGACCAAAACTGTTAGTGATGGCTCAGCCAAATAACGCCGATATTCCACCCACTTTGATGTGCAAAAAGCTGTAGAACAAATTCACAACAAACAGAAACAAGTCCACTTCAAGTCGAATTAGTAGAGTTTTAACTTTGGGCTAAAAACCATCTGTTCTGTGAAAGAAGGTGGCCATATACTGCGAAAATTAATACGACCTGAGGGACCGGATTTCTTTTTGCGCCACCTTGTTGCAACAATTGCTACATTGGTGTTTCGTGCAACGCGTATGACATATGTGTATATCTCGTGCTGTTGGGTGTTCGCCTAGTTCGCGCCGCGTTGTTATACTTGTATCCGTTGAAATGAAATGTTGTTGCTTACTTGTTGGTTGATGGGTTTCGCACGTGTACGGTGAAACGCAGTTAAGCAACTGGAGACGATCGCAGTTGACTGCGTTCACTGTTCAGTATCACGAAGCGAAACTTGGCACTACAAAATTTTGGATACGCAAAACATAAAATCTTTCCGGTAATCCGCTGATCTCCGTTTTCTTGTTTTCTAACCAAACACCAATTTGGGTTGGTGGCTTGGCGTAGCGGTAACGCGTTTCATCCGATCATCAAAGTTACTCTACGCCGAGCCGGGTTAGTACTTTGATGGGTGACTGTCTGCGGGCAGGTAAACCATCTCGGTATGTAACCAGCCACTTAAGTGTCAACTCAGTCTTCCATCTCTCCGGGGAAGGTAAGTCAAGTACCAGCCTATCTGGCTGGGGTTAAGGCGGGACGCGTTCACATGACATGTGTCGGGTGACAGGTAACACTGTGTTATCTCATACGGCAGCTAACGCTCCGTAGCTTTGAGGTGGGCTTCCTATTAAGAACTATATCACCACCTTCAACTCTTTAACCTCTACATTGCGAGACCACGAATACGGGGCTAGTGCATCACGCGATGTGCCTGTTTACGTCACAGCTTTCGCTGATACTCATTGCGCCTACCCACGAGGGGATGGCCAGGCTGAGTTGACCTGGATAACTTGTGGAAAACTTGTATTGTATCACAAGCGGTTGTATTACACTACACTATACAATTATACTATAATACATTGTATTGTTTTGTTGTACATCTAGTTTTATCTTATTTTGTTTCATTGCACACATGCGAAACTCATGCAGTTCTTTGTTGGTGTTCACGTGATCAGTCTGGTTGGTAGTATTATAATATGTAAATTCGTCGTGCAGCAATGCCATTGGCTGTTGCGATGTCAGTATCATGAACACTAATACATGAATGTATACGATGATCTCTGCAGTTTTATTGGCTCAGATTTGCATAATTTGCATAGATAGTCGCTGCAATTATCATACGTTTTGAAATAGGTGGTTCGTTGGTCGCTAAAACCGTGTATTGAACGTGCAAGGTGTCCTTCAAATAATCTTGCATCGCCATTATTATCATCATCAGTAGCCTAAGCTTTATGTAGAGTGGACTTCAACATTGTACAGAAAATATGGTTTTTTTGTTTCTGTGGTATCAAAGGATAACTTTCTAACAGTGATTTAACTAATTTTACGTTTATAAGGCCTTTGTACGCGGTTGATTTTTTTTCGAAAATAGTAATATTTTTGCCAATGACCAGTATATTGTTTAAAACTAGCAGCGCTTTTGCTGCGCTATAGGCAGCGCAAAAAGAACTAAAAGCGTCGAATGTGGATGGCGCCGTCCACCGCAGAAACTCGTTCGAATATTTGACCTTGCTGTGACCTTGACTTTAACTAACCTAACCACTTCATCTGATCCTAGTATGGAATAGTGTTACAAACTTCTGTTAAAATCCGTCAAAGCGTTCGGGAAATTTGGGTCCTGAGGTTGTGCATATCAGACATTTACCTTGTGGCAAGACATTGACCTTCACCGTAACCTTGACTTTGACCTTGACCAGTCTACCTTCTAAACTTGAACGGCTTATCTTATACACTTTACTGCATTGTCAGCCAATGTTCGGTGAACTTTTGTCCATCACCTTTAAAGAATTCGTGCTGACAAACGCTTCGAGATGCACACACGGACGGACAACCAAAAAACACAGTGCGTCTGTTGGTAGTTATCGAAGGCGGAGGAACAAAAAGCTCGCCGTCTTTGAAGAGTACCGAAACCACGGATAGACTTACACGGTGTTTCATAAAAGGACCTTTTTTTGTTTTTTCATAATTTACTCAAATTATGAGCAATTTATATGAAATTTTTACCAGTTGTAGCTACAGAAATACAAATTCGAAATATTTGAAAAATGTGGCAGTTGATTTAATATTCTTTGCTAGTCGTGATGTAACACTTACATTATAATGTGTCACAGGTACAAACTTGCTAATCTCAGCTGGTGCTGTCAGTTGCTACCCTGCTTCGATGGTGAACTTAATCTGGTTCGCTAATGAAAATCGTGTCAGCACTGAGCAACATGAAAACATGAAATCGGGCGTCTTGTGATCCAAAAACTCAACATCTTGCAAGCTCGGTGTGACAGTGCACTGTCTTGCTTGAGCATGTGAAAGACCAACTTTCCCCACAGATACGTAAATTTGATCGCTTAGCACGTTTTTGTGGCTGCAACTGTAAAACGTCAAATATTTGACACCAACGAACCAGATTTTTCACCATTGAAGCAGGGTAGCAACTAGCAGCACCAATTGGGATTAGCCTGTTTGTACCCGTGACACATTATAATGTCAGCGTTACGTCACGACTAGCAGAGAATATTTAATAAACTGCCTTTTATAACACATTTCGAATTAGTATTTATTTAGCTACAACTGGTAAAAATTTCATGCAAATTGCTCATCATTTGAGTGAATTATGAAAAAAACAAAAGGGGGTCCTTTTTTATGAAACACCGTGTACAATCACTTCGTCCTTAACCTATACCTTTCGTAAAGATCTTCTGCTACATTCCCACGATAACTTGTCGGATTGAGAAAATCACATGTAAACAGCAAACAAACGAACAGACAGACGCGCACACGTAAGACGTCATCTTTTTCTCGACAAAGATAATTACGATAAAATAGGCCTATGATCGGAAATGCAAGAATAAACGGTTGAATGGCTACAACACAACTGACCAATACAATAAACATAGTATTATATACATCTTTATGCATCAAAAATATGGTAGGCCTAGAAAACATCAATTACACTGTAATTAATTAAGAAATTAACTAACTTCTAATGGAAACTAAATCATTACATAAACGTTCAAATGCGATAGATAGGCCTGTTACTTTGCATGCAGTTAACGCCAATAATTTATTTAGCCTATTAAATTTTTCAGTTAGGTTGGCTCTCAATGAAAGTCTGAAGTCAAAATGTTCTTAACAACATTTACGAGTTCTATTTTAGTAATATTTAACACCACGAAAATGACGAAATCACAAAAGCAGTCAACTACACTCACAAAACAAACACGAACATGAAATTGTGCACTGCACTAAAAATTAAAACATGAAAATTCACCGGAAATGCAGTATGGTACCTCGCGTTTGTAACAACTAAGGTAGTTTTTGTCTACTGGAAGCTGATGTGGAAATGCAGACCGCACTTCAAGAGGAAGTTATGAGAAACGAAGAAGATGTTTCAGACATGGCTAACCTGTTTGAATATTTTAGTGTGATTGCATTTCTACGACGGCTGCCTAAACGACCTATGCCGAATTACTGAATGGCAAAAATAATGAAATGGGTCTGAGCCCTACATCAAATCTCACAAAGCTTCAGTCTTTGCAAATACTTCAACGAAATCATAACGGATTTTGATACATCTTTGTCAACAATAAAAGTAAAACTGCGGCTATTTCATTTTTATAATTTTAGAAACAGCTCATTTTGCATACTATATCGTGTATTAATACATACAAAACGGAAACTAATGCCCTTTTAGCATTTCGGTTTCTTCTACATGCGACGTTTAATTCTTCTTTAACAAAACGATAACGCAACAACGTTAATAGAGAAACTTCCGGACACAGACGTTCGACAGAAAGAGCGGAAATTGAAAGCTGACCGCTCAGCAATAGCAAGCAGAATCAAATGCAAGCAGCTTTATGGAAACTTCTATCATTCGAGAGAGATGGATAGCTGCGTTAAAGCCCAAACTGCACTACTTCGATTTGTTGTAACCACTTTGTTTGTAAGTTAAAAACAAAGCTAAAAATTTTAACCGATTTGTAACCGATTTGTTTTACTAACCACATTATTTCATACCGTTTAAAACAATCGATATTGTTGTCGTTTATGTTAAAATTATTCAAACGGTGTATTATGGTGTTTCGCAGTTTGCATGACATTTCATTGACGTAGTTAAAACGGATGCCACTTTTTTGACACATCCGGCAAATAACAGAACGTAGACATTACTTCTGTGATCACGCTACTTTGTCCGGATATTAGACATAAAGAAAAAAAACCTGTGCTTAAAGTTGCCGTTTGTCCCTAGAAATAACTTGCGTCCCTAAAATTTCTATTAAACTTTTAAAAATATCAGCGCTTTTTTGTAGGCTTTCAAAGTTTTTCTGAAAAAATACTGTTTGTATCTAGTCTAAAATGTTTGATTAACTTTGTTCAAGTCTTGTTTAATTGCTTAAGTACTATTTAGTGTGCCAGTTTGTTTTTATAAGTTGTTGGATAATATTACATGACACGCCATGATAAAAAATAAACAACAAAAAAATCCGCCGCCCCCACGTCCCTAGTTTTTGGCCGGCTGCAACCGCAAGCCAACGTTTTCTTTTTTAGACCTTAGCGACGAAACAGGAAAGTCTTCGGAAACGCTGGCTGAAGACCGACAGTGACGATGCAGAGGTGACGTCTGATGGAAGCTCGCTCGGTAGGTGTTTAGCGCGTCAGACGGCGTTGGCAGAAGCGGCGGGGGACGGGCTGGTTCGACTGACGAGGTAGACTTTGATGGCGTCGCGTTTGCCTTTGACGCGTATCTCTCCGCGACTTTGCGTGTTGTATCCCGCCGCAATCAACGACTCCGCCGTCCATTCCGGACACTGCAACAAATATTCAACGATTTACTTGAACACATTTACGATTCGAAGTTGTGTTTTGACATATGGCGCGCTACAAATGCAGACTACTAACTACTTACATACTTAGTAAGCGTTCTCTTAAACGTTTTTGTCTAATGTCTACTGACAGCGCAATGAGCGCATAGAGCACACTAGAAATTTTTGGAAATGATAGTGCGCTATATAAATGCTCACTTATTATTGTTCACTATGTTTTCATTATGAATGTCCGTGACAATGAATCTCGGACAGAACACAGTGTTAAACAATTAACGGTGTGCAAAAATTTAGACACGAATCTACTCGCACTTTCGAGTTTCGACATCCGCAGACACTCGGTAGATCAAAGGCATATTAGCTTTGACAAGCTTTTACAACGATTTCGATATCGCTTTGTGTTTAAAGCTTCAAAAAAGAAACGACTAACAAAATCATCTGACGCGATCTCGAAATTAAGAAGGAGACAAACTGCTAAGTCATCCCATGAGGCCTAGAGCAGTAAAATACATTTCAACATTGTAGTGCAACAACCTTCTATTAATAAAATTTTATAACAATAGCAATAGAGCGAGAACTTTGACCTGAATATGATCGGCAAGTCCGCTAGTTTCCATGCGACTGGCGACGTTGACCGTGTCACCCCAGATATCATACTGGGGCTTGTGAGCTCCTATTACTCCGGCTATCGCTTGGCCGTGATTCATACCTTTACATACACGTGTACTGTAATAATATCACATATTACATCTGATTAATACATGCAAACAGTTTATTATCACATTACGACGTTATAATTTTTTTTGAACTAGACCGAATCTTACACAGAAGCGATCAGAGATCTCAAACTTCCGCCGAGAATGGTGCTGCCGCCTGGCGAACAAAACGGAAAATCCGTATACACGTGCAGTGCACTGTATCTTGTGCGAGATCCAAAATTCACAAAAAAATCAGATCATGTTTAGTTTTACCACAATCTGTGCATAAATTTGTGAGTTATCAAATACATGGAGTAGCGACCAAGTTATGTGCGATAAACCAAATTTAAAATAGCGGCCGCTGCCATGTTGAACAAAAAGCGAAAAAATGCTAAATACGAACCGATGCGTAGCTTAAAGTAGTTGAACGAGTTGCGGTTAAATCTATCGAGTAGAGACATGATCGCCAGCGCAAAGTCTGCCAGCAGAACAATGCTTTGATGAACACGCTCAGCGGACTCCTGCAGTAACCACACATCAGATACAAAACTCCGATAATTGGGCCGCCCGGAACGGCGGAAGGCCTTATGTTTTGCAACAGTTTTTCTTTATTCTTTTTTTTATCGCGAGATCTCCGAGATCCGTGGGCCGATCTCCGCGAAATTTTGCCACATGGTCGGAAGCATGTTCAGTTTACAAATGCCG
>Ga0209454_1000715_pt1 | contig 18265 bp, 6 predicted proteins | sample WorMetHERISLAND1_2_FD_187400 | JGI IMG/M metagenome (GOLD analysis project Ga0209454, IMG submission 187400) | Marine gutless worms symbiont microbial communities from Max Planck institute for Marine Microbiology, Germany - Olavius geniculatus... | ecosystem: Host-associated > Annelida >... | reverse complement strand
CTATTATATAAGTTTACTACTACTGCTTCTTTTTGACACAATGTCAATGGATGTGTTGTCTGTCATCTGCCTCTCCATCTGTCATCCATAACGGATGTATTGTGTCTAAACTTTAGGTTGTAGAGGAAATGTTTTTGCACGAATAATTAGCCCGGTGTCTTTAACCTAGGCATGGAAAATTTCAGCAATTTAGTGCAAGGGGAACATTTTCAAATTTGGGGTTGAATGGAGGGGGTTGGAAAAATGTGCATTTTTGAATGGAAAAATGGCATATCTCGGAAATGGTGACAGATACGGCCAAGGTTACTGTTAACCACTAACAGGAAGGGGCATATGTTTTTTCAGATGAGATAAAAAATGGATGGAGATAGACCAACACAACCTGCGATCAGGAACTGCTAGGCTGTCGCACATCTCATGAGCTTTGCTCAGATTTCTTGTTGGAATTTGGAGTGCATTTAATTCTGAAATATGTACTGCATGGAAATGGAACCCGTGAGGAAATTAACTAATAAAAGAGCTGAAACTGACGTATTTGGAAACTGTGAAGGCAGTTATTATGTGTTTTATTTTTGTGCTAATGATGTATTATTTGAATTTTTTCCATATTTGGTTCTTGGTATTCGAATAATATTCGAATATTCAAATTTGAGTATCACTAGATGACTAGTAGGCCTACCGTAGAATGAAAACTGTAGAATGAACGGCATTCGTAAATGCATTTTTGTATCAAACCATGTATCTTTGTAATTAAAGTTGTTGTTATGGTCTAATAAATGCCCGTCCTTCAGAAGCCAGCTCATTCCGTAGGTGTGCATACTTCATTGCCGCAGTATCCAGCAGGAGATTGGCAATTATCATCTGGATCCAGATCCAGTTGCCTTGACCCCCTGGGCCTACCATACTTCACTCTATTTTCAAAAGTATCAGGAAACTCATGTCCTATGTGTGGCATAAGCTTATAATGCTGGTGTCATGAAAACACCACTCCGACCGCATCGGCGATCAGATCGTTAAACCACTTCTAATCTTAACCCTAACCCTGACCATAACCGCCAACCCTAGCCCTAATCTTAATCTTCCATACTTGATCTGATCATATTTATCGCCAGTGTGCTGAGTGTAATTGATACAGCTGGTGAAGTTTTTTGTAACGCGGTATATCAGTACACTAGCCTAGTTCCAAGCTGTCCGCCAAGCAGTTCAACATCGCATCAGTGACAAATCTAGTTTGTCTATCGGTACACTACTATTTTAGTCACACCAGTCTGTATCTGGGGATTTGGGTCTACCATTCTGAAGGCCCACCATTCTGACGGGTGGTTAAAAACCTGATTTAGACGAAATCTGTAGATGATGAAAGCGTACATATTAAATGCTAAACTAAATCCTTAACTGCAGCAGTGGCCTTTCGGAATAGCAGCTCTTCGGAATGTTGTGGATCCTGGTTGTATCAGTCTGTATCCGAGACCTAGCGTTTTTTCAGGACATGCCTGTAACGGAGGTCCTATAACGGTGGTCCAGAACAGAGTCTGAAACAGGGACGTCTACCACCCCATACCAGGAAGCAATCTGTCGCACCATAGGCGGATCCAGGTTCCAGGCCTTTCATCTTTAGGGCAGGTCGAGCATTGAAAGTGGGACAGTTTTGGAAAGAATGCAGTGTCCCCTTGCCAGAGAATTTTTGATATTCTAATGTCGAAATTGCATATTTTTATGGACTCTTAGGTGCTTAGTTTTGTTTTTCTCTGTGACAAAAAAAGTTACATAAAAATACATTACTTAGCCTATATGTACTTTATTGTTATTTAATTACTTGCTTTTACATAAGCACAGCTAGAAATTGAAGTCAGTGAGGAAAACTTAAGCCCCAAAGGCTCAAAATTGAGGCCGAAAGCTGCTAGCACGGGTGGGCTTCTTAACTGGAGAGGCCAGTCTGTGGTTCACCCTCGGCAGCAAGTGCTTTTTGGGTATGAAAAGCCCTGAAAATTATTGCAATCGGTGTACGTTTCGTTAGTTTCACTGCACAAATTTATAATGCATTGCATTGGCAAAGAAATGCAAATGGTGAATGTTGGCAGGTTGGGGGCATGGCCCACTTGCCCCCTTTCCTCCTAAATCCAGCCATTAGGGTCTGCATATGTATACTATATGGGCCAATACCTTCTTCGACCCAGATACAGCCATAGCCCTGGCTTTTATAAAAACTGCTTTAATGCTTCCACAGTCCAAGTCTCCACAATTTCAAACATCAAATACTCTAAACAGCCATTGTGGAAATTTTAAAAACATTTATACTGTTAACAGGACAGAATAATAGCGTTACAGCGCAACCATAACAATGGCACTGCGGCTTTGCTTATATTACTTGACCTCATGACTCGTGACGTCATAGGTGGGCAGAGTCTAGTTTACAAAATGGCTTATTGTCAGCACTGCTGCAGCGCTGCACAATAGATCGAACAGGTGTGCTATATGCCCTGACTGTGTGGGAGGTCTCTGCATGCAGGTGTACCCCGAGGCACTGTGGGCCGCCTACCTTACAGTGCAGTGAAAATGGCCGCGTGCAACGTTAATTAGTCCGATGTGTGCGAAGTAAACAACGCAAGACATTGTTGGCAGTAAACAGCCGTTTATTGCACCTTTAACATAAATTAACGAACAAGTTCAAATACCAAACAACCCGTTATTCAATTTGAAGTTCGATCAAATCAAACAAATTTCGAATGATCGAATATCGCTCTACATCCCTATTTTGTACACAGTTTTGTATAAGGTCGAACTGAATATGTACCATTGTGCCTGTGTATATGTCATTTAATGAAGAATGCCACTATAGCAGTTGTAGGTTGCTTCCTTGTTTATAGTACTGTACAAAGTATGTGGAAAAGTAGATAGGCTGAATGTTTATCTTTGCTGCTGTTCGTAGTCACATTAATAACAACATTGCATTAACCGTGCTGTTTGTATGTTGTTTGGTGATTCAGAATATTGAATCAGCAACTGATCTGGTCAATTATGCCAAGGTGACTATGCGCATGTGGCGTATTGCTAGTAGTTAATCACTGCTCATGCAGTAATGAGGCAGCATTGTTTTTAGCGTTCTGCTCTGTTGACACAATAACAGGGCTCCCAGTTGGTTGTCCTGAAATTCCTGGAATTTTACAGATGTCCAGAAATTGTCATGAAATTTTGTAAACATTGAGTCCTGAAATTTCACTTCTTGCTCCTGGGAGCCCTGCAATAACTTGTGAGTCGCTGTACGGTATTAGGTTGATGAAATTTTGCATCATTACCTTGACAACTTTTAGAACCCTATTGAGCAAACCTTGTTGACAGTCTAGTTACAGTTTGTTTTTACACAGCTGCTATAAAAGTGCCAAGCGGATAATCGTAGTGCTAACATTATAAGCATACACATGCTAAGTGGTTACTGGTATCTGCTTCTTCAGAATTACACTGTATCGGGTGCCTATTAAGTCCCACCTTTGGGAATTGGAATAGTGGAATTTCTACAGGCAGTGCTCCCATTCCTGTTATTTAGTTGTGACATGTTGTAAAGGAATTTTGAATTAAAAAGTTGCTACGAAATGGCATAATTGTAATTATGTGTAAAAGATAGTTTGGTGTTTTTTTTCTGTCTGAATGGAGTGCGGTGTCAGTGCTCATAGTGTATCTGTTGTCACAAGAGTTGTGTCTGACTGTTTGCAGTCTCATACAGTGCTGGTTGCCAACAAGCCCGCACAGTTTAACTACTCAACAAGCAAAAGGATTAAACGAACAGAGTATGTATTAGTGATAATCACTTATTTCTGTGAAGATTTGATTAAATTTTTACGAAAAATTAATCTATTAACTTTTTATTTGACTAAAATTGGATTAATATTCTTGCAGACTTTTTAACATGACTAAAATTATTAATCTGCGAGTGTACTGGTTAGTATTGGAGCATGGCACAAATGCACAAAATGTCTTGACGAGACAAAATGGTCCATGACTTGAGACGAGATGCTGACATATTTTTGGGATCGAGGCAGGACCACGGTGGTTTGGCTCAGTTAGTAGCATCGTTGATTGCATCAACAAAGTTAATCAGCACTAGGCCCGGTTAGTACTTGGATGGGTGACCATCCCGGTATGTAACCAGCCACCCAGGTCAACTCAGCCTGGCCATCCCTCCGTGGGTATGCACAATGAGTAGCTTACCAGCGAAAGCTGGCACGTAAACAGGCATACCGCGTGATGCACTAGCCCCGTATCTGTGGTCTTGCGGTGTAAAAAGTGGTGTCTGGCTGACGGCTAAGGAAACGGAGATCGGCATCGCCCTATGGGCCGTAAGGCTCGGGAAGGACTTTCGTTTACGAGGCAGGACTAAGACATTGAGCATTTTGTTTGAGACAAGACTGAGATGAGAAGTTTTATATCTCAAGACCAAGGCGATATCTTTGCTAGCAGAGTTGGCTTGGCACCACATGAGACAAGTGGCAGATGTCGATCAGCTTGAGACGTACATAGACAGAGATAGAAATGAACGCTGAACGGACTGTGCTGTTGTAGTTTGTTCATTGTAAGCTTGTCGCTAATGAATAAAGCATTGCTTTGCTTGTGTGTATGCAGCAGCAGTCTTGTCTCCACTCCAAATGTCGTCATACTCATTTCCGTTTCAAACGCACGTCACCCAATCACCGTGGTAAGTGTTATGGGAGCATTTTGTTGAGTTTTTTTTGGTAAACCTGGTCATCAGTGTTTGTGAGGGGTTGTATCGACCCCAGACCTTGGGAACTGTGGTACTGCATGACTCATGAACACTTTTACGTAGAAGATTTTGGTTTAGTTGGCACAAGGTAACAACAACCAGTAGTAGAACTCAGCTAAGTGTTGGATAATAAGAATGCCAGTTAGCTGATGCGAGAAAATGCAGCAGAGAATGGGATAGAGTCACTTTTAGCAGAGATGCACTGTCATGTTATATGGCTTACGAACGTTTGTGATTTTGTATCCATGACATCTTGCAGCTTTTTTGGTGTTTGGCTGAAGGCTAATCAATGTTTTGGAGATATGTGCTGCATTGTGGGCGTTTGTGGTTTAGGCTGACCATCTCTTTTTGTACTGCTTGAAGTAGATAGCATTTGTCTGAATATACTTCAGCAATTAAGTGGTCATGTTATACAATCAATTGATGTGTACACTTTATTATGTAGGAAGTGATTAAGGCGATCTGCGTGCCATATGGGAATGTGTTGCGTATCGTCATCTTCAGAAAGAATGGAGTTCAGGCTATGGTCGAATATCCTTGCATTTCTGATTTAGTTGTTGCCACATAAAATTAACTATTATTGCATTTTACTGACAGTTGTATCACTTGTATAATAACCACATATTGTGCTATAATAAGTATCTGCTATATTTGAGAGTTTCGACTGCCAACAACTTTTAAACGGCACGGCGTACCGCTGCGAAATTTTGTATGCAGATCCGTGTCCTGCATGGCTGGGACATGGGCTAGGTCAGATGTTGCTGAGGGGTCATCCGTTTGAGAAAATTTCACTTTTTCTAGAATTTTGCAGCCACACCTTTTAAGCCGCAGCAGAGCTGTGCGCAGCGATTGGCTATAAACGTTGTCGTCATGGTGAAGCATCATCAGCACTGCAATGCATACTGGAGCGCTCTGAGTAGCCTGGATCAAGTTGACGTTCGAAGGGTCGAAAATGTCGACCGCAGGCTGATGCTATGGCATCATGTCGTATGTGTCTGGTGATATGAATCAGTTCAGCATCAAATGTGCTGTGTCAGGTTGTTATTTTGGCTATTTTTTGTCAGTCCTAAGAAAGAATGCATGTGGAAGCAAGTCATGGCTGTGGCTTTAAGATGATGAATGGTTCTTCATATAACAAATCATACGTTTAATTTTCTTGCTACTGATAAATACGAGTTATGCTTTTCTGCTAGTCATGACCATGTGTGCTGTGGAACAAGCCCAGTGTGTCAAAAAACCTCGTGTGGGCCCGCCCTCAAGCTGGACCGAGTTTATTGCCAGGAGTCTTATATGTGCCGTGTATTTATCAGCCATGTCAAACTGTGGCTAGTTATAACCCGTACAGTGTTACATTTTTACGGTTTAGATGCGATAAAAAAGGTTAAGAAGAATAAAGAAATTTGTTTTGCGAAAACATACATAAAATTATAAATAACATGATAAACAATTAACGATGGCAGGCTGCTGGAGAAGCCATTAGTGCTCATTAGTGCTGTTTAGCTTTGGCAGATAAAGAAATGTGCTGAAGTTCATGTACAAAGGAATATATATAAAAATACAGAAAAACGCCGATATATGCAATGCGTGGAAGTGTGTGTGCCGTGTGCAATGTGTTTTGAGACTTGTTTGTGGGATTTCTTGACATTCCGTTCGTTGCACGTATGACAGCATTGACGCAGCGACTCAGGCTAAGAACGGTTTGCACGGGCAAGACATCTACTCCGGCTGTTGTACCATCAAGGCAGAATATGCCAAGGTTTGTCCTAGCTTGGATTGAATTATTTTTCCAAAGAACTTTTTTGTTGTTTGCAACCATGTATTGGGCCTCACATCTTCCAGCTCTTATGAAGTATATGAATATATGCAATGGTTAATATTTTATTTATTTTTTTGATTCTTAGTCGACCATGCTTCATAGATGAGGAACTTCAGTCAAACTGAGCAATCTTCTCTTTCAGATCTTCGTTCCCTTGTTGCAACCTTGACAGCCCTTTGGTTTGTACAGCAGGCATGATGTGTGAGGTCAGGAGACGATGCCATGACGAGTGATGTTGATTGGTGTGAAATGATGGCTGTTGATGGGGTGAGTATTAGACAAACACAATCACACATTAGCATGCGGAATACTCGACAGTCTGCTCGAACACGCCATTTCTGCACTTTCTGTGGCTGTCTTTCGATTTCATTTAAATACCTATTTTTACATCTTATATCTCACCCCTTTCTGATTGTACAGTGACTGCCTGCGCAGTGATGCTAGTTGCTTCAGAGTTCAGACACTATAGTCGTTTTCGTTTACTTACTTACTTTCGCGCCGTCTACTTTATTAGGTTTTAGCAATTTTGGAACAGTTTTTGTAAGCTGGTTTGATAAAGTTGGTATTTGTTACACTTACACTGATCCAATTATTTTTTTTTGCATATTTTAGCCACAAACTTTGAACGTGAAGAAAAATGAAGGAGATACGTGGGATTTCACTGTTGGAAATTATCGTAAGTGTCTTATATTTTTATTATCAGTTATGCTTATTTTTTCAAATTGTTGGTTTATGTTATAGTTATGTATAGTTGTGTGCTTCACTCTTTCTTACTTGTTTACTTGAGAGTACTTATATTAAGAGATAATCTGCATGAAATCACTGAGTACTTGCCTTTGACCGACCGACTGGTTGGCATCATCTGATTCACATCAGAAGTTTTTTTTCTCAGTAAAAAATTATAGTTTGCTGTTCTAAGATTTGTACTTTATAGCATTGCTGTAAGAAACCATGCAGCAGTACTGCATAACAGATGTCATTGTTACGTGAGTGGTGGATTAACTATTTAGGTGCTTTTGCTTTTCTTACGTGCAACAGCAGCTATTACTGTAGCGCATCTTAGCCATCGCAATCCTGTTCGTCCGTTCGTCCATCTGTCACACGGGTAGATCAGTCAAAAACGGTGCAAGCTAGGATCAACAAATCTTCACCATCGGCTGCCTGGAAGATTCTAGTTTCTGGATCCGTAAAGCTTTTTCAAAGATTCGAAAGGGGTCACCCCTAGCGAAGGCGATAACTTAGAGTGGGTGGGAAAAATTTTCCGATTTTCAGCCAATAAGTAACTGTATGTCAGAAACGGTGAGAGATAGGGCCTAGGTTACTATTGATCACTAATATGAAGTCTTACATCGGCTTTCAGTTGGCATTGAGAGCAATAACCTTTGATGACCTTGAACCCTAAAATAGGGCTTTTATGGATTTTTTGGCAATTTTGGGCTGTGAGACATGTTCCAAGAGCGAGTTGTGCTAGCGAATTGCATCAAAATCACTAAAGATAGACCATGACAAACTGCATGTGAAATTTTTATGCGCGAAAGCGGCTACTGCTTTCAGCACGTCTTAGTCATTGGAATTCTGTTTGTCCGTCCATCTGTCTGTCTGTCTGTTCGTTCGTCACACGGGTGGATCAGTCAAAAACGGTGCAAGGTAGGATCACCAAATCTTCACTGTCGGGTGCCTGGAAAACTCCCAGTTTCAGGAACCATAAAGCTTTCCATAAGTTCTAAGGGGGTCACCCCGAACGAGGGCACTAAATAAAAGGGGGTGGGCAAAATTTGCGATTTTTGGCCAATAAGTTGCTGTATCTTAGTAACGGTGCGAGCTAGGGCCTAGGTTATTATTAATCACTAATAGGAAGTCGTACACTGGCTCCCAATTGGTGCCGAATTCAATGACCTTGAATGGCCTTGAATGCCAAAATAGGGGTTTTATTGATTTTTTGGCGATTTTGGGCTGCGACACAAGTCTATATCATTCACAAGGTGGTGCCATGCTATTATCTTTATGCGATCCATATAGAGAATTTGGTATTTGTATATTAACTTTGCCTGAACCAGAACCTCTATAGGCTTTCACACGTCTCGTGAGCATTAGCTCAAATTTCTTGTTAGCATTAACCGTAGATTTCAACTGTTCAGTTGCGACTTCCTATGTTCAAGGAGGCTTGTGCATGAAAGCATCAAAGAGGTGTGCCTCTTTGAAATGCACGTTTTCAGTCGCAGGAACAATAGCAGGGCGCGAGACCAGTATCGCCACGTGGCATATGCGAGTGAATGATTGAAAATTATTGTGTCCAATGTCAGTTGCTGAGGTCGGTGGGCTTAGATTTTGTGCCCAGTGGGCCTTCAAACATGCACTGCTGTCGCGCATTTTCCTTCGCATTAGCTGGGCTTTTTCTGGTATTTACTTGCTAAAATACGTTAATGCTTTCCTATTATGCATTGTTTGTCGATGTCAGTAGTTCAGTCGCTAAGTGCATCATGATTGATGATTGCTAAGTGTATCAAACATCTTTTGTTGTGAGAGCCGAGAGGTCTGCAGTTAGAGTTATTAGACGTAGTACAAGCTTGTATCAGTCATATCTAGACTTGCATAAACACCTGAGCACCGTGAGTCTCTTTCACAGCAGCATACAGCACGACATATTACTGGACATACTGCACCACGTACCACCATGCATTCGGACCACCCACCATGACATGCATTCGGACCACCCAGCAGCAGACGCCAGACAGATCATACAACACACTGCAGCATTGCATACTCACTTGCACCAACAACGCCATGCTCACATACACTGGTAAGCTGTTGTGCGTATCTTGCTGACAGCTCTTGTTATCAGACATCAGTCGTTTGTACCCAGTTCACACCTGCATCGCTGACGTAAAATCAGCAGAGTGAATTGAACTGACGACAGTTGACTACACAATGCAACTCAACAAACCCGATCAGTTGTCACCCATTTCAATTTGGACCTGGTCGCGTTATTATTTATGCAGCTGATAACGAATCACAGGAATGGAAAACACTTTTCAATACACATTAAACAATGACCGTTGGACACTGGGCCATGACAACTCAACTCAACTGGATAAATTCTAAACTTGTTCGGTTTCCAGTTTTTTTGACCAAAATTTGTTGGCAGTCATCAGCAATTCAGTTCACTCGAGTCGCATTGGCATTGCAGACGTGAGTTGGGTGTTACACAGTGCACTATATTCACTGAAATTTCTGCAAGATGCAAAACTGAAACCGCTCAAGTAGTTAAGAAGCAGTTAATCTTCTGTAAAAATGCAGATTACCTGCTTTTTTAACTACTTGTAGGCATCCTTTTCTTTCATTTAATGTAAGTAAATAAGTAAGATGACTTAGGGGGCGCAATTTAACAGTTAGCCACAATGCGCTGCGCTCTCAACATTCGAACAAAAATGTCTTCAGCAGCCGCTTGAACTGTTCAAAGTTAATGTCAGTAAATGTGTATGTTGGAGGACATTGAATGATACTTTAGTTGTATGTTCTAATTACTTTTTATCTGAGATGGTTGTTATGCTTTTATGATGAAGGCATGCACTTTTATGGTTACAGTGAATCCGTTAATTATGGCTACCTTGTGTACTTTATTAATCAGTCATTCAATTGCAGAAAGGTGTGCAGATTGCAAGAAGACTCGTAGATACAAAACTCACGAAAAGAAGAGGAGTTGCAGTGTCCTTAATGTAAGAGCGAAACAATAAAATGCAAACACTATAAGAAAACTGGACAGATTAACATGCCGAGTGGTACACTGAAATCATAGCAGTGAACTAAAATTGACAACATATTTTGGAAGTCTTCTCTTTAATTAATTTGCATGTTTTTGTGTGTTACAGGTGATGCATGATGATGTCGGCCAAATGTTGATGTCGGCACCTTGGCTTACGAACGGAACCACTCAGTGCTTGTGAGATGAGCCTTCTGTTGTTACAGTGGTGTGAATCGAGCACGTATGTATCGACTCATGTGTTGTGTGTGGCTTGGTTGTACTGTAGCAAGGGACGATTCGTCGCGACACCAGCCGCTGCTGCCGGAACCTCGCTATGACACGGCGCCAGCGCAATATTGTAAGTATCCACTTGTCCATCGTGGTAAAGCTTGACTTTGTGATTTCATGAGTTGTGTTGTAGTAATAACAAATGGGATTATTTGCCTGTGGTAACTGGAAACGCTTATTGTTGTATGGCTATCATATGGGCAGCATTGTTTTTGCCTATACACCGTGTCTCAAAAAAAAACGGTCAAAATTGTTTTTGTCATAACTTTGTCAAACTGTTGGCGCAAAGAGGGCCAAGACAATAGAATTGTGTAAGGCGTGTAAGGCCTCACCTAATTTATGTCGTGGCATTACCATGTGAAACATAGATGCTCCAAATTGCTGCACAACACTGAGTAGTTATCCAGTAAACATTGTAATGATTTAAGCACACAACACACTACAGTGTGAATATTTAGCAGAATTATAAGTTTGTATGACAACTTGTTTGCAAATTATCAGAGTTTATGCTAGAAGTGTGCCCTGCATACATGGACACAATGGCTTAGATGCAATACCACTGGCTGATAGCAAAATCAACAATCGACTAATCACCTAACAGCATTTTCTCATCGATTAGACATATTTTAAGCTCATCAGTCAGCTATTTTGTTGTTTGCTGTTTTTACCGTAAAATAGTTAATAGCACAACATTATTAAATTATGTGGCGGTCTCCATCAAATGGATGATCCAAAGATGAGCAATTTCATACAAATAATCACCACGTAATGTACCACTTCGGAGCATTTGTGTTCCACACGGTAGTGCATTGACATAAATTAGGTGAGGTGGAAAGTGAGTGCACCTTACACAATTCTATTGTCTTGGCCATATTTGTGCCAAAAATTATCAAATTTGGTGGAAGTTTGACAAGTTATAACAAAAACTATTATGACTGTTTTTTAGGCACGGCGTAAATTTGTTGCATTTCATTCGGGCAACTGGCTGAGCTAAATATAGATGCAGGACCTCACTGGACAGATGCTGTACCTCAGCTGGATCAAATCATCATAGGAACGGATGTTTACTGCCGGGGTTTGGCTTAACCTGTAGTAACTCTGGAGAAGTAGCAAAAGTCATAGTGGAGTAGTATTGATAAAGTGCGTACTGTATCTGACTATGGCTGCCTTTACAAAATTTTGCTGTTAATTACTGGCCTGTTTATTATGTACTTTAGCTCATGAAAGTTTTATTCATTAATTGTTTGTCATCATGATTTTTGTTCTTATTGCAACATTGCCAAAGAATCAATAATGTAGTCTTGACGGCTGTCTGTAATGAGCTCTGCTGAACTCTGCTTGTTGGTCGATGTTGCAGCAAGCTACGCTGGGGGAGATATGTCCAGAAGACCAACCGGCTACGGAGCACCTGGTCCTGTTCCAGCTCCAGTCCCGCCTCCAAGCTACCAGTATCCACCACAGGGTCCCAGTTACCAGGGTCCACAGTATGGATCCGGGGGCTCATACGATGTCAACTCTGCATCTTATCCGTCAGCGGTCTGTTGCTGAAGAATTCTTCGTTGTTTACAGTTGATGGCAATGTGTGAGAAGATGTCTCAGATATTGAACGAGGCGATTAAAGTTCAGCATTTGTTAGTATGTGGTTGAATGGTTGAGATGGTTGAATAAAACAACTAATAGCTGCTCTGCTTCGATGGTGGACTTCATCTGGTTCACTCATAACAAACTGTTGTGTTGAAGTTTTACCATTGCAGCCAGAAGAAATGCCCAAAACGATCACTTTCACACACTTGTGCGGATAGCTTGACTTTTACACTTTTCCACAAGGCAGTGCACCAGCACACATTGCTTGTGAGATGGTTGAGTTTTTAGATCACGAGATACTTGATTTATGCCCCAAGTTGCTTAGTGCTGATACGATGGAACATTTTTCATCAGTGAACCAGTTTTAAGTTTACCATCGAAGCAGAGTAACAACTGACAGCACCAGTTGAGACAGGCAGGCTTGTACTCATGACACACTGACGTTGAGACAGGCAAGCTTGTACTCATAACACACTATGACGTCATCATTTCATCACAACTAGCAAAGAATATTTAACTCACAGCCATATTTTGTTGGCATACTTTGAATTAGAATTTTTTCAGCTACATCTGATGAAAATTTCGTGCAAATTGATCGTCATTTGAGTGAATTATGACAAAAAGAAAAAGGGTGCCTTTTTATGAAACACAGTGTAGTCCAGTTCTGTCACTTTATATGCTCTTTAACAGCTGACTCGATGTTGCTGCTTAGAACTGGGGCTAAATTTTTGAAACTTCTTAGGAAGATCTTTGGAAGACTTCTTTTCGAAAGAAAGTTTTTCAAAGAAGTTTTGATTACGTCACATGGTCGGTATAAGCACATCTGATCGGTTGAACTAGTTTAGGAAGAGAAGGAAAGAAGTTCTTTGGAAACGCACAGAAAGCCATCAACATAGGAAGATCTTTGGGAAATACCTGAGCAAAGTTTTGAAAATTTGGCCCCTGGTGATAAAGTCATTGTGTGCACTGTTATTGTAGGGGGCTCTGTTGAATGCTTACGAGTCGCAGACGATGGCGAGTTCAAGCGGCTGCAATCCTTCGTGTGTGCTGATGATGTACGGCATGGAGCCCAGCAAGTTCAATTGCCAGCGCGTCTTCAATTTACTCTGCATTTACGGAAACGTCATTAAGGTAACCTGTGCCAAAGTATGTCGACTGCTACTTTGTCTGTAGCCTGCGCTGTGTAATTGACAGGCAGCATTGATCTACGGCTGTTTCACACTTAGCAGTCTTGTGGACAGTGGATTTTATTGGCAGATTACCTATGCAGTGTGACTGGTATATGTCGATATGCGTAGGTGAAATTTCTGAAGACGAAGGAGGGATCGGCGATGATTCAGATGGGTGATCGAGAGGCATGCGAGCGAGCGATGCACAATCTGAACGGTGTTTCATGCTTCGGCAAACAGTTATCCCTCAGGTTTGATATGGTTCTGCTTTGAGGCTGTCATGCAGTGCTGGGTAAAATAATTTTTAAAATGATTTCAAATCTAAATCGTGCTTTGAAAATTGATTTGAAATCAAAATGAGAATCATCATTTTGCAAATGATTTCGAATCGAATCATTTTTCAAATGAATTGAAATCATCATAATCATTTTCATTTTTTTAACCAAGTGATGGTTAAATCTAATGTTTTATTCATCCCAAATAACAGTCATATTCAATGTTTTGCTTATCGCAAATTCACAACACTGTCACTCGTTGATGATGGTTTGCTTTTAACATCTCGAAAATATGCCTACTGTTAACTGTCTTTTCGACATGAAGAAGCAAGCAGCAATGAGCTCAGCAGCTGAACAGTGATTCGACTTGATGCTGCAGACGATGAAAGTGTTACAGTTTCACATTTTCCATGCTCGATCGGTTTTGGTTCGTTTTTTTTGCGAAAAAAAACACGGTTTTCAGCTAGGTTCAGTTTTCTGAACTTTCAATTATTTTATTATTTTGAACTTTCTGGGGATGGCTGATGGGCCCACATGGCGGCCTAAGCCTACGTGGTGGCATTGGCTGCCCTGCCTTGCATTGGAACTTGAAACTTGCACACACACACTATTGTCACTTCTTATTTTAAGAGGTCTATTGTGAGTTGTATACTGGTTTTTTTGTGCAGTCTGTCAAAGCAGACATTTCTTCAGGACGCTGTCAATCCACATGAGTTGCCAGATGGCTCGTCGGCTTACGCAGATTACGTCGGCTCAAGAAACCAACGCTATACTTCTCCTGACTCTGCTGCCAAAAACCATATCCTATGACATCATCGTGTTACGCCAGTTGTTTGAGATGAATTATCGCTTTGATTGTAGGATTTTCGGCTTCCTGTGGTTGTTTTCCACGGGCCACGGAATTTCGAGCCGAGCCACGGAATTTGACCTCTTCCACGGAATTTTGCAAAAGTTGAGAAGTGACTGATGATTAGACGATCATCAGCTCGATAATGTAATTAAATAGACTAAATATATCACGGAAAAATCAAACTGAACTGCCTAAATCTGTTGGCCCTACTAATAACTAATAACCATTTCAATAAGCCACAATTGAAAATAATCACAATGCGACTTGACAGACTGCACTTTAAAGAAGAAAAAAGATTGATAATTTTCTTCAACTCGCAGCCCAGCAATCGTGAGCACAACGCCAGCCTTCAATAACTAAAGTTTTCTAACGGGATAAGAGCTATGTTTACTCGCAAACGTAAGGCTACGGTAAGTCTTGGAATTTGGACGGTTTTGCTGTGCATTGAGCCGCGGAATGTTGCGAACTGCCCCGCGGAATTTGGCAAAATTTTCTGCGGAAAACTGTGGCCCTAAACATCAGTAGTGTTTAGTTATGAACTATTGGCTGACAGCATCGTTGTAGCTGTGATAAATTTTATTCTTTTAACATCTGATGTCGCTGATTGAATATTAGGCAAGCACATTGTTATTTTGATTATTTTTCTGATCTTCTTCATTTTTGTCATCTGCACCTGTTTTTGGTTGTATATGATAGATGTCAAAAATATATCACTGCGAACTAATGTATTGGAAGCATTATGGTAGCATTTTCTGCCATTTATGCATCAGTTTTTTTTTGGGGTGGATGATTTTATTAGTAGTAGAAGTTCAGCCAAGTTCCTTAATGTAGTTTACGTCCTGTGGCACCAAATTCTACTTTGCACTTCTTCAATGCCCCGCCAGGCATCTCCGAGGATGCAGTGATGCAGGTAGGTTTATTTTCTGCTTTATTTGCAATTAATAATAATTTGCAATTAATAATAATTTGCACGTCACTTTATGCCGTCAAAGGAACGACTGCTGCTGCTTCTACTTAATTACTAGAACAACTGCTGCTGTGGTGCTGTTACTACTGTAGCTATGAATCAATAACTTTTAACTACTAAGCATTACATTTGCAAATTGTAAATATTTTCAAGTGCAGGATACTTTCCTGTGTGAAATTGTGGCAGGGTTGAGATGGGCTTTCATTTGTGGAGTTTATTGTGTTTTACTGCAGAAACAAATGTGCTTAGAAACATTATTTTAAAGTGATCATATATTGGGAACGGCTGCAGAAATTAACAGTTAATTAATTAATTCATTCATAAAAAAATTAATTGATTATTTTTTGCATCAGTCAGGCAATGGACTGTATGTATTGATTTGTACCAAGAACCAGGTATCCGAACGTGGTTTTAAAATTTATAACCCGGTTCCAAATCTGGGTAATTGGAGCCCATTTTTCACCAATTACTGATGTAACCAATGAAAATCTCTCTCTACTTGCAGCAAATTGTGGCGAAATTCAGCACTGCAAAAGTGCACGGGAAATTCGCCTGAAGCAGTTCAGCCATTTTTGTTGGTGTTTTGTATCAATAATGCACTGTAGACATTTTATGTGAAAAACGTAAATTGTGGACATATATGGAATAATTAGATGTATACATGTCACTTTGCTGTCGTTTTCCTTTACTTGCTTTGAAGTTGACACCAGTTCCGGGTACGAGGGTAATTGTAGTTTCTAAAACGGGTGGGGTGGGTAATGCTGCAAATCACTAACTGCATGCAAATGTGTGTTGCTACACTAACTGGATATTGTTGTGGACTACAAGCTTCAGTTGGCCGAACAGAATATAGTGCTGTATAGTGATAGTGATGTTACGGTTGTCACAGTTGCCAAGGTATAGAGGAGCCACCAGTTGAACGGATCTGTAATGATGATGTTATGTTTCAGATTTTCGATGGATTGGACGTGATTCCTCCGGAGAAGATCTCCGTGCTGCCAACAAGAAGTAAGTTGTGATACGTTTGTCAGTCACTATCAGTTTATGTCTTTGTCATTCTGCTCATGTGAAAATGGTTAAAAGGTATAGCTTCTTGTCATGGTAAGGCTATCTTAGAGCTACGGAGCATCACCTGTCATGTGGGATCACACAGTGTTACCTGCCACCTGATGCAGGTCAATGTGTGCTACCTGTAATATGTACTCCAGCTAGACAGGCCCGTACTTGATTTACCTACCCTGAAGGGATGGAAGGCTGAGTTGACATTGGTGTTGGTATCGAGATGCTATCACCCATCCAGGTATTAACGACTTGACATTGACCCGACCGGGACTCAAACCAATGATCTCAGGTTCCTTACCATTACAGTACCAGGCTGGCTGTGACCATCTGTTGGTCTCTACCAAATTCTGCTGGGTCACCCTGATGACAGTGTGGTGTGAAATTGAATGAAGTTCTCCGTTGGCAGCAGAATGCTTGAGAGCCAAACCTGCGACTTCACAATTATGAGTCCAGTTACCTAAGTATGTCAACACATAATGTGATCGAGTAGTATTTGTCGAGTCAGATGAAATGATATTGGTGCTTCATTTCGATTAATGTTTCCATAAATATGTGAAACCAGCTGGCTGATGTCCTTAATAAGACAGGTATGGTAGGAAATAATATTTCATAAAACTGTCAGTCACAGTTGTACAAAATTTACTTACTGTACTGTTCAGAATCGCTGCAATACATAGTCTCCTTAATAGACTGCTGTCAGAATATTGTTATTAACGGCATTGGCTCATGTGTTGTTGAAGTGATAAAGAGCTGGTGATTGGTTCATTGTTGTGTGACAGACGAGAAGACGTCTCGCGGACTGATGCAGTGGAACTGTACCGAGGACTGCATTGAGGCACTGGTCTGTGCAAACCATTCGCGCATGGCTGATCCTGGTTAGTGCGTTACATCCGCTGCTGCCATTTCTGATAATGAGTAATCCTTAGATCTAGCAACAATTACAAGTTGTTGGCAATGATTACAAATTGTTGAATTTAGCTAAATTTTCAAAACTAGCAGTGGTTGTGGTGCAGAAATACATGTTTTTATAATGCATTACAAGTTTTTCAGCTAGTTGTGATTAAACTGTTAATATTTACTCTGTATGACAACGTTTTTGCTTTTTTGCCGACCGTCACTTGTTGTTATCATTTATTGCATCGCGTTCTTGATACTTTTATGTTTATGGCACAACAAATTAGAGATTTTTGATAAAAAAAGAAAAGTTGATAATGTGCTGTGATAATTGACTGTGATAATTGGAGTGCCATGCTGTAAACGGCCAGACCAAACGGCTTACCTGTGGAATGATTGGTTGGCGAGTCTGAGTAAGCTGTTCGAATATTCCACTGCCGTGTGTGTGTGTTTGTGCAGAAACTAACAGACCGTTCGTGGTTAAGATGAGTTTTTCCCATCAGCCTGTTGACTAGCTCAGTGTTGTCTGCCGGCCAGTGACTGCATCGACGGCACATTGACTGTGGTCTGTCCTGTCATCTTGTAACATTGTGTTAAAGAACTGACTGTGCTGTGGGCGTGCTATGCATATTTGATGCAGTATGTACAGCAGCTAGGATCTTAAAGTCAGCAGATAGGATGCTGTTATCTGCTGTTTGCATGCATAGCAGATCATAATAAACTGACGAGTTGTCCTTTATAACAATAAATGTACAAAACATCAGTTTATACACTTGTTAACGGCGACATGCAATGAGTGACACATTGAAAACAGCAAAAATCATAAAAAGGTGATATCACTCACCATCACATTATCTAACTG
>Ga0209454_1000714_pt1 | contig 18268 bp, 11 predicted proteins | sample WorMetHERISLAND1_2_FD_187400 | JGI IMG/M metagenome (GOLD analysis project Ga0209454, IMG submission 187400) | Marine gutless worms symbiont microbial communities from Max Planck institute for Marine Microbiology, Germany - Olavius geniculatus... | ecosystem: Host-associated > Annelida >... | reverse complement strand
GTCGAGTGAGCCCCGACTTTCAGTCATTTCGAGCTGACTTCAGTCTGAGGCTTTCAGTCGGCTTTAGCCGAAACAGCGACTTTCAGTCGCAACCCAGACTATGGACTTTCAGTCCATAGTGGTTGATTCCGATCAACGACCAGGCCGGAGGAATCCCGCCATGCGCCGACTACTCGCAAGCGTCGCCACCCTGCTTATCCTGTTCGGCACCGCCCCCGCGGCCTTCGCGGACAATCCCAAGCTGCGGATCGAGACGACCAGGGGCCCCATCACCGTCGAGCTCTATCCCGACCAGGCTCCGATAACCGTAGAAAACTTCCTGGCATACGTGGACGCGGGCTTCTACAATGGGACCCTTTTCCATCGGGTCATCGAGCGTTTCATGATCCAGGGCGGCGGGTTCGACAAAGCGATGCGGAAGAAGACCACCCGTGCTCCGATCAGGAACGAGGCGGACAACGGATTGAAAAACAACCGCGGCACCCTCGCCATGGCCCGTACCATGGAGCCCCACTCGGCTACCGCCCAGTTCTTCATCAACCACAAGGACAATGGCTTTCTGAATCATAAGTCCAAGGATCGACGGGGCTGGGGCTACGCGGTCTTCGGTAAGGTAACCGACGGCATGGCGGTGGTGGACGAGATCGCCGCTACCCCCACCGGGTCCGGCGGTCCTTTCTCGAAAGACGTGCCGCAGGAGGCCGTCGTCATCGAAAAGATCACACACCTGGACGGCTGACCCGGAGCGACCCGATGATAAAGCTGACCACCAACCACGGCGAGATTTTCATCGCGCTGAACCCGGATCAGGCCCCCATGACCTGCGCCAATTTCGAACGTTATGTGCGCGAAGGTCACTTCGACGCCACCCTCTTTCACCGGGTGATCGATGGCTTCATGATCCAGGGTGGGGGCATGACGACCGACTTCACGGAGAAGGCCACCCACGAGCCGATCCGAAACGAGGCCGAGAACGGGCTCAAAAACCTCGCCGGCACCGTCGCCATGGCTCGGACTATGGAGCCCCACTCGGCAAGCTCCCAGTTCTTTATCAACGTATCCGACAACGCCTTTCTGGACTATCCGGGCCAGGACGGTTGGGGCTACTGCGTCTTCGGTCGCGTGACCGCCGGCATGGACATGGTAAACGCCATCAAGGGCGTCAAGACCGGCTCTCGGCACGGCCACCAGGATGTGCCGATGCAGGATGTCGTCATCGAGAAGGCGGAGATCGTCGCTTGAGGAAAAACCGCGAATCACGCGGGTCCATGCGAGAATTGGTAGTTGTTGAATTGCAGGTGGCATGGTTGTGCGACCTGATGATTTAAACCCCCGTTGTTTTTGCCATCCCTGCCGGAATGATGCGGTAGAGGCCGGCAGACTTCCCCACTTGAAGTTTATCCACTACCCGAAAATTGATTCGCGCCGATTCGCGTGATTCGTAGTTTCTAACGGCAGCATGTCTTCTCACCCCGCCAATCCTGCCTGCTGCGCCGGGATCATTCTGTTTGGGATCTTGCTGTTGCTTGCAACCACTTTTCCCGTCTGTGCCGCCGAGGATCGGAGCTGCGATGCGGGATCGGGTGGTACAGATCGGCTCTGCACGGCTCAAGGTCCGGAGAGGCTTCCGGCACCGGTGCCACTTCCGGTCCGGACATCCACTGCGACGCCCCCGGAGGCGGCCACTACCGTGTCCACGCAGGCGACCGTCGATAGCAGTCTCCTCCATGAGGGTCTCGGCTGGGAGTATTGCGGTCTCCGCCCGGTCAGGCTCGGACCGGCGGCGCAGCCACCGCTACCGACCGCGGAGGATTGGCTGTTCTTGAGCGCCGATGCCTTCGACTATGATCAGAAGCGTGATCTGCTGTGGCTGAGGGGGAACGTCCGAGGGGGCCGAGGCAACCGGTTCGTCGCGGCGGACCAGGTTGTTTACGACCACAACACCTCGAACCTGGAGACCGAGGGGAACGTCTTCCTCGCCGGCCCGGGGCTCCGGCTCATCGCCGACGAAGCACGGATGAACCTGGAGTCGGACCAGGCCAGCCTCTCCGACGTCCATTACCGATTGACGGGGAAGCTCAATGCCCGCGGCTACGCCGACCAGGCGGAGCTGGTGGACCCCACGCTGAGCCGGTATCGGAATATCGTCTATTCCGCCTGCCGACCGGGACAGCGGACCTGGTCCCTGGATGCCGCCGAGCTGGAGCTGGATCAGGCCAAAGGATGGGGCACGGCACGCCACATCAAGCTACGGATACGCGGTCTGCCGGTTTTCTACTCTCCCTATCTCTCGTTCCCGATCGATGATCGGCGCAAGAGCGGCTTTTTGGTGCCGACGTTCGGCAACTCGGACCGTAACGGCCTTGAGGTTACCGTACCCTACTATTGGAATATCGCCCCCAATATGGACGCCACCTTCTCGGTGCGCCATATGACCAAACGTGGCCCGATGCTCGATACCGAATTCAGGTACCTGTCGCCCCACCAGAGGGTGCGACTCTTCGGCGAGCTCCTGTCCCAGGACAGCCAGCGCGACAACCGGGACACACGCTGGGCGTTACGGATCGAGCAGACAGGTTCTTTCGGGCGACGCTGGTCGACTGCCCTGGATTACAAGGCCGTCTCCGACGACCAGTATTTCGAGGACTTCGGTGCCCGACTGGAGCAAACCAGCACGCGCAATCTCGAGCGCCGGGGCGATCTGAGCTATTCCGGCGATGGTTGGTATCTGCTCACCCGGCTACAGGAATTTCAAACCCTGGATGAAACCCTTAGGCCCGCGTCCAAACCCTACGCACGATTGCCCCAGGTGGTTTTTGGGACCAATCCGCGCAACCGGGTCGGCTCCGGCATCGAGCTGGGCGTCAACGGCGAGTACGACTACTTCCACCACGATACGATCGAGCATGGGCACCGCTTCGCCCTGCAGCCCTTTGTCCGTTGGCCACTGCGCAGGCGCTACGGACATCTGATCCCGCAGCTGAATCTCCATCTGGCCGGATACGACCTGCAGGACCGGCAACCGGATAAGGAGGCCCGTCCCTCCTACGCGATCCCGAGCTTCAACCTGGATGCGGAGCTGGTGTTCGAGCGGACGATAAAGTGGTTTGGTCGGGAGTTGCTGCAGACGCTCGAGCCCAGGGTCTTTTATCTGCACACCCCCTTCACGGAGCAGACGGATATCCCCGTTTTCGACAGCGCCGAACAGAGCTTCAGCTACGATAGTCTGTTCCGACCGAATCGGTTCACGGGATGGGATCGCGTCGGCGATGCGAACCAGGTTACCCTCGGTCTTACATCACAAATCCTCGCCGGGGACTCGGGGGAAGAGCTGCTGCGGGCCAGCATCGGTCAGATCCTGTACGCGCGCGACCGGGACATCCAGCTCTCCAGTCCGCCCCAAGAGGAGGGTAGCTCCCCGATTGCGGGTCTTCTGAGCGCCCGATTCCTGCGGCACTGGACCGGTCGCGCGAGCTTCGAATATGACCCGAACCAAGAGAGTGATCGCTTGCGAAAGCAGACCCTGGAGCTACGCTACCAAACGCCGGATAATCGGCTGCTCAACCTGGCTTATCAGTTCGCTCTCGACACCGGCGGGGAGAGGCTGTACGAGAATACCGACCTGTCGTTCAGCCTATCGGTCAATCGGGGGCTCCAGCTCGTCGGTCGCTGGCTCTACTCTTTGCTCAATGACCAAACGGTGGAGGCCTTCGCCGGCCTCGAGTACGGTCAGTGCTGCTGGCAGGTGCGGTTGCTGGGCCATCACCTGAAGAACGAGCCGGATAGCGCCGGCACCAACAGCGTCATGCTCCAGGTGGAGCTGGCAGGGCTCGGCTCGATCGGGCAACGGGTGGATAAATTCCTGGAACACGCGATCTATGGTTACTCTGCGCGCTAGGGGATGTTGACATTCACAACCGACTGCTTGGCTCACCCCCTCCCCAACCCCTCTCCCTTTGGAGGGCGTCGCAAAAGCCCGGGACCGGGAGCGCCGCCTTCCAGGCGGCAGGCGGCGCCGAGGCGCCGTTCCGGGGATACCGCTTCGCCCTCCCGCCAGCCGGTACCCGCGGCAGCCGGCAAGATGCCGGCGCTCCCAGGGGGCTTGGAGTGAGGGGAGCAAAGGGTGATGATCGGTGCCTGTTGCGACACCCTCCAAAGGGAGGAAGTCGCAAACGGGTAGAGCGAGAAGCGTAGCGCATCCCGCCGTTAGCGCTGTGGCGCATTTGGAGGGCTCTGAGAATGCGGAATAAGGCGAAACGAGGTGCCGGGGTTAGCGGCAGGCAAGGGCTACTGATGCGGGTCCTGCTCATCGCTCTGAGCTGCTCCCTGGCTCCCGCCGATGCCCTGTGGGGGGGCGAGGAGCTGGACTCTATCGTGGCGGTGGTCAACGACGATGTCATTGTCGCCAGCGAGCTCAAGCACCGAATAGTCCTGGCGATCCCTGAGATCCGGGAGCGGGGAATGAAGCTCCCACCGCGTCCGGACCTGGAGCGCCAGGTCCTCGAACGCATGATTCTCGGGCGCCTCCAGCTCCAGAAGGCCAAAGATCTGGGGATCGTGATCGATGACGCCGTGCTGACCGAGACCATCACCAATATCGCCGCCCGTCACGGCATGCAGCTGGAGGAGCTGCGCGCCACCCTCGCGTCCGAGGGCGTGCGCTACGAGGATTTTGCCGCGGATACGCGCCTGAAGCTGATTACGACCCGCCTCCAGACCCATGAGGTGGTCACGAACATCCGGGTCACGGATCAGGAGATCGAGCGTTTTCTGGAACGGGAATCCGGCCGCCTGATACGGCGTAGCGATGTGAGGCTCTCGCACATCCTGGTCGCGGTCTCCGAAAACGCGCCCACCGCGGCGGCCAAGAAGGCCGAGGCCAAGGCCAAAAACCTGGTCAAGCGTCTCCGCGGCGGCGCCGATTTCGCCCAGCTGGCGATCCGTTTCTCCGCTGGACGGCGGGCCTTGGAAGGCGGCGATCTCGGCTGGTTCCCGATCGGCCAGGTGCCATCGCTGGCCCAGGAGGCGGCCCGCTCACTGACCAAGGGGGAATGCACCGAGCCGTTACGCAGCCCGAGCGGTTATCACATCATCAAGCTGACCGATTTCAAGGGTTCGGGCCCTAAGATCGTCAACCAGATCAAGGCCCGCCACATCCTCATCCGCACCAACGAGGTGGTGTCCGACGACGATGCCAGGGCCCACCTGCAGCAGCTGCGGATCCGCATCCTCGGCGGCGACGGTTTCGCCACCCTCGCCCGTTCTCACTCCGACGATACGGGCTCCGCGCTCAAAGGCGGTAATCTCGGTTGGCTCGGTCCGGGAGACACGGTACCCGCGTTCGAAGAGTCGATGAGCACCCTGGCACCGAATCAGGTAAGTGCGCCATTCAAGAGCAGCTTCGGTTGGCACATCGTCCAGGTCATCGAGCGCCGCACCCAGGACACCACGGACGCGGCCATGCGGCTGAAGGCCCGCGAGATGATTCGAGAGCGTAAAGCCGACGCGGCGATCGACCTGTGGTTGCGCTGGCTGCGCGACGAGGCCTGCGTGGAGATTCGTCTCCCAAGTGCCGAAGAGGAAGGAAAGTCGCGATAAAGATCCGCACGGGAGATTTAGCCATATCAAGGGGGCAGTTATCAGGGGGCAGGAGTCGAGATGTTGGAAGATACCGGTTAACGGGCCTGTATACCCTAATCTGATTGGTAAGAATCTTCACTAGGCTCACGATCGAGCCAGCCACGGGCGCATACTACCTTGGATTTCTCAAAAAATGGCGGATTAAGGCCCACGCTCGGGGCGCTGAACGCGGGTGGCTGAAACTCATTGCTAATAGGTATCCGGTAGTGGTTAAATTTTAAGTGATATGGTTGTGTGAAGTAATGATTTGTCCCCCCACTGTTTCTGCCATCCCCGGCCCTGGATTCCGGCACTCCCTGCCGGAATAACGAGGGAGGGGTTGGTGACTTAACCACTTATAGTTTATCCACTACCAGGTATCTTAATAGCTTTGTCCTGATAACTGACAACTGATAACTGACTCCCGCTGGTGTGTTGCAGCTATTTAACCCATGAAAACAGTCGGCTAGAGTTAAATGTCAACAGGACCCAGCTCCGACAAGCCCTGGGCCGGGCGCTTCCATGAGCCCACGGATGCCTTTGTGGAGGCCTTCACCGCATCGGTGGGCTTCGACCACCGGCTCTACCGCTACGACATCGAAGGCTCCATCGCCCATGCCACCATGCTGGCGCGTCAGGGCATCCTGAACGCGGAAGAACGCGACCTCATCGTCGATGGCCTGATCCGCATCCGCAAACGTATCGAAGCCGGTGAATTCGAGTGGTCGATCCCCCTCGAAGACGTCCACATGAATATCGAGGCGGCGCTCACCCTGGACATCGGTGACACTGGCAAAAAGCTGCATACCGGCCGCTCACGCAACGATCAGGTGGCTACGGACGTACGGCTCTACCTGCGCGCCGAGATTGATACCATCCGCGGCGAGATCGGGCGTCTCCAACACGCGCTCCTGGAGCTGGCCGAACGCGAGGTCGAATCGGTGATGCCCGGCTTCACCCACCTGCAGGTCGCCCAACCCATTACCTTCGGCCACCATCTCATGGCCTGGTTCGAAATGCTGCGGCGCGACCGCGAACGTCTCGCGGATTGCCGCCGGCGGGTCGACATCCTGCCCCTGGGGGCGGCGGCCCTGGCCGGCACCACTTATCCTATCGACCGCCACTATACGGCGGAGCTGCTCGGGTTCGCGCACCCGGCGGAGAATTCCCTGGACGCCGTCTCGGACCGGGACTTTATCCTCGAGTTCAGCGCCGTCGCAGCAATCCTGATGATGCACCTGTCGCGCTTTTCCGAGGAGCTTATTCTCTGGTCCTCCGCCCAGCTCGGCTTCGTCGAGCTCTCGGACGCCTTCTGCACCGGCTCATCCATCATGCCCCAGAAGAAGAATCCGGACGTACCCGAGCTGGTGCGCGGCAAGGCGGGGCGTATTTTCGGGCACCTGATGGGATTGCTGACCCTGATGAAGGGCCAGCCGCTGGCCTACAACAAAGACAACCAGGAAGATAAGGAGCCCCTGTTCGATACGGTCGACAACCTCAAGGGCTCGCTGAAGGTATTCACGGCCATGATGGGGGCACTGCGGTGCAATCCGGAACGCATGCGCGCGGCGGCGCGTCAGGGCTTTGCGACGGCTACCGACCTGGCGGACTATCTGGTGCGTAAGGGGATTCCCTTCCGCGACGCCCACGAGATCGTCGGCCAGGCAGTGGCCCTGGGTATCCGGGAGGGGAAAGACCTCTCGGAGCTACCGCTGGAGAGACTGCGCCGGTTTTCCGCAGCCATCGCCGAGGACGTCTTCGCGGTGCTGACACCGGAGGGCTCGGTGGCCGCCCGGAACCACATTGGTGGTACCGCCCCGACCCAGGTGCGCGCGGCCATCGCGCGGGCCCGGCAGCGTATGGCGGATGACTGAGAGGCTGTCTAAAAAGGGGCTGTAGACTACAGTCGGGCGTAGGCTGGGTTGAGGAACGAAACCCAGCGTTCAGGGGCCAGCCTACCAGTTTAAAATCAGTGGGTTAGTTTTTAGATAGCCTCTGAACGTGAGTACCGACTTTTATCCATAGCTAGTACCTGGTTTCACCTTATTTTTCATTATCAAGCCCGTAGGGTGGGCTGTGCCCACCAATATGTGCCTAGACGGTGGGCACAGCCCACCCTACGGGAAATATGCAAAATATGAAGAAACTGTGTGCTAGCCAAAACCAGGGCGAGCGGCCTGGTCGAAAACGCTCTGTGCCCTCTGCGTGCTCTGTGTCTCTGCGGTTCAAATTACCTAACCGATTGCTTTATATCCAGTTATCATTCTGGTTGCCCTGGGGTGGGATCGGATTGAAGGGAAGATTGTCAAACTTTCGGATTGCATCCGGGCTGCAAAGGGAGGTAGTAGTCAATATTTGGGTAGTGGAAAAATTATAAGTGATAAAGTCTGCCGGCCCCTCCCTCGTCATTCCGGCAGGGATTGCCGGAATCCCCCGCACCTATCGTCAGTAGGTATGGTGGCGCCAGGGTACGCCTGGATCCCGCCGGCTATAGCTGCGGGGCTGGGATGGCAAGTAGTGGGGGGTTAAATCATTACATTGCACAATCATGACACTTATTATTTAACCGCCACCCGCTATCGTTGGCGTAAATCTTGCTAAAAGGCTGTCTAAATAAGGACTGTAGGTGATGTGTTTGTTTTTAGACAGCCTCTAAACTTCACGGATCAATAACGCTATTTCGTAATAATCACGGTGTGGTACTTGCAGTATCATTCCGACCCACGATCAGCTCTACCAGTCTCGCACGGCGGTCGCCTTCCGGTCCTATGGATCGGAAGGCGGTTACCTATCGCCCCGGTGTACGCCGGGGCAGTGGCTTATCCGCTATGGGTTACGGGGCACGGACCTGACCAAACCCCGTAGCGAGACGTAACCGGCCGTCCGACGGCGGCACAGGAGTACAGCATGTATCAGGCTAAGGCCAAGGTCTTGCCGGAGCGCCGGGAGGGCCCGACCGTCAGGATCAGCACCCAAGTGGATATCGACGATACTGACGATACTCGGGGAGGAAGGCGGGAAACCCCCGAGTTTCCAGGCATTGAAACCGTCATCCACGGCAACGGCGCAATCGCCCATGTCATGGGGCAGGTCTGCGGCGGTGTGATCGGGTATCCCATCACGCCCTCCACGGAGATCTCCGAGCTGTTCGAGGCCTATCGCGCCAAGGGCGGCTGCAATGTCTGGGGCAAGCACCCCTTCTTCTTCGAGCCGGAGGGCGAGCATTCGGCCCAGAGCGGTGCCATGGGCGCGGCCCTGATCGGCGGCCGCTATATCTCGAACGCCTCCTCCAGCCAGGGCATTCTCTACGGCCTGGAGTCCCACTATGTGACCGTGGGCAAGAAGATCGGCGGGTTCGTGCTCCAGATCGCCGCGCGCGCGGTTTCCAAACACTCCCTGAACGTGATGGCCGGGCACGACGACGTCTATGCCCTGTTACCGTCCGGGTACACGGTGCTGTTCGGCAGCAACCCCCAGGAAGCGGCCGATCTGGCCGCCATCGCCTACAAGGTGAGCGCCCTCTCCCTGATCCCGGTCGCCAACGCTATGGATGGCTTTGCCACCAGCCACATGCAGAGCGAGACCCGGCTGCCGGAGCCGGAGCTGCTCAAGCGGTTCCTGGGTAACCCGGCGGGCCGGATCAAGGCGCCGACGGTGGCCCAGGAGATCCTGTTCGACGCCAAGGGGCGCGTCTTTCAGCTCGGGGAATACCTGAGGCGACACGAGGGAGACATCGTACCGGAGGCGCTCGCCGAGCTCCGCGCCTTCCTGACCGAGCGCGGCGCGGAGGTCGAGAAGGACAACGGCGGCGCCCTGATCGAGGAGAGCCTACCCTGGGTCCCGGAGGAGCTGCATGAGCAGTGGCGGCGCCAGTGGCTCAATGCCTTCGAGCAGGGCACCCGCCGGCGGGTACCCTCGTTGGTGGACGTACATGCCCCGGGGTTGACCGGCGGGGTCCAGAACCAGTCGGATTTCCAGGCCGGGGCGGTGGATCACCACACCCATTTCGCGCGCGAGGTGCCGCGCTTCGTCGCCCAGGCGATGGCCGAATACGAGGACTTGACCGGACGCCGTTATACGCCCGTCATGGGGTATCGGGTCGAGGACGCCGAACACGTGATGGTCGGTCTCGGCTCGGTGACCGACGACGCGGAGGCCGTGGCCGCCTATTTGCGCACCCAGGGAAAGCGGGTGGGCGTGGTCTCGATCAAGCTGCTGCAACCCTTCCCGGAAGGGGAGCTGATCGAAATGCTGGCGGGGAAACAGGCGGTGACCGTGCTCGAACGCTCCGACCAGACGGCACTGACGGACCTGGTGATGAAGGCCCTGTTCAAGGCCCGCGAGAACGGCGCCCTGATTCGCCACCAAGGCATTCCGGCGATCGCCGACTTGCCCAAGTTGAGCACCGGCATCTTCGGCCTGGGGGGACACGATCTGCAACCACGGGATCTGATCGCCGCCTTCAAAAACATGGAGAGCGCGCTCAACGTCCCCTTCTTCTACCTGGGCTCCCGGTTTTTTGAGGACGATCCGTCGCCGGGCATCGCCGCAATCCAGGCCAGGCTGCGGGCGGCCTACCCGGAGACCGAGTTCATGGCCCTGCCGACCGAGGACAACCCGTGCTGCATGTTGCCGACCGGGGCCTTCCGGGTCCGTTTCCACTCCATCGGCGGCTACGGGACCATCGCCACCGGCAAGCTGCTGACCGATATCCTGGCGGGCGTCCTGGGGCTACACTCCAAATCCGCGCCCAAGTACGGCTCCGAGAAGAGCGGCGCCCCCACCAATTTCTACATCTCCCTGAGCCCGGAGCCCATCAAGATCACCAATGCGGAGCTGGAAGAAGTCGAGATCGTCGTCTCTCCCGACCACAAGGTTTTCAGCCATACCGACCCCCTGCGTGGGCTGGCCGCCGACGGCACCTTCATCCTGCAGTCGCACGAGACCCCGTTGGAAGTCTGGAAGCAGCTCCCCGCCTATGCCCGCAGGATTATCCGCGAGAGGAAGATCCACCTCTATCTGGTCGACGCCTTCGGGGTCGCTAAAAAACACGCCCCGGCCCCCGATCTGGAGATCCGGATGATGGGCGTCGCCTTTATCGGCGCCGTGTGCGGGCACGTGCGCCAAGTGGTCGCCGACGCCTCGGAGGAAACTATTCTCGATAAGATCCGCCAGCAAGTGACCAAAAAATTCGGGGCCAAGGGCGAGGCGGTCATCGAGAGCAACATGGCGGTGATCCGCGAAGGGTTGGAATCGACGCTCAGGGTGGACTATGAAGCGGCCGACTTCAAAGCGGCCGAACAGTTGGTCACCGTATCCAACGGACCCGATATCGCCGTCTCCGCATCCATGGTCAAGGCCGCGCGGGGTACGGCGACCGCCGCCCTCTTCGACCGGGATTTTTACCGGGAAGTCATGGCGAATCACTTCCGCGACGGCACTATCGGCGAGGCGCCGGTGGTCCCCGGGGCCGGGTTGTTCATGCCGGTGGTGAGCGCGGCCTGGAAAGACAAGGGCCTGTTCCGCCTCGAGGTGCCCAAATACACGGCCCATCTGTGCACCGGCTGCATGGACTGTGCGTTCGTCTGCCCGGACGCGGCCATACCCAACAGCGTGCACGAGATCCACGACCTCCTGTTGACCGCTATTCGCGGCCTGAACATCACCGACCACCAAAAGGACACGCTGGCGGGCTATGTGTTCGACCTCTCCAAGGCCATCCGTGACACCTATCGCAAGCTGCCGAGCAAAGACCCCAAGCCCTTTCACGCGATCGCCGCGGAGGCAGTGACCGGGCTCGAGCTCCAAAACGCCACCCTGGAACGCGGCTTTGCGGGCATGATCGAGGCGCTGTCCGCATTTCCGGTCGCCAAGACCAAACCCTTCTTCGGGGCCATGGAGCAGGCGGTACCCGGCACCGGCGGGCTCTATTCGGTGAACATCGACCCCTGGAAGTGCAGCGGCTGTCTGGAGTGCGTCGACGTCTGCGGCTCCGGCGCCCTCAGCGCCCGGCGGCAGGATGCCGCGGTGCTCGAATCCCTGAAGCAGGAGTTCGAGTTCCTGAGCCGGACCCACAACACCCCGCTACGCTTCTGGGAAAAAGCGGTGGAGTGTGGCGGTGACGCCAAGCGTCTGCTCCTGGACCGCGACAACTACTACGCCCTCTCCGGCGGCCACGGCGCCTGCCGCGGCTGCGGGGAGGTGACCGCCCTGCGCATGCTCATGGCCACCAACCGAGCCATCCACGAGCAACGGCGCCGGGCCCATGTGCGGGAGCTGGAAGACCTGATCGAACGCCTCACCGCCAAGCTGGACACCGTAACCTACGACGACCATGACCCGCAACGATTGGAGCGGATCGGCTGGACCCTCGAACGGCTCCAGGCGCGCCTGTATCGCTTCGAGAGCGGTCCCACCGGCCACGGTCCCGCCGGAGCGGTGATCGCCAACGCCACCGGTTGCAGCAGCGTCTACGCCTCCACCTTCCCCAACAACCCCTATTCGGACCCGTGGGTGAATAGCCTGTTTCAGGATACGGTACCGGTGGCCAAGGGCATGTTCGAGGCCCTGAGCGCCGGTGCCGTCAAAGACTTCCACGCCCTGCGCGCCGCCCGGCTGGACCTGGAAGACCACTACAATCCGGAGCTCCACGACCCCTTCTTCCGGACCCTCAACTGGGAACAGTTCACCCCAGAAGAGTTCGACCTGTTGCCCGCCGTCATCAGCATCGGCGGCGACGGGGCTGTTTATGACATCGGCTTCGGGGCCCTGTCACGGCTGCTGGTCACCCACACCCCGCTCAAGGTCATGGTGCTCAACACCGGGGCCTACTCCAACACCGGCGGCCAGGCCTCCACCGCCAGCTTCACCGCCCAGGACTCGGACCTGACCCGCTTCGGCGTCGCCCATATCGGTAAGCACGAAGACCGCAAGGAGCTGGGGCTGATCGCGGCCTTTCACCCTAAGGTGTTGGTAATCCAGACCAATGATGCCCTCCAGGGCCACTTCATGAAGAACGTCATGGCGTTCCTGAGCTACAATGAATCGCCCGCGGTATTCGACACCTACACCGCCTGCATGTCCGAGCACGGGATCGCCGACAACGCCGGGAGCCGCCATGCGGAGTTGGCGGTGCAAAGCCGGATGAGCCCGGTCTTCGTCCATGATCCGCGGCGGGGCGATACCCTGGCCGAGCGCTTCGTCCTGGACGGCAATCCGGACATCGGCAAGGACTGGACCACCACCACCCTGGCCTATGTGGACCCGGACGGCCAGGCCCAACTCAAGGCAATACCCTTTACCGCGGCGGACTTCGCGGTCCGCGAGGGTCGCTTCAAAAAGCACTTCCGACCCGCCGACACAGATGCCGATCTGGTCCCGGTACCCGAATACATCGACCTGAACGAGACGGAACGCCACGGCAAGACCCCCTTCATCTGGTCGACGGACGACGACCGCAGGCTGATCCGGCTGGCTGTTTCGCCGGCCATCGTCGAGCTGACCGAAGAGCGCCGCCGCAATTGGCGCATGCTGGAATACCTGGGTGGTCTGCACGTCGAGCGCCTGCAGGAGGACCATCGCCGGGAGCTGGAGCAGTGGCAACGGAAATACGAAGCAGCGGACGCCCAGCGGGAGAGCTCCATCGACGCCATCGCCAGAAGCATGGCCGAGCTCGCCGCCGGCTCGGATGCGCCGGCCGCACCGACCAGCCACGCGATCCCGGTCGAGGAGATCGCGTTCCCCTCGCGTAGCGGCCCCGGACTCGGAACCGGCCCCGCAGCCAGTCTGGGAGGTAGTGACGCGCCGCTGGTGGAGATCACGGACGAAGACATGCCCAAGTGCACCAACTGCAAGACTTGCTACCAGGACCTGCGGGAGCTGTTCGAGAAGACCACCATCATGGTCGAGGGTGAGCCGAAAGAGGTCAGCCGCGTGATTCCCGGCGTGCTCGACAAGATCGAACTCACCCCGGAGTTGATCCGAACCGCCGCCCGGGTCGCCAACGACTGCGATGCCGAGATCATTCGCTTCCAGCGGCCGGGTGGATGAGAGATATACCCGTTGCATGTGAATATTTCGGTAAGCGAGGATGAAAACACCTATTTTTCAAGGTGCCCTGAATTTGGGTGACGATCAGTGGGAACGGATTGAGCATCGGCTGCCGGGCAAGACGTTCGCTTTCTCGGTAAATGTCAACAAATCCTGACCATGGGTAGTGCGTCAGTTTGGGCGCATGTGCATACGCATGGTTAGGTTTTGCCGGTTCGCTGACGCCCTGCGGATGTTGGGCTAAGCGATGGACAAAACGGCGGCGGGCTGTGGCTCGCCGTCGCCAGAAGGTGTAATTGTTCAAACTGACGCACTACCTGGCCATGAAGGTAATCGCCACCGAGTTGCCTGGAGTCCTGACCCTCGAGCCCCAGGTGTTCGGAAACGAGCGGGGTTTCTTCATGGAGATCTACCGCAGAGACGACTATGTCCGGCACGGCATCCCACGGGATCTGGTGCAGGATAATCTCTCCTACTCGCGTCGCGGTGTGCTGCGTGGACTGCACCTGCAATGGCCGCATCCCCAGGGCAAGCTGGTACAGGTGTTCAGCGGTGATGTCTTCGATGTGGCGGTGGATGTCCGCCGGGGGTCGCCGACCTTCGGGCGGTGGGTAGGCGTCTGCTTATCCGGGGAAAATAAACGCCAGCTCTGGGTTCCCGCCGGGTTCGCCCACGGCTTTTACGTTACCGGTACCGATGCCCTGTTCACCTATAAGTGCTCCGATTTCTACCATCCGGAAACCGAGCTCGGTGTGCGCTGGGACGATCCCGACATCGGCATCGATTGGCCGCCGCTGGACGGTCAACCCGACCTGTCTCCCAGGGATCTGGCGGCCGGGTTACTGCGTGATGTCCCCGCCGCCGGGCTTCCAATCTACGAGGAAACCATGCCTCTATGCTGAACAAGATGGCCGCGCGCCCACGCATCCTCCTGATCGGTGCGGATGGACAAATAGGCTGGGAGCTGCGTCGTACCCTGGCGCCCCTGGGTCATCTCATCGCCGCGTCCCCGGATGGTACCTGGGGGCCGCGAGTGGACCTTACCGATCCGCGTACCACAGGCAAGCTGGTCCGGGAGTCGGCACCCGATGCGGTCGTCAACGCCGCCGCCTACACGGCGGTGGACAAGGCCGAGGAGGAAGGCGAGCTGGCCCGGCGCATCAATGCCGAGGCACCCGGTCTGCTCGGCGAGCTGGTGCACCGGCGCGGCGTACCCATCGTTCACTACTCGACGGATTTCGTATTTTCGGGCAACGGCGAGTGTCCCTATCGGGAGGACGATGAGGCGGGGCCCCTGAACCTTTACGGCGAGACCAAGCTCGGGGGCGAACAATCGCTCACGGCCACCGGGGCCGATGCCGTCATCCTGCGCACGAGCTGGGTCTACGGGGTGCGCGGCACCAACTTCCTGCGCACCATGTTGCGGCTGTTCGACGAGCGGGAGGAGCTGCGCGTCGTGGACGATCAGATCGGCGCTCCCACCTGGAGCCGGATGAGTGTCCCTATCGGGAGGACGATGAGGCGGGGCCCCTGAACCTTTACGGCGAGACCAAGCTCGGGGGCGAACAATCGCTCACGGCCACCGGGGCCGATGCCGTCATCCTGCGCACGAGCTGGGTCTACGGGGTGCGCGGCACCAACTTCCTGCGCACCATGTTGCGGCTGTTCGACGAGCGGGAGGAGCTGCGCGTCGTGGACGATCAGATCGGCGCTCCCACCTGGAGCCGGATGTTGGCCGAAGTGACGGCGCAGATCCTGTCTCGGCTCCTGGGGGGCGACCTCGATCCGGCGCGGGTCAAGGACATCTACCATGCGACCAACGGCGGCCGGACGAGCTGGTTCGACTTCGCCCGTGCTATTCTCGATATCAGCGGTCGTCGCTGTAAACTCCTGCCCATCCCGACCCGCGAGTATCCGGCACCGGTACGGCGTCCGGCCTATTCGGTGCTGGACAACACCAAGCTCCGGGAGACCTTCGGTCTGGCCTTGCCGGATTGGGAGGTCTCCTTACGGCAGTGTCTGGAGGACCTGGGCTTTTGCGAGCGTCGCCAGGAAGATGTTTCTTCATATTTTGCATATATATCCCGTAAGGTGGGCTGTGCCCACCAATACCGTGTTTAGATGGTGGGCACAGCCCACCCTACGAGTTTGATAGTGAAAAATAAGGTGAAATGTAGTACTAGCCCGTAAGGGACAGGCTGTGCCCACCAATACGATGCCTGCCCGGTGATACCGCCCACTCCCCACTTCCTCGCCGTGCCTTGCCGACGCGAAGAATTCCTCGCAATCGCCCGCGCTCGGATCAATGTCAACCTCTCCTTGAACGATCCTTAAATGCGATGACCGATCAAACCATCAGGAACGGAAAGCTGGTATCCCTCACCTATAGCATTTGCGACCAATCCGGTAGCGTGTTGGAGCAATCCGATCTGCCCGTGAGCTATATCCACGGCGGCCGGACCGAGCTCATCGGCGGCATGGACCGGGCGGTGGCGGGAAAGCGCGTCGGCGACAGGGTTCAGCTCGAGCTGGGACCGGAGCAGGGCGTTGGTCCCTACGACCCGGAGCTCACCTTTACCGACAGCATCGATAATGTCCCGTCCCAGCTTCGGCATGTGGGCGCCGAGGTACAGATGCAGAACAAGTCGGGCGAGGTCAAGACTTTTTACGTCACCAGGATCGAGAACGAGCGGTTGACGGTGGATGGCAACCATCCACTCGCCGGGAAGGACCTGCAGGTCAGGATAGAGATCAAGGAAGTCCGCGATCCGACGGAGCAGGAGCGCATGCAGGACGGAATGGTCCAGCCAACGCCGTCGGGGTTGCACTGAACTTGGCCGGCCCATCGAACCGCCCGGTCTCGGGGGAAGGGACCCGAACGCAGGTACAGCGGTACTCTGTACCGATGACATCAGTTTGGTTCTTCCAGCGGGAATTCGTTCTTGGAGTATCACTGCCATGAAGCTCGGTATCCTTGTACTGGCCGCGGGAAAAGGCAAGCGGATGCGCTCGCGGATACCGAAAGTCCTGCATCCCCTTGCCGGCCGGCCGCTCCTGGCCCATGTCCTGGATGCCGCGCAGGTCCTGGAGGCGGCGCGGGTAGGCGTCGTCTACGGCCACGGGGGCGAGCTGGTTCCCCGGCGGATGGCCGACTACGACTGCATCTGGGTGGAGCAGGCCGAGCAGCGGGGGACCGGCCATGCCGTCATGCAGGCGATGCCCCACATGCAGGATATGGACCGGATCCTGGTCCTCTACGGCGACGTCCCCCTGATGCGGCCGACCACGCTCCGACGCCTGATGGAGGCCGCGGCGGCCACCGATCTCGGCGTGTTGACCGCGGTGCCCGAAGATCCCACCGGCTACGGGCGCATCGTTCGAGACGAGGCCAGGCGGGTCGTACGCATCGTGGAGCAACGGGATGCCACGGCGGATGAGCTTCGGATCGACGAGGTCAACACCGGCTTTCTCGTTGCGGATCGGGCCAGGCTGGACGATTGGCTTGCGCGCATCGGGAACCATAACGCCCAGGGTGAATACTATCTGACCGACATCCTGGCGCTGGCCGTGGACGCAGGGGTGGAAGTCGCGACCAGCCGGCCGGAGACCCCGGATGAGATGTACGGGGTCAACGACAGGATCCAGCTCGCGGCCCTGGAGCGTTCCCTTCAGCGCCGCCGGGCGGAGGCCCTGATGCGTGGCGGCGTGACCCTCGCCGACCCCGCCCGGCTCGACATCCGCGGCCGGCTGCAGGCCGGGGAAGACGTCAGCATCGACGTGAATGTGGTCATCGAAGGTGATGTCCGACTCGCCGCAGGCGTATCCATCGGACCCAATTGCCTGCTCCGGGATTGCACCCTCGGTCCCGGCACCGAGGTCTTCGCCAACTGTGTCATCGAAGGTGCCGTCATCGGCGCCGACGCCCGCATCGGTCCCTTCTCCCGGCTCCGTCCGGAGGCGGAATTAGCGGACGATGTACATGTAGGCAACTTCGTCGAGCTCAAAAAAGCCCAGGTCGGCGCGGGCAGCAAGGTGAATCACCTGACCTATGTGGGTGACGCTCGCATCGGCCGTGACGTCAACGTCGGCGCCGGGACCATCACCTGCAACTATGACGGCGCCCACAAACACCTGACAGTGATCGACGATGACGCCTTCATCGGCTCCAACGCATCCCTGGTCGCGCCGGTGGAGATCGGCGCCGGCGCCACCGTCGGCGCCGGCTCGGTCGTCTCCCGCGAGGCGCCTGCCGGAAAGCTTACAGTCACCCGCGCCGGGCAGGTTACCCTGGATCATTGGCAGCGACCCCGCAAACAGAGACCTGAGCCGGGTTGAGCACAGTCCGGCGCCTGGTCGTGGTCGAGTCGATCAAGCGGGACATGCCCTGACCCGATAGCCGGGGAGGTAGTGGTTAAATTATGAGTGGCATAGTTGTGCGATAAATTATTTAGGGTCTAGATAACTTTAGAGAGGATTTCTCTCAGTAAAATGAGTATTATATCAATAAGTTTTCCTCCCGATGATAGAATCTGAATTCACATTCTTCGAGGTGTAGATGAAACGTATGTCTGGGAACACCATTGAATTTTGCAAGCCTCCG
>Ga0209454_1000713_pt1 | contig 18271 bp, 15 predicted proteins | sample WorMetHERISLAND1_2_FD_187400 | JGI IMG/M metagenome (GOLD analysis project Ga0209454, IMG submission 187400) | Marine gutless worms symbiont microbial communities from Max Planck institute for Marine Microbiology, Germany - Olavius geniculatus... | ecosystem: Host-associated > Annelida >... | reverse complement strand
TCACGTATGTATGATGATGATGAACACTTGTTCCTTGTGAATGACTATTGGCGATATCAATTTTCACTGATATTTTTGTCTAATTTAAGTAGTCTTAGACCACAGTTTGGACAATGATTAGAGTTTTAAAGATCAAATTTAATGATTATTAGTGTTTGAAGTGTTGATGAGAAAATAGTTACCAGCTCTCAATAATATTAAGTTATATCAACTTGTCACTAATACAACAAATAATATTTTACCATACAGAGTATTACGCCGAACAGAATCCGCAAAGTAAATATATTTATATATGTATTTATTTAGTTGCATACAATACGGCAATTATATCAAAATCGAAACGATACCGGAAAATTGATATTTGGATACCAGGTATATTGATTATGGACCCATCCCCAACACACGAATAGTTTTTTTATCTATGTCAATGGTTTTTATCATAGATAAGATATACTTATATATTTATTTGGTCTGTGGTTTTTATCTATGCTGCTCATTGCTCCGCCATTTTGTTTATTTTGTTGTTGAAATTGTGCAAAAACGGTTGAAACTTAAACTACTTTCCAGTATGTAATAATATATTGTTCTTGCGTTTATAGCTGGTTTTGCGGTGTTTACTTTTTGAGTTTACGTTTGTTGTGTGTTTTTTTCTATGCGCAGTACTGTATTTCATTTTCTGAACCACCATACTCCATGTTTGCTGGTTACGTTGACTTTTTCATCCACATATTTTCAGCCGTAAATGCATAGGTAAAAAGTTATCAATCTGTCCTCAAATTTTAATTATTTAAAAGCGTTTTTGCAAATCTTTACGTCTTACGACTACATGTCTGTAATAAAACTGTTGGGTTTTCCTTATTTTTTTGTTTACATGTGGTTTTCTTAACTTTACATACATTTCAATCTGTTAAAACCATGGTTAATATGGCGGCGTTGTTATGAGAATTTTACTGACAAATGCAATGCATATAAAGGTAAGAAGATTGCTTTTGAACAAAAATTAAGAAAAAACCCGCTAATTTTGTGACGAAATTACATGATCACTTACTCGTAAATCTTGCAGTAATCATATCTTATTGCACATTTCATGAATCTTTGTTATCAGAGATTTCATTCGAGTTCCGGACACACTAACTTTCTGGAACAGTAAGTCTTTTTAACAACTTCAACATGAACTTCGCACAAAATCAACGTATTAACGTAAACATCGCACTGGACTCTCATGGGCCCATGACAGTCGTAAACATCCGCTAATATAACGTAACATAACATCAAACATTATGTACATCAGACACGCGGGCGTCTAAAAACCAAGAATGACCATGCTTAGATTTTCAGTCTTAGGTGTAGAATTAGGGTTAGTTTTAAGGTTAGGGTTAGGAATAGGTTTTAGGTTAGGTTTAAGGTTTGTAATGCATTCAGTAGCAATTAAAATAACTAAAATCAGGTACGATCGGTGTCATAATCGCTCTCGGAGAATTAAGGTTAGTTTTATGGTTAAATTTAGGGTTTGTAGTCGCATAAAATAACCAAAATAGAGTACGATCAGTGTCATAATTGTTCTCGGTCGATAGATACTTGAAGCAAACAGCCATGATGTAGTAAGATCGCATTGTGTGCACGTGTACGATTTGTTGTAAAATAGTTAGGAAAGCGTGAAATGAACATAAATATTTCTTTATTTTCGGACTTTAGACATCTTTGGCAGTTGATTAATGTAAGTGAAATCGGAAATTTGCGAGTAAGTGACCATGTGATTTTGCCAATTTTGTTCTAGATATCGACTATTAAGATGAAGTAGTATGCAAGAAATAATTTAAAATGTAGTTATCCGAGGACAGATTGATAACTCTTGGCAAATACATATTTGCTCTGTAGATAATCAAGTGTTAATAATGACGTGCTTGGTACAGTTTTTGTATTATCATGTTTCAGCGGTAAAGCAAGATGTCTGTTGCACGTATCTATATTGGACGTCTCTCAAACTATGCTCGTGATCGCGATGTGGAGAGATTCATCAAAGGTTATGGTCGCATCAGAGACATCATGATCAAGAACGGCTATTGCTTTGTGGTGAGTATTCACTTCTGCTGTGTGTTGGGGGTCGGTTACGATCACCGATCGGTAAAAATAACCAACAAGGTTAGAATCACCGATAGGTGATTCTAACCTTCTATGCTAAAATCACCGATTTGTTAAGCTACTTTGCAATGCCAAAATTACCGATTTGTGAAAATAAATGACCAGCGATCGGCCGTACTTTTATTGCCCCATATACATATAGTGTCGTTGCCGTTTGTGCAAAGTAAATAATACAAAACTTAGCAAAAATCAAGGTCTTGTTTAATCATAATTATAGAGACTGTCTTTACCATGAGCGATTGTGCATAAAATGCAAATCTGCAGTGAACAGACTATATTGGCAAGACACTGTTAGACACTCTCAGATTGGTTCTGGTAGGCCTAATCTCGGTGCTGCACATGATAGAGATACTGCATAATTGTGGTCTCTGTGCATCTGATTCATGCGGTAGCCACATCAGTTGATAATCAAGTTGGTTTATAAAATTACCTTATGCCGATGGTTATGTCAAGTATTATATGTTAAATTTTAATCTTTCACTGTTCTCGTTCTCATGGTTGTTGGTCTTGTTCTTGTTCTCGAAATTTATTTTTGGTCTCATTCTCGTTTTCGTCCTCATTCAATTGTTTTCATTCTCGCCATATTTTGGTCTCGTTAACATCCCTGTTAGTAACTCACCTACAGTCTCCTACATTCATTCAAACACTCTAAGCCTCACCCTTCCCTCTCACCTTGGGCGTACAGCACTGCAGGTGATCTCAGCTGATAACACCTGTGGTGATAGGAGCAGGCGAGATGAGTCCTGGCGGCACTCGTGTCATTTTATTCATGCGTAGGGACCAACCAAATTCACGGGGAAAAAATGCATGATTTCACGGCAGAATTTTTAAAATGTCAAATTTCACGGAAAATTCACGGAAAAAGTTTCGCAAATTCACGGGCCCCGCAGACGTTATTTCGAGGTGCTGCGCTATTGCAAATGAAGAAATTTCAGAACAACAAATATTTACTACACTAAGTCAAGACTCAAGACAGTCAATGTCAACTACTTAGTGCTGAAGTGCGACACGTAGCAAACAGCAACATCCGTACAGAAGCTGCTGATAACACTCTGGAATTGTCATAAATTAAACTAACATCGCTAAAATTTCACGGAAATCGGCATTTTTCACGGAAGAAGGCTAATTTCACGGAAAATGTCATGGCCGTGAAATTGTGAATTAAGTTGGTCCCTATTCATGCGGTTAACCGGACTTACACTTTCAGGCTCGGTTCTGAAGACAGGACCGGTTAGCTGGTTAACCTTTGTGAAGGGAGTAAGATTAATCTTAAACAGAGTTTGGTTACAGTGAGGGCTCCCAGATGGTCACAAGGGTCTAACAAGGTGATTTGCAAACCCAGGCAAAGAAGGTGCTAAAATCGATGTTCTCAGCCATGATCTTTGACTTACTCGTCATCTTGGCTGACACTCTCGCTGTAATGTCAGCCGTGTTGCCATTGTCTGCATCACCTGCGTAGTTTAGCATTGTCGGCTGTGTTTCTTATTATGCTGCTTCACATTTAAAAGCAATATTGACACACAACATTGTTTTGTTCACTATTCAATCAGTGTTATTCTGTTTTCAGTATACTTTTTTTTATTAATGTTGATGCTTTTGATTGGAAGATGTAAAAGTTTGTGACAGACAATTCTGGAAGTATTTAGTTTACTATGCCAACCATTGGAAGTAGTAATTGTGAACGTTACTGATAATTGATCTAAGCTCATATAAGGGACTGACCCACACTGATGGCTGTGCAAAGAATGTGGTAATTGGTAAAAATGACCCGTGGTGTTTCGCCGACAGTGTTATTGTGCAGTAGCCACAGCATCATCTCTGCAGAAAGTGTTGAGGCCGAACGTCAGTAGTCAGTATGCGCATGGTCAATGTGTGGTCAGTTTGATTTTTTACGAGTCCTGGGAATTGAATTTCTTGTGTCAGGAAATAAAATCTAAAAAAATCAACCTACATAGTGAAGCAGATGGTTATTTTTATGATTGCACATTTGTAAATTTGCGTAGTCATAATATTAACAACATCGCAACTGATGCTGGTTATGTTAGGACTTTGAAGATCACCGTGATGCTGATGATGCAGTTTATGAACTCAATGGACGTGAGCTGTGTGGAGAAAGGTAACGTTGCTTTTCATATGAGTTCTGTTGCAGTGTTAATTAATTCACTGGTCTAGTTAGGAATTAAATACTAGTATGTTGTTATTATCCATTTTGTTATCCCTTGATATATAGCCAAATCGAACTATAATCAGCTTTTGTATATAGATTTTTCTGCTCGCATTGAAATTCTGTCTGCTGTTTTAGGTTCTTAGTTCATACTTTGAAATGTAAACATTGTTGGTTCTTGCTTAAAGCATAGATTCAGCTTGTGTTGATTGTAACTGGTAAGTTTGTTCGCTTTGTTGCTGTTAACTCGGTATGACATTGTGCAGAGTGATCGTGGAACATGCCAAGGGCACTCCTCGTGGAGAGGACTTGCGTCGTGATCTGGATCGTGGATACTCAATACCACGTCGTAGTGGAGGAGGTGGTTATCGTGACTATGGTGGTGGCTATGGTGGTTCTCGTGACAGGTTTGTGGATTCTGTGCACGTCTGTAACTTATTCTGGATGTCATCTTCAATATATCACACAGCTCTGTAAAATTCAGACATAGGGTTTATCTATATTTTTAGTTTTTTTACTGTAAGCTGATATACAAGTTTTCTTGGTAGTTTTTTGTGATTTTCGCTTACGATCAGCTATCTTATTTAAACATTTTCTGTTTGTATTGTGCTGGACTTTAGTGAGCTGATGCAGTGAGTTGCGTTAGAATCTGGAATAGAGTTTTGTTGATTATTAGACTGATGATAGAATGTTGCCAGTGCTACCATACGCTTTGCTGTACAGGTATGGTCCTCCGACGCGCACAGACTATCGCATCATTGTTGAAAACCTTTCATCACGCTGCAGCTGGCAGGTATCTTATATAGCTGACATTGCCGGCTTGTGTTGTTGTGACAGTCTCATAATAGCAACTGGATTCTTGATTGGGTTATTACTGCATTATAACATCATGATCTGCTTTATTACCGGTAGTTGAATTGTATGTTGCATTTCTATGTGTGAAAAGTACGTCACTTTTTAAACTGCTTTTGTATTAAGCATTAGCATTATTTCAGTGACAGTGCAGTGTTAAGTGTAACACAGTATTTTGTAATATTTTTGCATTGGATTAGAATGCATTAGATTGTTTATATCACATCACTTTAAACTTGTCTTAAGATGGGCGTCTCACCAAGCAGTGGTGATTTGGTCAGTCAGTGAATCAATGGAAGGCACACAGAGAAGGGCACACTGTTCAGTCTCACACCCTGCTCAATCAGGCAATCAGTCTTTCACTGGCCAGTCACTGGTGATCTTGACAGTCAAGATGGCCAATCAGTGATCAATGCAATGATCAATGTCCGGCCCATCTGGCAAGGCACCGCCTACCAGGCAAGGCGGTGGGTGGACACTCTTGTCAGTCAAACAATCGCGCATGGTCATTGGTCATACATGCAGCTGCAGGTAATGATTATTCTGCGCTCGCTGTGTGTCTGCATGCATCTAGTTGTTGTGGTTGCTGTGGATAGTCTGTCATTAATAAGCAATTGTACAGTGGCAGTAGTAATAAAAATACTTCCACGAACAAGTATTTGGAGATTTGTTTGGTTGCAGGCACATGCCTGCACCTGCCTAGTAATATATCTGATAATTAGAAACCATCTGTCTGATTGTAAAAATTGATGTGGAAAGTGATAACCAGGTTGACTTCTGAATAAATCTTGCTTTCATCTTGCTCGGTCTCTGCTGTTTGAATTTTCAACCGACAGCATTTTTATCTTTCTCATCAGTGAACGCGTGGCAAAACTGTGAACACTGATGACTGTGTCTGACGGCAGGATTTGAAGGACTTTATGAGACAAGCTGGCGAAGTCACCTATGCTGACGCTCACAGGGAACACAAAAATGAAGGGTTAGTACTGTGTTGTATTTTAGACTTTTAAATAAACCATACTTTTTGTAAGCTTAAATAATTGATTTGATTGCAACACATGGCACTATTCAGTGTAAAGAGTTTTGATTTATTAATTGTACAGTCAAACTCACTTAATGTCACATTGCTTAATATCAGAATCCGCTTATAGTCACATAAATTTTTATCCCCGGCCAACGCCTGTAGTAATCAAAGGACATTAACTCCGGTTATTGTCACTCCGCATATTGTCACATATCACTTAATGTCAACACGTTTCTAAGCCCAATGGCTTTAATTGCCCCGTTTAATATCACAAAGTAGACCAGTAGGTGGGCACTTTATAGTCATAAACAGCAGGCACTGTAAACTGTGAAAGCCGCTTGTGAGAATGCGCGCACATGCAGACAGAACGATAGACTAAAATCCAGACATGCCTGGATGTGTCTTTCTACTATGGGCATTAGCATTCACTGATCTGGGTTTTGAAGTTACAGGACCCCCCAAACGCCATTTCCTATACTTAACGTTCATCGCCCTTACAGTGTCAGCACTACCGTGCTTCACTGTGATAAACAGCAGGCACGCTCGGCAGGCGGCAGTCCTGTGTGTGAATAGAATTTGGGTCAGTGGTCTATGTGCATGGTGGGTGGTCTATCTATTGCTCAGCCACTGCAACCACATCAGCAGCAAACAAGCCAGTCATTGTGTGTGAGCCAGATTGATGACAGATACCTACTGCCACCCCACCAGCAGCAAGACTGCAGCCATGCTGGCTTCCACTGCTGGCATTCACTGAGGCGGCTAAACGTAAACGTGTCGATCTTGACTTAGGTTTTAAGATAAAAATTATACAAAAAGTGGTCGCCAGCACTAAGCAAAAAAATGTTGTGTCTAAAATTGGAATTATTGAATCAATACATTTTTCATTGTTATCAGTGATCTCACATGTTTTCTTAATATTACTTTTGGTTAGACTACTATGGCAGCTACTGTTAATGTCAACTTTGGTTAATATCACACAGTTTTGGCAGTCCCACAGATGTGGTATTTAACAGGTTTGACTGTACAGTGTATATTGTTTTTAAACTTCATATACAGCTTATTCTCGCAGCATTTTCTAATAAAATTTACATACTTTCTTAGATGTTGGGCTACATAGATATTTAGCAGAGATCAGTGCAATTTCAAATTTATGTCAGAAGCTTTGCTTGTGATCTGTGATCTTTCTTTACCTCTGGTCTGTTTGATGGTATACAAGAAGACCATCTGTTGCTATGGCAGCCATATCCAACCACACCAACCTGCACTCGAAGGTGAACAAATGTAAACATAGTTTCTTACTTACATAACATGTGAACGTAAATTTCCAGCAACACCCCAAAACATTACTCATATGCGGTTTCCAGTGCAGTTATTTGGGTGCAGTTAGTAACCCCTTTTCGGGAAATGTAGGTTGTAGGGGTGTTTGATTTGGTACCGTAGGGTAGCAGTCGGGCAGCCCTATTTGTTGCTTTAGACAGTTTTTCGCTAAGATGAAACACAAGTTTTTAGCCACAGTACATCTGTTACAAATGACAGATGACAACCTTGTACCATAAGCGTGACCATTAGTGTGGTTGTGGATAAACTATGCATTGCATAATATTAATATAAGCTATGCACAAACATTCTGCAGCTTAGCTTGTATATATCTGGCTTCCAGGTTCTTCTTGTGTAATGTGCTGCGTGTTGTGTGTTGAACTGTGACAGAGTGGTGGAGTTTGCATCATACAGTGAGATGAGACGAGCGATTGACAAACTGGACAACACGGAACTGAACGGCAAGCGTCTGCGTCTGATTGAGGACAAATCAGCATCAAAACGTCGCAACAGGTTGGCAGTGCCGTCAAAAATACATCCAGTCCATTCACTCTTACTTGTTTGATTCTGCTTCATCATATTGCGACACTCACTAGTCACTATCAACGAAGTCAGCCCGTGTGTCATAAATACTGATAATATGGACATGGATATTTGCTCCTCTGTGTTTTTGTGGGAGCGTGCATAGCGATTTTTTGTTTATTTCAGTCTAGTCTGGTGCTGAGTTTTGGTACAGTTGGCTAATAAGACTTGTTAAGTTGCCTCACTAGAAGCGAATCGGCATAGGAGTTCATGTTTGCATTGATCAGCTGATTTTTGTCAGTTGGATTACTAGAAAAGATTGAAAATGGATTTTGATGAAATTTAGTGGAGCCATTCCAGAGAGTAAGTGGTTATGTTTTCATCATAATCTGAATTATTTTTGTCTAGTCCGTATCATTACCAAGGATTCTGTATTATTAGGAGATAACGGCTGTATTAAGTCCTAATTGGTCAACATTAGCAGGTTGCCAGGTGAGTGCAGCAATGTCGATGGAAGTTTGAGATCTCTGAAAACAATCTTAGACTATTTGCATGATGCATGATTTAGACTGTCGATATTGCTGTGTATTCTATGTTGAAGGTCACATAGTCACTCGGCAAGTCGTTCACGCAGTCGCTCGCGCTCTCCGCGTAAAAGTGCCAGCAGGTCTGCGTCTCCAGCCCCCAGGAAGAGCAGCAAAGCAGATGCTGATGCTTCAGAGTAACTCAGCCTAGTGCAGTGCCATCGACCGTACTGTCACACGACAGTGTCTTTGTCTAAGCTGCACGTAGTTTGCCACTGACAGTTTAACACACACCAACTTTGACATTGGCTGATGCACAGACTTCAGCCCCCGAGAGCCACTCTACATTAGGTGGTCATGAATCCACTGCAGGCCAGATTAGTGTGATAACCCACTGTTTGCATCGATAGTGCAGGTCCTCAGTGTGAACAATAACTTTTGTCAAGAGTTGACTGAAGCCATCTGCATATACCGTAAAACTTATCATGCATTTATATAAGCTGGGGTTCCAGATTACTTGTTTTAATAGAAGTCTGGTTTATGTGTTTATTGTTTTGCACCAGTTGCAAAGCAGATGGTAAGAAAATCTTAGTTTTGTGGTTATATGTTGCATGGCAGGTGTGTCCATTTTTTTGTGCCCCATTGTAATATACACCATGTGGCCAAAAGTGTGTCTGAATGGCGGCAGCGTGAACGACTGATTCATTTCTTGTCTGTTAAATTCGAACATCATAAACAACATTATTTTAACATAAGCACTTACCTGAAGTTTTAGTATTTTGTTATAAATTCTTTCTGTGCATTTACTGAACAAGTTCGTTGCAGAATGCACGCATGGAGCTGCACATGAAGTTTTATAACCTTCCACATATTTTTCATTATGTTTATGTTCAGTGATTGTGTGGGTCACATAAAACCCAAAATGTTAATTTCAACCGCTAAGCTTTTAAAATAGCGGCAGTTCGGACCGCTAAGACGTCTGTCTTAGTTTTTGAGACCTAAAAGCAACAACCTTTACGTGATTCGTAACGACATACAATAGCCTACCGTTTTCTCACTCAGTCACATTAGTAACTTCCATGCTACACTGCAGAACTGACGACCGACAAGGAAACTTACACTTGCGATGGTGGCTGTGCTTGCAGCAGTGTGAGAACAACACATTGATTTGATTTGATTTTATTTCGTTAAACTGCTAAAACCGGTAGCTTATCGGTGGTAGTGGCATGGAGACCACTACCTTAGCACGTACCGCTAACTTAACGGTTGGTTTAGTCCGAGGCCTTAGCGACTGCGGTTCCAGGGACTACTGCTTGTTACAGTTTGCTTTTTAATTTTCTAAAACCACAGGAATGCAAACGACGTTGTACTATACATGGTGATAATTGTTGTCAGTATATGCCTTTTTTCTGTGCGCTCAAACATGGCAAATTATTCTCCAAACGCTCTGTCCGTCAGATTTGGTGGTCTGCCAGTGTGGAGCAACTTTTATATGCTTTGTCAGCATTTCCGTCACTTCAGAAACATCCGTACACAAGACTCTCATGCTTTTAAAGCTTATGCTTATTTTATTCAAAATTAATTCTTGCAGAGAATTATTATTAATTTTATAATAATTTCCTTTTACCCCTTTGTCAGTGCTTTGCTTACTGTAGCCAGCCACAGCAGTTCAATCACTTCGTTTGTCAAGAGTTTCGATAGAATGACCGCATGAATGATTCAATGTATCTTACACAGATAAATGTTTGTGATCCTAGATATAAATTGGCTAGAGATGCACTTACATATGAAATTTTACTTATTTTACTTGCAGCGTGCTTCATGACTTTCCACCATCAGTATAGCATTATGACACTTGGCCACCTGGTGTAGTTTCAGATGGTACTGCACTGTACCAGCATGTACTGACTGTACAGTTTGTCCTGAGGGAACTGTGGATGTTACTGTGGATAACATTGAATGTGTGTAACCAACAATTTTGTTGTATGTCTGTTTCTGCTAACAGTCATGGCAACATTGCTTTAGTTGTAAGTGATAACATTCGTTACATATGTGGTTGTTTCTAGTTTATGACTTTCTTGCCAAGCTGAAATTCAGTCCTAGTTCTACAACAGTGCTAGCCAACAGTTTAAAATAAAACCCTTTTCCATAACATATTCTTGTTATGAATACAAAAGACTCGGATTGATGGAAATAAACCAATGCATTAATACTAACCAAATTGTAGAGTTCAAGTAATGGCCACATTTTGAAAAAACTTGTCATAAATAATGCAGTTCTACACAATACATACATAAATAATGGAATAAATAATAAATACTGCACAATTAACTAAGTTAACAACTGATTTATCAACAACAACAACAATTTCAGATATACATGTAATAGAGCATGCATGCTGTACTCGCTTTTTCACAAGTGGATTGCGCTCGTGAATCGGAAGGGTTGTCACCTGCCATTTTCAAATGCCAAGTAAGGCATTTACAAACAAATTCGATTGTAAACATTTTAATCAGCAGTTTGGCATCTGGCATTATTCAAATAGGCAAAGTACTTCTTGGTCTGGCAATTACTCAACTTTGTCATTAATTTTGCAGCAACTGATTTTATTGTAGATTGTATTGTTGAAAATGTAGCATGTTTTGTCAGCAAAATATGTTGCCATTGGTATTTTCAGCCAAAAAAAAAAAAGAGTTGGCAACCCGATCCACCAGTGGTACACAGCGGTGAGTAAAACAATGAAAAGCAGTTGCAGTAAGCAAACAAGCCTAGCCTAGTGTAATTAAGTTTTTGGGATAATGTCGACACAATGATGCGACAACATGAATGAGATTAATCTGTAAGCAAGAGAAAGTACCCCAGAATGTGAACAAAGAAGACAAGCTTGAGCACTCTAAAATGGCAGATAATACTAAATTCATTAAGTATCCTATTGAAATAACATTGCATTTGGGATGCAAAACTGGGGCGAAAATGATGACCCTACAATAAACTGTTTTAATCATGTGACCCCAAAGAACTGGAGTCTTCATAATACTCTTGAGAAGTTTGCATACACAAATATGCAGATAGTACGCAGTAATTTGGCCAAGGTAAAAGTGGCCTTGTGTGATACAACTGAACTATAACTAAATGTTTTTCTAGCTACATGCAGTGGGTGACATTCACTAGAACTCTACTGATAATAAGTTTAATGATAATAATAAATATGTACAGTGCCATTATAGCATGACTTTGGAGGCACTTGTTATCAATGAAACTACTAGTAAACAAAATATTCAAACAGTTTCTACGTAAATGCGAGTAAAAACCAACAACCATCATGCAACATTGTAGAAATTTATCACAATTAACAAAAATGTACAATCACAATAGCTAGCGTTCAATTGCTAAATACAAATCTCCACTGGTGACAAGTGGTGATATGTGAAAAAAAACAAACAGTAATTTCTTGACAAGTACTTACCAGAAACTTGCAAAAATAGAAAATAATTCACAAAAAAAGAGCCTGAATTTGTTTTTAAAAAATAGTTTTAAACAACATGTCTAACAAGAAATTTGAGCTAATGCTCACGAGATGCGTGAAAGCCTATAACAGTTCCTGTTTGCACACTGTCAGTCTATCTTCAGCCATTTCATCGCAGTTCATTCTTGGAGTGTGCGCTGCAGCCAAAGATCGCACAAATCAATAGAAACCCCTTATTTTGGAAGTTCAGGGTCTTTCAAAGTCATCGATGTTGATACGACTGAAAAGCTTGTTACTAGTGCTTGTTGTGATGACAGCATGCCCATGCCTATCTGCAACCGATTTTGCGAAAGACTGGCAACAGTGGTAAAATAACGACTTTTACAGGGGTACTGCTCTTTGATGCCCTCATACGCAGACTTTCTTGAACCTAGAAAATCAAGACTTGGACCGTCGAAATCTACGTTCAATGCTGAAAATGTCATACGCAGCTTCTCCATGTCTATCTCAATTGATTTCTGTGCAAATCACTGTTGAAATGTGTCTTGCAGCCCGAAATTGCCAAAAAATCCAAACCCTATTTTGGCGTTCAAGGTCATTGAATTCGGTGGCAATCGAGAGCCAGTGTACGACTTCCTATTAGTGATTAATAGTAACCTAGGCCTATCTTGTACCGTTATTGAGATACAGTGACTTACTGGCTAAAAATCACAAATTTTTCCTACCCCCCTCTCATTTAGCACTCTCGTTCAAGGTGACCCTCTTCGAATTTATGAAAAAGCTTTACAGTTACTGAAACTAGAGTCTTGTAGGCAGCAGACGGTGAAGACTTGGTGATTCTAAATTGCACCGTTTTTGACTGATCCACCCGTGTGACGGACGGACGGACAATTGCGATGGCTAAGACGTGCTAAAGCAGTAGCTGCTTTCACGCTTAAAAACTGTCAGAGCATCAAATGCAGTAAATTTAGAAAGATACTTGACATAATAACACTATCAAAGATAGTTTTATTAACATTACAACCAATCATTAGAAATTTAGGATGGAATGCATTATGCGAAATTGATTGAAAAACAGTTTCGCTAACAAACATTTCAGTTATCACTCACAAAAAACTGTACTAATATCGACACAAGGTAAATGTATTGCAATGATAAAAGACTATAACAAACAGAATACTTAGTAAATAACAAAAATATTATGATATATTTGAAATCATAGTAAACAATAATGCTTATTGTTCAGTTCACTACCCAGTAACATAATTCGGTTATCACCAAAACAGTACTCTACTACACTGTAATTGTAAATATAATATTCATTATTTGTATAGTCAACATATTCCAATAACAAGATGCCACAACAAATAGAATACTAAGTAAATAACAAAAAATATTATGGTATGTTTAATGCGATATATTGCGACGTAAAATAAACCAAACAAATGTAACCTACACTAGACTAGTACATTCACACATTATTATTCCAATGTGACAGTTATTTAAATGGCAAAATATGTGAAGCAACGTGACAACAGTAAAATAAATCATAGGAACAAATCTGTCTTTAGATGCTGTCAAACTGACCACTATAACAATCGATCAACAGTATGGTGCAGTGCACTAGTGGTAAAACTGCTACAGCTACTGAACCCCAAACATCACTCATTCACAAAGCTTAAATATGTCACACTTTGCCCTCGTTCCATCTCAGCGTTTTCTGTCGGGCCAATGCAAACCAGATTGGCTCGCCCGGTACGCCATCGCATACTGCAACTGAAGCCAGTTTTTTTGCAGCACCGAACTGACCATCAGCTCTGAGTGGGCGCCAGTCCTGCACATGGCTTCCAGCTACATTATCAACCGGCTGTGTCTTATCACAAGCTAAAGTTCCACTATACGGCTTGTCGGCAGATTCTGCCGAATCTTTTACTTCTCTTGTACGCAGCACGACATCTCGGTGCACCGGTGAATGGTAGGGTGGGCTATCAATGGCAGACGTTGTTCGCTTCAGTACCGATCTGGCCCCTGCGTTCGTGTCAGATTGGGATGGATCTTTGCACGGTTTGAGAGCAATGCTGTGGGACTTCCGCAGCTTTTTATCCAGCCGATTGCCGCTGTCGTCCATCTTCCACTCCGCACAAGAGCGAAGCCCTTGCGGCAAGCTGTCGTCAAAAGAAGCATCTAAGGATCGGCGAACTAGCTGGATGGCTGGACTATTCACATGGCATTCGGTTATTCTTGAAAGTGACTTCTGTCTCAGGAACTGGCGGTCAGCAGCTGTCTGTTGTGACTCAACATCTGATCTTGGACTGACTTGAGAAATGTTTTCCTGACTAGTAAACAATGCTAGTGCTTCACTTGCTGTAAGCGCGGACGTCTGCTTCTCCTTACCGACACAATCTCTTTGCTGTTCTCCCACGTCTGTAGAAATTATCTCTGAGTTCAGCGATGGGTCACTGGTTTTGACCAATGTCCCCAAATCCAGTTTGCCTCCTGGTTGTACATTGCCACTGGTTTTAGATATTTCAGTGGACTGAGTAACAGGTGGCATCAAATGACTAGTACATTCTGTTGGCTTTGTTGACTTCTTATCACTGCTTCTTAGTTCCGGCCTATTTGTAGACAACTTCTCAACCGCCACAGAATGGCTGACTCCACTTTGAGCATGGCTTTTAACCTCTGTGGTGGTTTTTGCCTTAGCACTGCCAGAAAAGCAGTGACTATTAGAAACACTAGGAGCTGATGCTACTTTTGTATTAGGCATGAGGTGGATGTCCTCTGGTTGTGAGGTCTGTGAACTCTTAGCCGATGATGTTTTCTGAGTTTCATTTACTTCTGAAGCTAAAGACGACATAGACTTCCAGTCAGGACCGAGTCTGGAAAGCCCATCCCTGCCTAGCTGGTAAAACCTAGCATCATCAGGTTGTGAACTTACAGGGCTGGTAACGCTTTGTGACGTGACTGGCTTGGAACGTGCAGGCTTAGACTCTTGAGTATAAACTTTTCGGTTGTGTTCAGAGCGAACTGAAGTCTGAGCCGTCTGAGATGCACGTCTACGCAGCCTGCTGAAAGCCTGCTCCAGCTCCGACTGTGGCTCCGTTGTTTGCTGCTTGTTGATCAACTTCATTGACATCTCTGTTCTGGCGTTGTTAAACCTGCGGCCATGTTTGATCATTGTAACATGACTAGCCACTGCTTCTGCTATGTCAGTGGACACTGCAATTGTCCGACGACGTTTGGTAATTGTCACATCTTCATGGTGATCATGAACTTTTGCTACTTTCTGAAGACGGACACTGTCAGCGGAAAGTTCGCTGACATCAGTTGTCTTCTTTCCTGATATGGAATCATCAGCTGAAATAAACATACATAATATCAATTAGTGTAACACACAGCTTACACTGGGCCTCTCAGCTAATACTCAGACTATGGTCATAAGTCTAGGTTCAATCAGCAAAAAATCAATAGACATTTGTTTAATATTAAAAGTTTTACAACAGCATAATTAATGAAGTTTTTAAACAGTCTGCTACTCTGGATTTACTTCAGACTTGGTCTTGATAGCCAAAAAATTTCTGTGAATCTGGTGAACATAAAAGTTTGCCATGGGAAAATGATATTAGTAAGTTCAGTTTCCAAATTTGGGAAAAGGCCATACTTTAGTAGCTTAGTAAGCCTGGTAGCTTAACAGTTTAGACGTATTTTTGCTGCACATTGCATGGTGTTATTATAACTTACGCTGGTTAGTATCATGGTTTTGAGTTCCACCACTAGCATCATCAGCATCATCACAAGTGTTGCCAGGTTCTGAAATACCATTCTTCTCTAAGGTTTCCTGCATCTCAGCTTCTTCATTTGATGGCTTTACCTGGTCCACCTGAAAAATCATATTTACACTCACAATTGCATCCGATCATATCCCATTTGTATTTGTTTATTTCAGCGATGTACTGATGCACATTATTTAGCGACACATGCTCGAGGTTTATGCAATTTGGTATTTTTTCACTTGTGATGCCAGTACCATATTTCTGCCATCTCACTGGTAAACTGCAACCACAGGTTCTCTTATTCATTTTCTTTTCATTGTTACTCACAAACAAGTTTGTACTAGTAAAAGCTAGTACGAAATGACACGCACATCTCACAGTGGCATATGAATCAATGGAGTTTTACACCAGAACCACAAATTAAGAGACCACAGACACGTGCTTTGCTGCAGATCCACATATGCCCAGAAAATGCCAAGTGTTAACAAATGAATGCATAAAAATGAAAATGAAATGAACATTTATTTGTGTTGCAGCCGAAAGGCTGGATTGCATCAAAACATACAATATAATACAGTACAAATGTCATGCCACATAAAATGTCACTAGAAAACACACAAAGAGTTTAAACTGTGTGTGGCTGGAAATTGCAACAGTGAATAAAACGTCCTTCATAAACACTGCTTCTAACTAACCGCTTGAGTATAGGGCTGGACAAGGTAAGGCTGGTACACAGATAAGCTGCGACGGCCCGGTGGCCTCACAGCACGTTTATGTATCGCCGCCTGACTGATGAGAACATATGCTGATCTTCGACCAATTTCATTTAAGTCCACACCTATAACAGTCACACATCATATGCCATCAGTAAAACTGCCAGAATTATCTCTGCCAATGGAACGAAGTGAATTGGAGGAGATTATGAGATTGACCGTTCTGTCTGTGTGTGTCTGTGTACATGATAACAGCGCAAGCAGCAACGCCGGCTAATACATTAACCTCCCTCCCCTGCTGAGAAGCTGCTCTTCCTTCTGCCTCCCCTTTTGGCAGGAACGGTGGTGCCCTCCTGTGAAAACTTCTACATTGGCGGAGATATGCACTCTCACGAGCACCCTTCTAGTTACAGAAATGACCAGTGACTTACAACATCAGAAATAGAGCCAAAATGAAATTATGAAAACAGATAAAGAAATAATAGTAACCTAAAGAATTAGTCTAAGTCTGTGCATCTGAAAATGCTGCACCCAGCGATCATGTAAGCCACTATAATGTCCGGGAAAACTTTTGGCGTCTGAGAATTTGCCCCAGATCTCAAGCAGGGGCCTGTTGCCCCTACACTGCATACTATTTACATGGGAAGAAAAAACATAAAAGAGGACATGGGGAATGAAAGAAAGGAAAATAAGGAAGGGGGAAGGGAGGACACAGGGACTCAAAAGACAAAAGGGAGGATGGGGATTATCACCCGTACTGGTGGTATCATAACTGTCTCTCCTATCTGCAGTTGCACACAGTACAGAAATGATGGCTGCTTGCATGTGGCGCACAAAAGAAAAGTTCAACTAACAATGACTATACTGGCCCATGACAAGCGGTCTTAAGAACTGGGTTCCACATGTAAATTTAAAAAATCAAACAGCAGTACTTAACAGACTGTGATAAAAAGGTCAAATGTCATTCACTTAAAATAATGCAAATTAATTTTCCAAGTTGTATAACATCTGCAACATTGGTAACTACTCATTGGCTATACAGTGTTCAGAAAAAGAACACACCCTTATGTTTTCTTTTATATCTTTGTGGAAAATGTTTAGATTTCCACAAAATTGGTCGAGTGCAAGATCTTCAACTTTGTTGATGTTGGCAGGCGTTTGCGCCCTGCGTCACTGTGTGGATGACCACTTGCTCGCTATCAGTCGAATGACTTGATACTGCCAGACATGTCAATTTTTTTTATTTAAAAGTTTCATTCCATCAATATTCAATTCTCTGTCCATTGTCCAAAAGCACCTTGCACAAACTTGCGGCTCCATAACTCTTGCTGACTCACTAACATTTATCAATGTCTGTCTTCGACGATAAAAACCCATAATTTAGCAACGAAACGACGTCATCGAAAGCAAAGAATATATAACTTTTACACTGATGGAATACTAGGTCCCTCCTTCATGTAAATTTTGTGGAAATTTAAACATTTTTCACGAAGATATAAAAGAACATGTAAGGGTGTGTTTCTTCTGAACACAGTGGATATGTGAGCAACTTTATACAAAACATACATACAGTCAATATCAGCAGTAGCAGACTCATCAGCAGCAACGCTGTTGGATGGTCGTGAACTTGCAAAGAACACCTTGAAATATTACAACCACAAACACCAGCACAATGTTATTTATGTTTTTACGTCAAAAATAACTAGAAGTCACACAAAACTTCAAACACATAAAAACGAAACATTTTATTCTGGCAGTCGTATATGATCACGAC
>Ga0209454_1000711_pt1 | contig 18285 bp, 12 predicted proteins | sample WorMetHERISLAND1_2_FD_187400 | JGI IMG/M metagenome (GOLD analysis project Ga0209454, IMG submission 187400) | Marine gutless worms symbiont microbial communities from Max Planck institute for Marine Microbiology, Germany - Olavius geniculatus... | ecosystem: Host-associated > Annelida >... | reverse complement strand
TACTGCCAATCGGTGCTGGACTGTTTCGTAAGCATTAGCATTAGCGTATGTGACTGTGACGTCACTGTAGTTGGCCTACGGGCTGAGCGCGGCTTGACCAATCAGCGTCGTCCACGGTATAACCACGGCCGTTCAACTGAACGGGATCAGCTGATCCAAGTTCAACTTGGTGCAACATAATTCAGAGTGAACTCGGTTCAACTCTTGATCTAGGTTCAGCTGAACCAAGATCATGAACGACGTTGGTGCAACTCGCCCTAAGTGTGTAACATTAGTAATAAATTTCAATGTGCTGGAAGAAGCATTCATCTTGCCGAATAGCGATATCTGTGATTCACTAGCTTCTAGGGTGGAGATTGCCAGTTGGCTGGCTGCTAGTGATTGCAATCCCGGAATTGAATTCTCAATCCCGGGATCCGGGATTGAGAAATTTGTAATCCCGGGATCCCATTTTGGGATTAGGCTTTCAAAATGGTCGCTGTTTTGGTATCCATAGTAGACTTATTTTATGCATGAGGATGTAGTAAGCCGACCGTACGGAAGGTATTGTGAGTGTAGGGAGTAACTATGACTGTAAAACACAAATTAGAGTGCACAGAAAAAGTAGAACTGTATAACACGCATCAAATATTTTATTCATTAAAGGGCTAGAATTGTTATTTGTGTCATTTGACACTCAAAAAAGTACATTTTTGACGAATTTTTGTAATCCCGGGATTGAGACGCGGCCAATCCCAGGATTCGGGATTGGCGAAAATGGCCAGGATCCCGGAATTGCAAACACTACTGGCTGCCGTGAGGGCGTGTCTCTACAGTTGTGCAATAAGCACTAAGCACCACAGATTGCTCATCGCACCCCCACAGATACACTAGCTAAGACCGCCCAAGACAGCTGCTGAATAAATAGCCAGGCTGGCTAGAACCAGATATCCAAGACCAGATATTTATCAGAAACTGGATGAATAGCAATTAGACTATTCATCAGCTAATGGCGACTAATGGCTATTCATCCAGCTGCCTGATGAATATCCTGTGATGTAAAAAGATGCAAACTCCTTTCTGTTTCCTTAGCCCTCAATTTACACCGCAAGACCATTGATATGGGGCTAGTGCACCACACAGTGTACCTGTTTACGTCCCAGCTTTCGCTGATACTCACTGCATGTAACCACGAAAAGATGGCCAGGCTGAGTTGACATGGGTGATTGGTTAATACCGAGATGGTTCACCCAACTGCCAACTGTCACGCATAATAACCAGGCCATAGCACCATAAACATTGTCATGGCTGTGACTTACTATAAACATTGAGACAGCATGATAAATAATGAAGTAAGCCAACCTGAGCTTTCAAGTGATCAAGTTTGCTCCGAAGCTGCTCCAGTTCTATTTGGAACTCATGTGCGACAGCATCACTCAGGCTAGCATCACCCGCAAACCCACTGCACTGAATTATCTCCTGGACCTGCGAACATTCTTGCAAACTCTGTGCAAGGTGTTCAGCGACCTTTACGTTTGACACCTGCATTGTTGCAAAACACACACGTCTGTAGTAATGTTCCTCGGAACAACTAAAGTCAAACCACTACAAATAATAACTGGAGCAAAAAAGGTGCCACACGGGATATCAAAGTATAACAGAAACGGTTTTCACAACAACCCTTAGATTTGTCAAACTGTTTGTATATTTTACTACTACTATAGTTTTACTGATTTTCGATTTCGGTCAATCTGGTCATCTGTTCTGGATTTCTCAAAGTTAAGCTGATTCAAATAAACTGACTCTAGATAAGTGTTGAAGTATGACTTCTGTTTTACACCACTGACACCTATCATGTTGCCAAAACATGATCATCAATTAAGATTAATAACAATGGAAAAAGTTTAACTAAATGGTAAACATGTTACATTGGTTATAGCCTAACTTCTATTTTCAATGTAAAGATTTTTCCACAGATTTCAAGCATTTTTCTACATGAGCTAATAAAAATATTAAACTACTACTTGAGAAAAAGACTTGAATGCAGACACAGCTGAACAAATAAGCCAATTAATACCTGCATTGCACAAATTGTATATTAGCAGTGAGAGACAGCATGATACTTATCTACATCTAAACCTAAATACCTATACCGCATCAGACACCACAACCTGTCTACACTACAATCGTAAGAACAAAACAGTGGAGCATCCAGCTATCACTGCCTGGCTCACAACCACTCCAGAAGGGCTACTTGGCCGGACAGCAAAAGCATGACCAATCCACGATGCCTATGGAGCTTCCTGGAGCAGACTGGGATGGATAGCGAGCCATCCCCGCAACTGGGAATGAGAGAGAGACAGAGAGAGAAAAAGGCTGATACCCCAAGCGAGCTGAGCTCAGCACCAAGCACTTGCCGCTCCTGACGTCCCGTTTTCAGCTTCTTCAACTCCGCAACTTTGCTCACTGGAGCTGACATTGGACTCGATGGCTGACTGCAGTATCACACAAACAGCACCGCTACCAAACTGTAACTTCACTATCAAATATCAGCACCGTGACAGCAATTATGAACTGACTTGTTGCCTGGCACATTCCAGAGTAATTTTAACACTTGACATCCTTCAGCATTTTAGCACCAAGCAAGTGCTGTCAGTTTTTCACCAAAGCAAATTTTGAGAAAGACGAGAGATAATTCAGCCACTGACACTAGCACAACATCACTGTAAAGTAAATAATAAATAAAACAAAATCACATGTGAGCATATAGCAAGTCAAAAAACATGCAAAGAAAAAAATTTCAATCTCAGATATAAAACCATGATAACGACAATCCAAATATTTCCTATCAAGTATCAACGTATAATATTCTTAACGAAACCAAACAACTGTTAAGATATACTTAGTTATATCTTTGAGACGTCCTAAAGACAGAAAGAACTAAACAGCAGGTGGTCAGCTGGTACTTAGACTACTGACTTGTCCGAGTGCTGTGTAGGACTGTAGACCACAGCCATGCTGGAACTGTTCTTAGCACTAGGAGATGACAAAGGCACATCTTGTGGTCTCTTCTGATATTCCATCAGCTACCCAACATAATCATTACACCAAACAGTAAGCAAATAAGTAAGTAAGATAGCTTAAAGGCCCAGATTATCAGTTAGTCACAATATGCCAATCTCAACACCCAAACAAAAATGTCTTTGGCAGCTGCCCAAACTGTTCTAAGTTAACAGACAATTACAGTAACAGGAATAAACTAAACAAAAAATTTGAGCTAATGCTCAGAAGATGAGCGAAAGAATATAGCAGTTCCTGTTCGCAAACTGTTAGTCTATCTCCAGCCATTTCATCGCAGTTCATTCTTGGAGTGTGCATTGCAGCCAAAGATCGCAAAAAAATAAAAACCCCTGAAGTAAAAGAAAGTTCGGAGCCTTTCAAAATCATCGATGTTGATACGACTGAAAAGCTTGACACTAGTGCTTGTTGTGATAGGCAGCATGCCCATGCCTATCTGCAACCATTTTCACAATAGACAGGCCAACAATCGTAAAATAACAATTTTATGCGGGTACTGCTATTTGACGTCCTCATGCACAGGTTTCTTTGAACCTAGAAAATCGAGACTTGAGCCATCGAAATCTATGTTTAATGCTGAAAGTTTCATATGCAGCTTCTCCATGTCTGTCTCAATTAATTTTGGCGCAATTCGCTCTTGAAATGTGTCTCGCAGCCCAAAATCGCCAAAAAATCTATAAAACCCCCTATTGTGGCATTCACAGCCATCCAAGGTCATTGAATTCGGCGCCAATCAAGAGCCAATGTACGACTTTCTATTAGTGATTCATAGTAACCTAGACCATATCTCGCACCATTACCGAGATACAGTGACTTATTGGCTAAAAATCACCAATTTTTCCCACCCCCTCTCATTTAGCACCCTCGTTCGAGGTGACCCCCTAAGAATTTATGGCAAAGCTTTATGGTTCCTGAAACTAGAGTCTTCCAGGCAGCCGACGGTGAAAATTTGGTGATCCTAGCTTGCACCGTTTTTGACTGATCCACCCGTGTGACAGACGAACAGATAGAATTGTGATGGCTAAGACGCGCTGAAGCAGTAGCTGCTTTCGCACGTAAAAAGCGTGTCAGCCCAGTGCCAAATTATTGTGTAACCGTCCACCTAGCTATACACCTGATTGCATAACCCAAACCATAATCTTTGACCTTTTAAGCTAGAAGAGGCACACCCAAAGGACTGACCTCCACCCCAATTGTGGTTTTCCACACCCATTCTTTTTTAAGTCAGAAGCCCAACCTTAGCCTATAGAAGACATGTGGATAGACAAACGGGCATAGAGATATGGTATGCAATACAGAAACCACTATACACTGTGTCTCAAAAAAAACATCCCGGACATTTTCGATTCTAGCATGAACAAAAATTATCAGATTCTCATAATTTTTTATGTGAATATTCCTGACACAACTTGCCATCAAATGACCATTAAGTTTTTCACCTCACACAATGTCTGCTTCTGCACTACCTAGGGAAAGAAAAACAAGCGAAATAAGCATTGAAATATACAGAAAACACTTGAAAAAGGATCCCGAACATTATTGACCGTAACTTGAAGCATGATTATCAGATTTCAATAATTTTTGACACAAATATTTCTGACACAACTGGCTATTAAACTGTTTAAGTTCCCATCTCACCCAATGTCTGTTTCTGCACTACCTGGGAAAAACAGACCAAGCAAAATACATGTTGAAGTGAATGAAAAACGTCGATAAATTTCGTCTATCCTGATCTCTGGCCTCCAAGAGCCAGTCGACTACAAGTTTTGCAGCAGTGTGTCTACCAAATGACGTTCAGGAATGTTTATAAATTCAAGAAGCAACTGGTGAAGTCTGGATTAGTCTGGAGCATAACACTATCGATACTGCTGTCAATGAATGGAGAAATCATCTCCACGACTGTATTTGCATAATAGGCCAACATTTCAATTAATTTTATTGCAGGCAGCTGAAAACGAAACAGTTGCATAAAGTTTCAGCTAAAGTGTCAAAATGTGAACAAAGTGTGTTTTGTGTGTTATTTCAATTGAGCAATAATACCTCTTTAGATAAAAATGCAATATTTCATTGGTGCTAATTTCCCCAGGTAGTACAGAAACAGACGCTGGGTGAGGTGGGAAACTACATAATGATTTGATGTCCAGTTGTCTCACAAATATTCTTGACCAAAAAATTATTAAAATCTGATAATTCTTTTTCAAGTTATAATCGAAAATGTTCGACATGTTTTTTTGAGACACAGTGTATTATTGTTTAGCACATATGCCATACAGTTGATGTTACATAAATAGACTTAAAGTTTACGTTTAGTATGAGAGTGATGGATAGTAAAACTGTAGACCTAAAAACGACTAAAAATGTGAAAAATGTAGGACAATCAAAAACAGAGAGGTGACAAAAAATCAGAAACTGGGAGCTGAAAAATGCAGAACTGGAAAATCTGGAGTTTAAATGCAGCAAGTAGAAATTACAAGACTCAAAAATACAAGATTATAAATGCAATGGCACACTTATGAACTCTACTGTTAATTTTACTCCTGCATTTTTCGACGACGCAATCCAGCGCTGCAAATTCACGTCATGCATTTTTCTTCGAATCTTTTCCGACATTTTCGGCATCTCTGACTTAGGCTCAGATGAAAGTATTATGAATACCGTCGGATCTAAGGTAATAATGCAGACAAAACAACGCCACACAAGAGCACTGATACCTTCATCTTCAATGTATCCCGTTCCTCAGTCACAGCGCTCAGCTGAATCTGAAGCCGGTTGATCTCAGCATCCTGACGAGTGATTCTGTCCAGCAGAGCACAATTCTCCGACCTCAACTTGCCGACATGACACTCGATGCTGGGAGACTGACTGGACTTCAGCGCTTCTTGTGATGATGTCCAACGAGTGTTCAGCTGAAAAAACCAAACAACAAAAATCTTAATTTATGCTGATCTGGTATCCATCCTGACTGCCTGAAAGTTATTCTAGAAAAAAATTGTTAACGATATTTATAATATCATATATCACATATTCGTCTGACATACAGTTGACAAATTGCAACTACTGACTTAGGCAAAATAAGGTTTAAAACAATGGTACTAAAGTAAACATCACAATAATACCAATAAAAAAGATGAAAAAACGAAAAATAAGCTAATAATTGTCTTTAAACAAAAGTCTAATGATAAAGTCTATTCAGTTTTCCCGACACAAACATCATTAATGCTAATGAATGACCTATTAGAACATATCAGTATCAATCCAAAAAATTCACATTACAAATTAACGGCACTTTCAAGAAACAAAAGATGTTATCACATAAAGCAGTTCAACCTTCATGATTGCATTGCTAGCAGCTGCATTATCATCAGCATTGGCATCAACATCATCAGCTAGACAACGGCTGCCAACTACTGCATATTCCACATCTGCGACTACTTTCGACATTTCAATATCAGTAGGCAGGTCGGCTACAACACAAACAAACGATCACAAGTATGACTCATCGTTGTAAACAGCCAAACTATGACTTATGCATTTTACAAAGTAGTGCAGTGACTGTTATTAAGATGAGTTGGGTAAAATTATAGTTGTTTAACGTCAAGTTTCTTCCAAAAATTATTAAAATTGGTCAATGTCTCATGGAACTATTCAAAAAATAAAAGTGGCACCTTTTCATGGACCACATGGTGTACTTTATTGTAATCCAGCTTTTAGCTGCAACATGTAATATGTTTCATTCCGGTATGAGCCACATGACTCAAAACAGAGCCGGCACATACCAGCACTACCGGTGTATGAACAGTTGTTAGTGTTGTCATTGATGCTTCCATCCTCAGCACTCTGATTACTAGCAACCCCGTCAGATTCCTCATCCTCCTCACTGCATCAATACACGCAACAGACCAGAGGCCTAATTTACAAAAAAGTGAAACAATCCTAAAATAATCGTAAAGTCTTCGCAACTTCGTCGTATCTTTGTCTTAAATCAACAAGTTATGATGTTGTAGGATTGTTGTATAAACTTTGTTATCCAAATTTCGGAAGCTGATTTTACGAGTTCCTAACTATCTTGCAATTCTCTCGTAGTTGTACTCACTAGCCACCGTTACGTTGACCTCAACCATGACTTCAACCAATCACGACGCAGTGTCACTGAGCCTGGTGGCGCACAGCGCTGCATACTGATCGTCTGCTTCCACCGCTGCCAATGGTTGCCAATGTAAACAACAAGAATTGAACTGATTTCGTAGTGACTTCGCTGCCGAAAGTTACCGTAAAAGAAATATAAACGTATTATGGGACTATGTGCAAATTATATACTAAAAAAAATCAAAATAATTACTACATGTATGCTCAGTGTTTTCATATGACAACTTACAAGCTGTCGTACGTTTTCTTGTAACTTTGTCATATGTTCTTGTAACTTTCTCGTAAAATTTTTTCTGTAAATCACATTTTTTTCTGGAAACCTGTTGTAAACTTTCTATATGTTGCAACATTGTCATAAATTTATCTTATGATGTTTTGTAAAGGGTTACAAAAACCCGGGTTTAAAAAAAGTCCAGCCCGGTGCTTTAGTTCTCATGTTGCTTAGCCCAACATCCCATCCTTCCATTATGTCACATAGCAGAGAGCCAGATCCTCTTGCCCAGCCAACAACATCGGAGCACTAAAGAAAATATCGAGAGCAGTAAAATATATTGACACGCACAGAATCATGTCGATATGTCGCAGGTCAATCTTCTTGCGTAGCTCGGCAATCACGCTCTGTAGCTCTGTGATGCGGTCCTCGTAGTGAAGCTCACGCTGCTGCTGCCTTTCCTCCGACTCTCTCTGCAGCCGCAGCTTCTCAACCTTCAGCCACGACATTTATGACTGGTCCTAATGTCACTCAGCAGGTAACAAATTTAAGCAAAGTCCAGCACCCGATATATGCACAACGCAATGAGTTTTAACTTCATTCAAGTCTGTAACACTATCATAACAGCATTACAATAATGTCATGCTCGTTGTCGAGTACACACACGACTGACCGTAGACACCGACTAACAGTAATTAGTACCGAGTAGCGTGTCAAAGCGCTGAGAATCTAAACAGAAAATGTTTTAAAAAGTGGAAAATGCAGAAAGGTTTTCCTATCCCGAGCCAAACAGGGGGTGTGGGAAGTGTCATCAGCTTCCCAGCAGGTTCTGAAACTGTTTCCACCTTGAACAAACAGTCAAACTTTGCTTAGACTTAGGCACTTGACTAATTAACAACTTGTTAATATCTTCATCAACATCGGTTCACTATTGCTAGAAAGCTACACAACATAAACATTATTAATAAAGAATAACAAATCCGTGCACATTTAATCAAGCCATTTCTTGAGCACAGGTAATAAAACAGAAAACTGCAAATAAAAGTCATACATGCAGCTTAGCGAACTGTTTGTCGAGAATATCCTTCTCAGCATGCACTCTCTGCAGACGACTTGACAACTCTATGATCTCTCCCTTCAATGATGACATAGCAGCCAGGTGCAACTGGAACAGTGAAAACAAAAATTGGGTTAACAAGTTATAATGTTTGCATAATTGTTGTGGAAAAACAGTAACTTCAGAGCTACCGGCAGTAGAGCAGTCACTGATGATAAAATAGGTCTCAATGCGCAAAAACCCAAATAAACAAGCATCTTGGATAAAACTCTGGAATTCCCTAAAGATGAGGCAAATTATGACAAGCAGTACTGCAAATGAACCATGGTAGGCACTGGTAGGCAGTATTATGCAGTAATCCCCTAGCTATACACCACACTGCTCAACTCTAACCTTGACCTTGACCTTTTAAGCTGAAAATCAGTACACACTGGCTACTCCTGCACGCTTAACGTATTGTGAAGGTTCACAGTCACACCAATTATTGTCATTCTATGCCTTTTTTGTTAGAAGCCCGTACGGGACAGGATGAACAGACAGACAAGCAAACAGTCATGAGAAGCAATGCGTACTGTGGCCTATCAAAACAGCCGCACAACAGGGCAGCAAATTCCGGGTACGATATTCAGCCCAATAGTATATGAATACAGGTGTCGCCAATGCGACGTGCGTGCAGAAGACTGACAAACTGACAGTGAAGACGGATGTGCATGTAACTGACGTTGTTAGGCACACTCTTGACATGGAGGTACTTCCACCGCGGCGCGGCGCCGACAACACTGACGTACGGTGACGTCACTGGTGACGTCAGCAACGACTGGTCAGCAGTGACGCAGTCGCGTGACGGCCACGACGACATCAGCAACGACAACGAGCTACCGTACATTGTTGCAGTTGTTGCGGGCTGTGACAACGACGACAGCGACGACGACGTCACGCCAGCACCACGTCTGCCACGAGATATCATTGTCAACAGACGTCACCAGCCACGTGGGTGACCAGTCCCACTCTCACATCTGACACTGACGAGAATCAGCAGACAACAACAGCCCCGACATGCCAGCCGAAACCATGCACAATCAGCTCGCAATAGTACCGTTTTCGCCACAAAGCAAACGACGGTGTAGTAGAGCATGGTTTAAATACGATATCATACTGTCTGGTGTGGTAATAAAGCTCATACTGCGTACTCGCTTATCCACTAAAGCAATACGACATCTAGTACTAAAACGACCAGTACAGGAGTATTATTCAATCAATGTCAATGGTGGATGTAGTTGTACTACAGCTCTACCAGTTATCTGTGGCCCAAGCCGATCGATCGGCTCTAGGTCCAGAAGTCGACGACTGTGCGCTTCTGTTCTTTCTGCACTCATGAGATGAACCGGCTGAACGCAAGATGAGGCTATGCTATGGCGACTGTACCATTGTCGTGGCCATCAGCTTTACTCCAGCGTCGGTAATCCACCACATCTGACTTGGAAGTCCAGACAAGGTTACGAGGCCGCCAAGGCTGGAATACACACGGGATTACAGGCGAAACGAGCGTGAAGTCGAGTGATCCACAATAGACGGATTACAACTGCTTAATAATTAACGCTGTAGACACTTCATTATTCATCAGCAAGAGATGGACATCGTGGCCGGAACGCGTTGCCGGCGACAGCTAGTCAGTGTGACGACGACAGACACGTACGGACTAAACCATAACAGTACAGTTCGGTTCAGTTACGTCGCTCTATGAGCGCCTTTATGTCGGATTCAGAAACGCCGCGGTTCGTTATGCTGCAGTACATACTGGTTAAGTGATCGGACACGCTGCCCACTGGCCAGGGCGACGACAGATGGACGCTTGCAAGCATCAAACGCGAGCGACGCAACGCCGTTAGCACGCCACGAAGCGACCGACCTCGCAAGCAGCCAGTACGATGCTGCACTACGCCAAAGCTACAGCAGCGGCGAAAGTCGACGTCGAGTCGACCTAGTGAAGCGTTCTCAGCGTCCCTACGTCACCTGGGAAACCAACCAGATCAATGAGGCAACGCAATCGCCCCCCCCCCAACGCCGGTGTCACATTAAAATGTCTCCCCATGAAAAATCCGCCTGGGAGGAGATAATCACGAACTTGGTGCGTCTCCCCTTGTTAAAATATTGCCGGCCCCATAAATAAGCTTCCTTATTATAGGATTTTGCCGGGAAATTGTCGACCGGGGGAGACTTTTCTGGAGGGAGGCGATCCTATAATAGGACACCGGCAACAGCAGCAGCAGCGCGAGTAGGCACTCGCCGACATATGTACTTTACACAGACAAAACAAATCCTTGCGCCTGCAATAGACATGTTCACAGGCCGGCCAGCCAGCCAGCGCAACCCACGGGTCCACATGGGCGTCGACGTGTGGATATAATCTCACTGTGCGGGGGGGGGAGGCAGCTCGTCTTGCTTTCGACACATTCTTTCCTTTTCTCATCCCATTCTTTGTCTTTTCACCCCACCAAAATTCATCAACAGTGCATCTACAGCATCTGGGGAAAACAGTGCACGTTCGTCACTTGAACAATGACTGATAGAAAGGTGAAGGTACGGTACTTGCGAGTTGCTACAGCGTTTCTTACGCAAGTCAGACTCGTGACCACAAGCACTTTGCAATCTTGGAAGTGGCAGCTGATCATCATGAGCTGATGATACCGCAGCGCGCTATGAAGCCATCCACTGCCGCCATCAGCAAACAATTGGACCGGCGACGAATGATCTGTCCAATTTGAACCAGGCGCCGGGATGCAAAAAAACCCAGCTCCTTCTGCAGAAAACAGCCAGGAATCAAACGCGTGAGGCGGCAATCACCCCACACGGCCCTCAGTCCGTGTGAGTGGAGGCAGCGCCTGACCTCCCGGGACGGCGGATGGGAGCGGGCACTGCCGTCCGCAGACAGCATACTGGTAGTACCAAAACATCTATTATAGACAACCGACCGACTATAACCTGACAGCAGTTTTAACGCTGTAACGCCTATTTGCCATTCACACGCCATACTTCCTTCTGGCTACGTCAGAACAATCACCACTAAAAGCGCCACATAACGACGGCACGCGTGTGGACTACAACAATGGCAAAGGTTACCGGCCATTTGTGCAGGCGAACCAACAGTAAGATATAGCCGGAACTCAGTGGCAGCAAAAACCGAAACTGCAAACCAAACTCAAAAAGATTTTGGTAAGTAAAGCACGTCTTAGCGCATCACTGAGTCAGTATTTGTGTCACAGGCCTTGTACGTACTTCAACATACACCGTTTCTGCCACAAAGTAGGGCATTTCCCTGCCGTGATGTACAGATATATGCGAAAAAAGAAAACGTTTCAAAAACACACAAACTCGATGCAGTAGCACGTATTCTGAGCATGCTAGTGAACGTCTGATTTCACAAGAGAGCATCATAATTTATTAAAAATATGCAAAAATTGCACTAGAATTGTTTACCAATATAAAAACAAACATGAGAAATGCAATCAGAGCACTGTAGTCACAAAAAATTCAAGGACTTTCAAATAGTGCCAACATCAATTTTCAAAGGCTAAATTTTAACAACAGTTCATCATTACACATTATGCAACATGTTGCTAACTGTAAAACTGCATGCAATAAAGTGAAACCACATTAAAATACTGCCACTCTGCCAGCATATTAATTTACAGATGTTCAGTTGGTTTACTTTGTTCTGAAACTGTGTTTACGTAACCTGTGACCTATATGTTTACACTGCTGAAGACACTAAAAAAAATTCCAGGACTTTCAAGGACCTAGAAACTCAAATTCAAGGACTGTTGAGGAAAAACCCTGTTTTCAAAAACTTTCAAAGAAAAAATCCTTTCACGGACGCATGGAAATCCTGTGTAATATACAAACAAAAATTTTGATATTTTCTTGCATTTTACTACTGTACAGCTTTAAGTAATCAGAGAGAGCCGAGTCTTAACTAAGACACCACTCTGTCGCTGCTTGGCTTAATGTTGAACATGACAATGTTAATTATGATCATCGTCGCCAGCATTTCACTATCACAATGTCTCATAACTCAACACCACATGTTTTAAGTCTTCAAATCAGCTGACAAAGTCCAGTTCACAGAAATGAACTCTCTCCACAATTCAACTAGCCATCACGCAGTTTTACGGTAGTAAGAACTCGAGATGACTTCAAAGTTGACAACAGGTGGGGAAATGTCTGCTCTGTCCTTAAGTGCCAAAAATGAGCAAAAATGGCATACGGTGAAATGTCCTATCCTGTGGCAGAGAAATGTGCATTTTTAAACACTGTGCCCCTGGGTGAGGTGTTTCCCCTTTATTAGCTGCCACACCCAATACCAATGTTGCTCAGGCATCTTGATGCTAATGTACATCGTCATTTTAATAGCCAAGGTATGGGTAGGCTAGTGCTGTACACATAGCAATTTACTGACAAGTAATTTCAGCAAGGCTCACATGACGCGCAACAGCAGCAGTTCAACCATCTGAGCAGCAAGTGTGTAGCATGCAATAAAATAATACTGCGTCTTAAAGAAGTCAAATTCGAGGCTTCCGTACTGAAGACACCTTGAACCTAGAAGGTCGAAACTCAGATGGTAAAACGTATGTTTTATGCTACAAATTTCTGTATGCAGGTTGTCCAGGTCTATCTCCAGCCATTTCGGCACAATTCACTCTTAAAATGTGCGCCGCAGCCAAAAATGGCCAAAAAATCCTCTATTTTAAGGGTTCAGGTCATTCTAGGTCATCAATGCTTAACACCATTAGAAAGCCCGCCACAAGTGCTTGTTATGATAAGCAGTATGTCTGTGCCTATCTGCAACTGTTTTTACGCTAAACGAGCCAATAGTGATAAAATAACCACTTTTTAGGGGGGGTAGCCACCTTTGATGCCTGCCTGTGCAGGCCTACTTAAACCTAGGGGGTCGAAACCTAGATTGCTAAAATTTGCGTTTAATCTTTTGGGCGTTTGTCCACTGTATGTGCCAGTGAAGGAATTTTGGAAATTGGTTAATGTTTGGCAAAGATATGGACAAAAGTAAAGTGGCATGTTTTTTGGCCACCCTGTATATGAGCCAATATTGGCAAACTAACATCTTTTAGGGGGTACACCTCTTTGACACCCTCGTTCAAGGGGAAACACCTCACCCAGGGGCACAAAATTTTGTCACGATAAACTAGAGTCCTCATGGAAACCCACACTGAAGATTTTGGGATTTTAGCTTGCACCGTTCTGATACAGTGCCAGGGAGTGACAGTGTGACAGAGAGACAGACGAATGGACAGACGGACGGACGGATGCATTCTGCTATCATGCGTAAAAATAAAATACAATTAAACGCAAGCAACCAGTTGATATACCTTCGTTTTGTGTTTACCACAGAGCACTACAAAACTGGCACAGAACCTGTATTTCTTTGTAGGGGTTTGCACATGCATAGAACAAAATAAACTGTTTGCAATTGTTTGATTCCATTCTGTTATATTTTATTTTACTGCACACATGCATAACCCATATTATCAAACATATCAGCAACTTACTGCATCTGCAGTCTGTAGTATGTCGGTGCAGTTACGAGATTCCACCTCTAACATATACATATGCAGCACGTCAGGCTTCTGTGCTTCTAATAGCTTATACAAGCTGACAGGTGGACCAATGCAGCCGCACATGTCATGGGCACCACTGTCGTAGTCTTGACTGCTAGCACCAGCAAACCCTGTACAGAAACAGTACACATGCTGCAGGCATAAACAGAACTGCTGAAAAAATACAAAAAAATAAATAACATATTAAAATCTCAAAGTTCTCTTAAATTCTCCAAGCTACAGCGATTCTAAAATCGCTACCAAGTTTACATAGTTACTTTTATCTTATTTTAAAAGCAGATCTGAAGTTTTCATAACTGAACAACAATCTCTCACACACAAACATGCAGGTAGTTTTTGTTAAACTACACTGTGTCCCAAAAAAGCATCTGTAACTTAAAAACCAATTTTCAGATTTTGATAGTTTTTGGTATGAATATTCCTGATACAACTTGCCATCAAATGATCATTTAGTTTCCCACCTCACCCATCGTTTGTTTCTGTACTACCTGGGGAAATCACAACCAGCGAAATATCACTTTTTTATCCAATGCGATGTGATTGCTTGATCAACATAATGCGTAAAAACACATTTTGTTCACATTTCTGACACTTTGGCTGACATTTCATCCAGCTGTCCATTTTTCAACTGCCTGCAGTAAAATTACTTGAAGTGTTGGCCTACTATGCGAACACAGGCAAGGGAATGCTTTCTCCATTCACTGACAGCAGTAATCGATAATGTTCTGCTCCAGACCAATCCAGCCTGTACCAGTCGTTTCTTGACTTCACAAACATTCCTAAATTTCATCTGGTGCATGGCAGTCAAACCTTGTAATAGATCGGCTGTTGGGGCCCACAGATTAAGATAGATGGAATTTATTGACATTTTTCATTCATTTTAACACGTATTACACTTCGTCTGTTTTTCTCAAATAGTTCAAAAGCAGACGTCACGTGAGGAGGAAACTAAAGCACTTATCTAATAACCAGTTGTATCAGAAATATTTCCGCCAAAAATTATAAAAATCTGCTAATTCTTATCCAAGTTTTGATCAATAATGTCGGAGATGTTTTTTTAGGTTTTCTACTAATTTCAACAAATATTTTGCTTGATCTGCTTTGCCCAGGTAGTGCAGAAGCATACATTGGGTGGGTGGGAAACTGAACAGTCATTTGATGGCAAGTTGTGTCAAGAATATTCCTACCAAAAATTATCAAAATTTGGTAACTGATTTTGAAGTTACAGTAGAAAATGTTGGGGATGCTTTTTTGGGACAGAGTGTAGTCCATTTTCACATAACTACACTAGCTATGACTGGGTCTCAGAAGCAAACTTTCGGCAACTACTGTGACATAACCTTTACAGACCTTTCCTTATTTTCACTGAGTGTCCACTAAATGAATAGGAAGATTATCTTACTGTCTTGCTGGTCAGTGTTACACAGAACTTTCCAATTCTTCACTAACAGTCACATGATCAATGTAAGTGACCACATTGTATACCCACTGCATAAAGACCTAGCTGGGTCGCAATTTTATTATTGCAAAGTTCAGCTACTTAAGCACAACATGCAGAATAAACACAACATAAAAGTGGCTTGCAAATAACACAGTATTAGGAATTCAGCAATCTCTCACCTTGACTGACATCACTATTGTCAGCTGTTTGCAATGGTACATCTGCAGACACGGAATCGACTCGCATAGAATATATCCCACGATGCACTAGGCCACTCTCCAGTTTCAATCTTTCATGCTCAACTTCGTTATTCAGGTTCAGTCGACAACGCATGAAATCGTCAAATGAGATATGACCTCGAATGTGTCGATCGTCTCCCTCTCGCACTAGGCCCAGATGCTGAATAATTTCATCAACCGCATCCTCCATGTTCAGCAGCTGGCACATGTGTTGAAGATCTTGGCTGTAAATGTCAACAAATTCACAATTTTTGAAATTAAATTTTAACAAAATTAACGGACATGTAAGACAGTCAAACTAAGCTGGTCAAATCAGCCTAAGTGACTTATGTCTTGCAAGTTCCATAAGTATTTGAGCAAAAAACAAGCAACATACATAACAGATGGTAACTGACTTTACAACAACAACATAGTTAACCAAGAATATGACACAACAACGCAATAGAACATTTTTTTATAGTGACAAAATATCTTTTTTGTGGTACGATGGACCACTGTCCAGATCCTTCTCTCTGTAGTAGTCAGACGCTTAGAAAGTGCAGTTACCGTATTAATGGCAGTGTGTGTCAAGTAATAAGACGAATCTGCTCGTACTCATATAAGCACTCCCGGCCTCCGATACAATGCCAATACGGTCGCAGTAGCAAAGAACCCCAATCTGCATTGTCATTTCCTCTTGTAGGTGCTACCTGCCAATCATCTCGCTATGCTGCCACTCCTTCCCGCTATAGGCTCATGTCAGACGTTGCCGTAACCCCAATCCCTAACATTTTAAAATGACTGAAATGGGCAAGGTTTAGAAAAAGCAGCACATCCTGGGCACTTTTTTAAAGCTTCTTTTTGCCTAAAAATAACACATAAGACAGCACAGCTCTGTCTTGTCAAATAATACAGTAAGCATTCTAGGCGCAAGCACATTTTTCCAGAGAGAGCACTTTCGCTAAGTAAAATACCTACCTGTACCGAACAGTTTTGTACAGTTTCTCATAAACGAACACTGGCACAAACCCTAATCACTGACCTTATCCCTAACCTTAACCCTAACTGACCCTAGGTATGCAAAAACGCTCTCTTGGAAAAAAATACAATTGCGCCAGCATTATATTGCAGTGTCCGATAAAAAATGAAATTTAATATGCTTTGTAATTGCATGGTGTTATTGACTGTGCGCACGCATGGTTCAATGTAGCGCCGATGGAGCATACTAGAAGAGGGAACAAGCGAACTTGCATAGTAGTAGTTAATACACACCAGAAACAGTAAGCCTAACTATTCAAAAGTGTAGCTTATTCAGTAAGGCTTTCGCACAACAAAAATAACTCATATATGACAAACAAAAAGTGACATTCATGAAGGTCTGTGAAGCTAGTGCACATGCAGAATGCAGATGACTGTTTAGGTGATTTCGGCTCATCTGATAACTCTGCAAACCAGTCTGGCCAATGTCATTTTTGCAAACTATGAGGCCCAAAAAAGCGCCGATTCAGCAATTAGTGCTACCCCTTTGTGGCCACAAATATAATCATTGTTGTAATTTTCACTCGTCCCCATCATCAGACGTCCTAAATCTAAACGAACCTGTCTATATATCCGTCTCCATCACGGTCACAGGACGAAAATAGCCGTCGAAGTCGCTCTTCTTCGTCAGTACTGTCAGATTCACTACTTGACGCACTGTCGACGCACTGCATCGTAGCACTGACACTGCAACTGGATTAATTCTCAACACATCAAATGTTGCAATATACGTCAAAACTGCTTTAAAACTTTGCTTCCTAAATACTGGAATAAAATAAGCATATGTTATAGCGTAATAAGCCAACAAACATATCCAGAAATCATTTTTACATTTTTATTTACATTTCAGTCCGACATTTTTGATCATGCTAAAATCCGGCATCAGCAGAAAGTATTACGAAAGAAAAAAACCAGTATTTGAACTTGAACTTGAATTGTTGCACTGAACGACAAAAACGCATACAGAAGTCACGTAGTTACTACCTGTAGTTAACTACACCGTGTGTCAAAAAAACAAGCCACATTATTTTTTTGAATAACACTAGCCAATTTTAATAATTTTCGGCATGCGACATCATGAAGAAATTGGAGGTAAATGACTATAGTTTTGCCCAACTCACCTTAATACTGTTGCTTTATTACATCACAGGCTGAACGGTAGTTCAAGCCCTGTGTTAACGGAGACTTCTCTTTCTTATGGAAAAGCCAAAAATTCGACCCCCACAGAATCAAAACCCCTGACCCGATTGAGATAAAATTTGGCACGGTTGATTAAGTCGGCGAGGGGACCCGTCATGCAAAATTTTATGCAAATCCCTCCAAGGGGGGCTTCCCGATAAATGGGTGAAATATACGCAAAAATTTTTATAGCTGTACATATACCTTTTTTTCAGAAACTCACCTACAGGTCAGACCCTTCGGCCGATTTTTGCGCGCGATGGCTCAAACGACGCGGCCTCGCGCAAGGATGTGCCTTTTGGGGG
>Ga0209454_1000709_pt1 | contig 18320 bp, 13 predicted proteins | sample WorMetHERISLAND1_2_FD_187400 | JGI IMG/M metagenome (GOLD analysis project Ga0209454, IMG submission 187400) | Marine gutless worms symbiont microbial communities from Max Planck institute for Marine Microbiology, Germany - Olavius geniculatus... | ecosystem: Host-associated > Annelida >... | reverse complement strand
CCATCACTGTTGTCTCTTATCAGCTCATTAAGTCCGGCGTCATGAGAAAATGAGTCATCTGTTCATGGCTGACCAACTCTATAGGAGGCAATGTCTGGCTAGTGTCGGTCTGCACAGCTGACTTATGCGATTAAGCGGAAATGTTTTTGCTTATGGGTATTCAAATACACGGAATTATGCAATTAAGCGGTATGCAATTAAGCGGGCGTATTTTGCCCAGAAAGGATGCTTTTTGGTTTTGTCATTTGGCATTCTATGCAAATAAATGGGATATGCAATTAAGCAGTATGCGATTAAGTGGGTTGACCTGTATTCGACTTGTTTTAATTCTTGCATTTTTTCTCATACTTTGCAGCGGCTGCATGTCTCATTTATCTGTCATCACTTCAACTGTAGTTCACTTGTTCTGATCTCATGCTGCATCTCTCAACCAGAACTTTAGCGCATAACTGTTCCAGCAACCTAGACTGATTTTTTAGTTTTTGTTTATTGCACATTTCTTGTGGTCATACTGTTATGTTTATATTGGATTTTTTATCTCTGAAGATAATAATCAGTGGTCAGTTTGCATATGTTTTTTGGTAACAGCTTTTTACAGCAAGGGACCATCGTAGAGAGAAGTGGTGTTGCAGACCTTCACCAAGGCAGACCCAAACTATTTATCATTGATTTTATAATGTGTATCTGTTGTAGGCATGTGCAGCTGACAAGTGTTCAGTGAACTACTTGCTTACTTACTTACCGTAAATGTGTAGGGGATGTTGGACGGAATCGTGGATCAGCGGAATGTGGTTCTCAGTCAGCCAGTCTTCTACCAACTCAGGTGTTTGACTTGTCTGACCACATTCGACCAGACTCACAAACTGACATCATAGCAACGCAGACGTTTGATGTCGCAGCCAATTCCCGACGGCCGGATAATTCCCAGATTGACTCCCTTGCAACACAGGTTCTTGATTCAGCCCCCACGATGCATGAAAATTCCAGTGCCTTGGCTTCCCACTCAGCAAATTCCCAGTTTGAGCCTTCCACGCAGGTTTTTGATGTAGCAGCTGAAAATTTCGGTTCTTCGCCATTATTGAATTCCTGTGCTGCAAATTCCCAGACCGAGCCTGCCACACAAGTTTTCGATGCACTGCCAACAATGCAGCAAAAGTCCAATGATTCGAATTCCCAGACCGATGATCTTCAGACCCAGGTTTTCTGTGAACCTGTCTCAGTAGCTCCAGCTCGCAGATCTGGAAGCTCTCCACAGGAATCAACTCAGACGTTCTCAGCACCAGTCCAACCACGTAGGTCATCGGCCATCGGCAAAGATGGTTCCCGAATATCATTCAGTCCGGATTCATGTTCGACGCAGGTTTTTCCCGCCGGTGAGTCGGATTTTCCGCACCTGACGCTGGAAATGTCTGAATGCAATGATAATCATAATGATTCGTATACTGCTGTGACTCCGGCTGCAGTGCGTGTCAGCTTACAGCAGGTAGGCTGTCTCTGTCTGTCTTTCTCTTTACATACGTCTGAATTTTTTTTGTACTACTTTGACACTGTTGGCTAATCAATGGCAATGATATCTGGTCTATAAAAGCACATTTGCTGATTGTCCATTTGTCACAAATAGCCTTGTTCAACACTGTAAAAGAAAGCAAAAGTAGTACTACTTTGCCGGTAACCATTGGCGCTTCAAAATTTGGCTTAGGCCGTTGGCGTCTTGCTTTGTAGATTTTGGGTGACTTTATGAATCACTGGCTTTCACTGAGTTACATATAAAAGACAAAATTGGGCTACTTTTTGTCATTCTTGGACGATGTGACTTCCAGGAAATCTGGCAACCCTGCTGACGTTGGTAGTTATAGTTGCAGCAGTACATGTTTTTATGTTTGCTTATATTTGGCGCACTCAAGTAAACAAGGTGCAATGCACCACAGCCTAAACGAACAAAGACGCTTTAAGTATGTATATCTGTGTGTCTGTTTGCGTTTTTACTCCACGAGTTATGAACAGATTATGCAATTTTTGCAGGGTGTCGCATTGCCTCGTAATACGGTCAGACGTTGATGGCAATTCCAGTAACAATCTGCACGGGTAAATGAAAGTTATTGTCGTGGGTTATGCTGTCCGAGTGCTTCATGTCTCATTTATGAATGTTGTTGTAGCAGGCCGGCGCCGACACTGATGAACTTTGCACTCAGATGTTTCCTGCAGCAGCAGCAACTGATGACAAGCCATTAGTAGCAGACGAAGATGCTCCGACACAGGTTATTGATGATGACCAAATGCGTGCTTCCACTGCTGGGGGAGAAAAACTGATCGATTGCCAACATGATAGTAATAGCAAAGTAGTGGCCGGCAGTATGCATTTAAACACAGACGACGCATGCACTCAGGTCTTCGCTGCCAGCGGCAATACAGATGAGTATGAGGTTAGAGATAAGGCCAGGCTGATAGATGGTAAAGATGCTGCAACAGAGGTTGATTTTGGCGATGATTTACCAACCCAGGCATTTGACGAATTATCTGAGAAGGTGGACACAGTGACCAGTAAAAAGAAGGATGCCAAGGGCAGAGGTCAGGCAAAAAGGGCAGATGTGAGAAAAAATGCGGAGGAGAATCTGGACAACTTGGCAACACAGGTGTTTGACAGCTTTGTTCCACCAGCACTACCTTCTAGTAGAAAAAGTCAACCAGTCCAGTCAGCAGAAGTGGTGGATGGAAGAGTGGAGAATGCGGAGATGGAGGGGCCTTTGACCAGTGGTAGGCAGACAAGACGTCGAATGTCACTGAAAACCTCTCACGGACTTGGCATAGATTTGGCTGCAGCTAATAAGGCTGATGCTGCAACTCCAGTGCTGGATACTGTTCCTGCTTCTGTCGATGATCTTCTGACTCAGGCCTTTGAACCCAACAACATCTCTGCAGTTCCATCCGCATCAGGTTGTCTTGACGATGTTGCTACTCAGGTATTTGATGATGCCCCTGCATTGAAGAGCACTACTGTGCCAGTGGCTGAAAGTTGTTCTGGCAGTGAGTTAACTTTGAAGTCAACCACAGGTGCTGAAGATGCTGAAACCCAGGTGTTTGATAATGTTGAACCTGTTGTGGACAAAAGAACTATGCGTACCTCCAAGGCTGCTGAGACTGAGAGGAAAAATTCCTCTGCTATTGCTGGTCGACGGACCACCAAAAAATCCACTGGAAAAAAGATGATGAATGCCTCAACCATAGATGATGTCGCGGCTGATGAGATGGATGATCTGGCTACACAGGTGTTTGATGCTGAAACGTGTGAAAAACCATCTAAAAGTAGCAAGAACTTGGAGCCAAAGGAGGCAGATGGTAGTGGTGCTAATGCAAGAAAGTTGGGGAAAATTCGTAGTAAACCAGGCAGTGGGTCATATGCCATGGCTGAACTGGATAAAGAAAAGAAAGTTGAACAAGACCGAGATGTACAGTCTTCTGCAAGAGATAAGGTACTAGAGTCTCAAAGGTTGTCGTCTCGAGCCGGTAAAAGTCAACATCGAACCAAAGAGCCTTCCTTGTCAGAAGTACCAGAAAATGCTGATGCTGGCCAACCAAGGACTGCGAGATCACAAAGGAAAGGATCAAAGCAAACCAATCCACTGGTATCGGATGATGGATCTGACATGCGAGCACAGTCTAGTGAGGTCGCTGATATTGGCGAATTGAAAGCTTCATCCTCAGCAGGATGCAAAGAAACTGATGCGGTTAAACCAAAGGCAGTGAAGTTGCAAGGAAAAAGAGGAAAATCAGTGAATCTTTTAGAGCCAAATGACTCTGCCAAACCTCAGGTTATTGTCGAGACAGAAGTGCCTAGTGATAGTGAATCAGAAGCTCCATCCTCCACAGCGTCTAAAAAAACCAATGCAGTAAAACCGAAAGCGGCAAGGTTACAGGGGAAAAGAGCAAAATCAGTGAATCTTTCTGGGTCACATGATTTCACCGATTCTCCAATTAGTGTCGAGGCACTCTATCGAAAAGTACCCGCGGAAGGATCTGCAAAAGTTCTGGATCGTCGTCGGCAGCAACGAAGCAAGAAAGAGTCAACGGCAGAGCTTGGCATGGCAGGTGCATCCGAAATGAAGTATGATGGCATGGATAGTGCTGAAGTATTAGCAGAAAGTCCCGCTACTGCTACGGAGACTCTTGCCAGCAAGACTCCCGGCAAGCTCAGCAGCAAGAAGAAGCTTTACACTGCTAAAGGTCCGTCTGTGTATTTATTTTGTATTCATTTTTTAGAAAGACTGTTTGCTCTATGGTAAATGCACTAAATTGTTATGATTTTGTCTCATATGAGTTTATTTACATTTTTTAACATGATCTGTTTCATATTATCATGTCTTATCCGATGTTTGTCCATCCACTTGGGACATTTTTTTAGAACTATCTTAAAACCACTGCACATATTTTTAGGCACCGGCAAACATTTTTTACATGCAGCGCTTTTTGCCATCGCACTTCTGTCTGTCTGTCACACGGGTGGATCAGTCAAAAATAGTGTAAGCTAGGATCACGAGATCTGCACCTTTCAGCTGGCAGGAAGACTCTGGATTTAGAATCCGTAAAGCTTTCGCAGAAATTCGAAAAGGGTTGCCCCCAGCAAGGGCATTACATGAGAAAGGGGTGGAAAAAATTTGTGATTTTCAGCCAATAAGTCACCGTAGATAGGGCCTAGGTTACTATTAATCACTAATAGGAAGTCATGCACTGGCTTTCGATTGGCACCGAAGTCAATGACTTAAAATGACCTTGAAAGCCAAAATAAAGGCTTGGCAATTTTGTGCTGCGACACACATTTTAAGAGCGGATTGCGCCGAAAGCACTACAGATAGACCTGTATAACATGCATACAAAACTTTTGACATTAAACGTAGATTTAAACGGTCCAAGTCTCGACCCCATGGGTTTTAAGTGGCCTGCACACTGCGTCATCAAAGATGGGTACCCTGTAAAAAGTTGTTATTTTACCATTATCGGCTGCGCGAGACCAGTTGCACCCTCTGGCAAGCGTAAATAAAACGCTGTTAATACTAGCCTTCGTAGTTCATAATCATCATGTCGGGATCGGTGAGCTTAGATTTTGTTTGCAGTGGGTCTTCAACTCTTCAAACATGCACCGCTTTCACGCATTCCTCTTTGCGTTGGGCTTTCTTGTTTGTATTTACTATCACACTGATGACATTAAGGTTTTATAACAGTAAAGCATTATATAAATGACCTGTTTGGTACTTATTTAGTAAACTGCTGCTGAAGTGCTTAATATTGATAGGCACTCTTTTTCAGGACTTTACCTCACTCACGGAAGTAACTTTTTTCAAAAGTAGCTATTTGCAAGCAGTCTTTGTTAATACTGACCGATAGAACTAGACTGTGGGGGCATTTGCAGAAGACATTATTGGATATAATTGAGAATGTGAAATTTTTGGGGTTTTTTGCAAGAGGCTGAACAGGTAGAGATCAAATTGAGCAGAAGATCAGCTGTACAAAATTTATCTGGACAACAGTTGTTGAGGGAAAAAGAGTTGTTAAAATGCTGCATGGGAGCGTTAGATGTGTCTTCGCTGTTTTTTGTGATATTATTGTGTGTTTGTGATGAATAACTTAGTCCCATTACTGTGCAGGTCAAATGGGCAGTTCACAAGATACTGCAGTGAGTAATGATTATATTTATTCTTCTCTATTTTCCTGTTCATTTTTTTCGTCAGTGAGCTATCATTTATTTTTTTACATAGTTAGTCAGTGAAAGGGATGATTTGCCGAAAACATTTCGATAAGCAGAAAATATAACCAGTCTCAGCTGTTATTAAGTAAACATCAAATTTATTATTTACAATTTTGCTTTTGCTTTCATCACACTGTTTTTTTTGGCTTCCAAGTAATGGGGACAGTATTGTGCTAATTAAAAAAATGTCGTTTTTTGCATTAATATAAATTTACTTGTTCAGTGCTAATTTTGTATTAGCCTAACTCTTGGTGAATTAGCTGTGAATTTGTGCATCAAGTGTCAGTTTATTATGTGCTTGTTTATTCCGTTTCTCTGTCTTCCTCTTTGAGTCTGTTTCAATTATGCTGTCACATTTTTGACTGATAGACTTGATTAATCATTTTATCGATTACATCTGTGTTGTAGATAGTGCCCCGCAATTTCCGGAATGGCATTCTGTTGACAATGGTGTCTGTCAGTTTTGCTGAATTCTAGAATTATTCCAAATATGATGATTTGCGTGGTGGCTTGTGGCAGTGTCGCGTTGTTGAATCATTCTAAGAGCACTCTGTAATCATTTATGTTTATTAATGTGATGGATCCTTGATCAGCTAAGAGTGGTGATTTATGTGACTGATTGTAGACAGTTCCTGGATCGTGCAAAAAGTGATGATTTATGTCTGAAGACAGTTTCTTGAATCATTCTGCGAGTTGTGATTTCTGTGTGGTGATGGGTCATGTATTGAAGGTGGTGCCAAGCAGTCGCCCGGAGAGCACATGTTCCTCCAATGATGACATTGACCTCCCGTCACTCGCCAAGTTCTTAAAGCATCCACCAGCACAGGGCAGCAAGTCAGCTTCTCGGATCAAGGAAGTCACTGTGGACTCTGAAGCAGATTCCGAGGAAATTGCGATGGTTTCACGAACGTCATCGTCAGGTGTTTAAGTTCTTTCTTCGTATTTGTACTGATTGTGCAGCCATTACAGCCATTAGCTGGATACGCTGTTGTCTTCTTACCTGCTCAGCCACAGTGTTGCCACCTGTTAGCTGAGTACCAAATTATAAAGGTAAAGGTTAATGTCCGGTACTTGCTATTGTGCTTCTTACATGAGTCAGACTTCTGACCAGAAACAATCTCAGAAGTGGTGACTGATTGGAATGAGTTAATGATACTGCAATGCACTGCAGCCATCAGCCATCCATTGTCTGCACCAGCGAACAAATGGACCCGCAGTTTGCAGATAACAGACATACCACCACCCTAGTCAGTGACAGTAGGCCTTCACCCCATAGCCCGTAAGCTATTGCTTATTTCCCGTCCCGCTGAGGGTACGAGGCTGAGTTGTTCTGAGCAGACAGTAGATTAGCAACTTGCTCACAGTTGCTTGCAAATGACACTTGGTGAGAATCAAATTGTAACCTGAAAGTTATAAGTCAAAACCAATGACTAGACTACTTGGTAATAGAAGCACGGGTGTATGAACGACTTTCCGAGATCTTTCTCTGGTAGTAAACTGCCAGGAGTTGGACTCGTCACCAGGCCACACATTTAACTGATTTTCTGAAAAAAAATTGCTCGGTAATATGAATGCTTTTCTCGTAAGTGAAGAAACACTTATCTGCTATTTGTCAAAGGATTGAAGCGGAGACGGTCACAGTTGTTGGCCACTGAGAGTGCCACATCAGTTACTCGTACTGTCTCGGCGTCTGTTCAGCCATCGTCAACTGATACAGCTGACATCACCGGCACCGGAGATACTAATGGTAAAGTCGTTGGTCCGGTGGCCAAGCGAGCACGACGTGCGACAGCTTCAGCCACCAGCACCGGTCAGAGGGACAGCAGGAGCGATAGCGTGAAGCATGGTGCTGTCTTGTCCGTGGAGGCAGCCGAGGCACACAGTGGCAAGCAAAGCATGGAAGAAGAGGTCGAAGTCCCACAGAGTGGTGAGATTTCAAACAAGCATTAACTCTGGTGTTCTGTAAAACTGGAAATTGGCAATAGCATTTATACATATTTTCTTGTTGGCTGTTGATGAGGAAATTGTGCATGATAGGTCTATAGCATTAAAATGTGATTTTGCAGTTCATAATATTGGGACTTTAGCTGCAGTAATTCCCAACATTTTTGGATTAAACCTGAAGCATATTGGCCAGTTAACTAAAAAACTAACAGTGGGAATATGAATATTAAATATGCATATTAATCTTTTTTTGTATTTTGTTTTATTATGCATTTTCAATTATTATTTGCTGCTTATAAACTGTCATTTTGCTCGAGTGTTGTGACTTGCTGTTAAATTTTTTGCTTTGTAACATTTCTTTAAGCATGTACAAAGTGATAGTATTGAAATGAACTTAGCTGAGCTGATTTCACTTTGTACACTGTGCAAAATGAGCTGAAATGATCGATTATTTTGTACAGTTCATGCAACTCGGCTGTACTCAGTTTGCTAGCGTTTTAGTTCATTCCATTTCTGTTGCTTAATACACTTTTTACACACAGCTGTACTGAACTGAGTTCGGCTTATTACTGTGGCTTTGCACGCACGTTTACATTACTTATTTAGACTTAGGACATTTTGTGTCAAAGACGCCACACTTTGACGCCAATCTTCTCTGTCGGCTGCAGATTCTTCAGCCTCTTCCCAGGCCATATTAGTGGTCTTCAAGTCCTGGCGTCTGGTATCAATCAAGTTCTTCCTCGGTCTAGCTGGATTATGCTTGACATGCTGATCCATTTGCTAATACAAAGCTTGGTTCAGTATTCTGTCATTGTCCATGCATAGTACATGACCCAGCCATCTCTGTCTTCTTTCTTTGATGATGAAGTTCATTGCTTCCAAGTTAGTCCACTGTCTCACCTCTTTATTTCATACTTTGTCCCTCCAGGAAATGTCCAATAGTTGTCGCTGAAACTTATGATGTGTACTTATTTAGGCAAAGAGCGTCAACGGCTTACAAAATCTCGTCGGACAACAGTGGCAGCATCAAAGTCGTGTGAAGGCAAGGGCGCTAAGATGGTTTCATCCTCCAGTGACATGGAGTCCTCGGAGACAGAGTCAGATGTGAGGCGTGGGTGTAGGACAGCTGGTCGTCATGGCAACAATCCAGCAGCAGCAGCTTCCGTAGCAACCACATCCTTAGCAGCCACATTCGTGAGTCCATGCTTAATGCACTTCTTCATTAACATTTGTCTGCAATGTTCATGTGTGATGGAAACTAGAGAGCACGCAGTACGTGTTAGAGTGCATATCTCTGCCAATAACCATTGTGTTTTATTCTTAGCTCTTAACAGAAATCACAGCTGTAAATATAGAAAAGTCTTTAATCCAGAATTTCAGCTAGCTTCATTCTTTGGCAGAGGTAACAAATATTGTTAAATTTAAATTGTTAAATTGCAAGGTTAGCTTGAAGACTTGGCTGGCTGCTATCTTATATAGGAAAGCCAACTGTAGTGTCTGTTTCTCTATCTTACATCTGATTTTGCAGCATTTACTTATTTATTGAGCAATCCCTAGATGGATGGAAAGCTGAGTTAACCTGGTTGGTTTTTGCAATATTTTTGATCTATTTTATTTTTTTTTATCTATTTTCATGGTTGATTCTGGTTCTAAATGTCACAATACCATCCTTGCAGAGGGGTTGTTTTTGGGTTTGTTTTTTTCATACGCTAAATTACTCAAAAATTATTATTAACTGATTTTTATGAAATTGTGTCGAGTAGTTGGCCGTGGCTGCAAAAGTAAGTGGTCAGGTTTTAGTGGCTGTCCAATTCAGTATCTGGATCCAGGGTTTTTGAATCCAGATATCATTTATCTTGCATTGTCGGGATACATAGCAGTTATTTTGACTGTATAGTGGCTTAGTTAGTAGCATCGTTGGTTGTATCAACAAAGTTAATCAATGATGAGTCGAGTTAATACTTGGATGGGTGATACATTCGCAGGTGGCTAAACCATCTTCGTATGAAACCAACCACCCAGCTCTACTCAGCCGGGCTATCCTGCCGTGGGTAGGTGCAATGAGTAACAATGGAAGCTGGGATTTAAAAGGAGGCAAATTTCGAAATGCACTAGCTCAGTATTCATGTTATCACAGTGTCTGGTCAAGGGGCGAGCTAATGATATAAAAATCAGCTCCACTCTGTGGGCCGTTCTAGGCTTGGGAAGGACTACGTTTTTTTGCTTTTTTACTGTGTTGTAGCCATGTAGCATCTCTGTTTTGGTGTAGCTGTGTTATCTGCGGTCACTTTTAGCTAGATATGCATAAGCAAGCAAAAGTGTGGGTTTCTAGCGTTATCTTGTCCTGATGCTGTGCATTTCAGCCTCTGACGTTGTCAACTCCTTCACGAGTGGGCGCTGAACACAGGTCGGAATCTGCAACTAAGCGCTCGAGAAAGACTGAAGCGAGTTTGCCCACTGCTACAGCAACGGCAGCAAAGACATCATCCCACGCTCGTCATGAGAGCAAACAATTGACTTGTCCTCCTCCCAAAGTGATGTTTACTGGCGTTGTTGCTGACAGCACTGAGAAGGTGAGATAGTTGTTATTTGTTATCACAGTCTGCTCGTCAGTGGGTTTGTCCAGTCACAGTTTTTATTATGAGCACTGTTACCATTCGTCTGCCGTCGGTGTTATGCAGCCATCCATCCCTTCCTTCCATCCGCTTTCATGTCGTTCAGGAATGTTTATGAATTTAAGAAGTGACTGGTGAAGTCTGTATTAGTCTGAAGCAGAACATTATCAATACTGCTGTCAATGAATGCGGAAAGCATCTCCAAGCCTGTTTTCGTACAGTGCACCCACATCCCGCAATTCAAGCAATTTTGCTGTAAGCAGTTGAAAAACAAAACAGTTGGATGAAATGTCAACCAAAGTGTCAAAAAAAGTTAACAAAATATTTTTTTGTGCATTATTTAGATTAAGCAATAATACTGCATTAGGTAAAAAAGCAATATTTCATTGGTTCTGTTTTCCCCAACTTGTGCACAAACAGACTTTGGGTGAGGTGGAAAATTGAACATTTATTTAATGGCAAATTGTCTCCGGAATATTCGTACCAGAAATTATTAAAATTGGATAATTCTACTTCAAGTTACAATCGAAAATGTTTAGGATGTTTTTAAGACACAGTGTAGAAAGCAAAAAGGCATGGAAGAGAGCAAAATCAGCATAGATGTTGCATATTTAGCTGGCATCTCGCACATTGAATTTCTTTCGGTATTTTGTTGTAGTGTTTTTCTGCATATTTTGTGCTTTAAGCTGCTGTATCATATAGCTCTGCAGTCAGTCCACAGTGCTGCTAGCTGTTTGCGTGCTAATGCTGGCAGATAGTGAAGAACCTTGGAGGTGAGATTGTTGACTCAATCTACGGCTGCACACATCTAGTGACGGACCAGGTTAAACATTTTAACTGTGTCCTATTTAGTGTACCTCGTAGCTTTGGAGACACTGGCGTCAGATGATAATATTACGATACTTCTTTGCTTTGCTACCTGTACAAATAAAGTGCAAATACATCATTTGGTGAAACTGAATGTAATAAAGTTGTGCTGCATGTATTGTTGTGTGATTCATTTACAAGATAATTTTAAATTATAAGTAAGTAAGCATGTAGGCAGTTTATGTAACATTCAGGGGAAAAACTGTAAAGCCTACCATGGGTAAATAACAGGAAGGACAAAGTACACGTGTGTATAGTACGAGGTGGGTCCGAAATGTAAATTGCCAGGTTTGTGTTGGGGATACTTTTTGGTGCATTTCTGTTTATTTCAACTCGTATTTCGTTGGTTCTGATTTCCCCAGGTAGTGCGGAAGCAGACACTGGGTGAGGTGAAATATCGAACAGTCATTTAATGGCCAGTTGTGCCAGAAATAATCGTACGAAAAATTACCAAAATTGAATATCCCTACTTCAAGTGACAATTGATAATGTTTGGGGTGTTTTTTTCCGGACATGGTGTATACAGCTGAGACATAGACTGAAGTTCTCATGTGGTTTGTTGTTGTCTTATTGTTTTTTTGTACTGCCCTGTTCATATGTATTCTGGTCCACGTGTATGTGTGTCTAAAAAGCTAATGATGTTTATGCCAGTTGCATTATTTTGCTTCTTTTAGATTATTTTTTGTTTTGCACGTTTGTTTCTTTGCACCTTGTGTACGATGTTATGTATAAATATTTATAATGCCTGTACATACAGGTGAGACGTACAGTGAAGTTTTTATGCGGCGTTGCTCTTGGCCTCGTTATTGTCTCACCTGACTGGCTGGACAGGTGCAAAACTGCCGGCAAGTTTGTTGGTTAGTATCCGTCTTCTTTCTTAAAAAGATGTGTACTATGTTTAGCTGTCTACAAGAATCTATCTCATGGTACAGAGCATCATTTGCCATGTGGGATCACACACTGTTACCTTTTAGCCAACACAGGTGAACACTCCCCATCAACCCCCAGCCAGACAGGTTGATACTCAATTTACCTACCCCGTAGTGATGAAAGGCTGAGTTGACCTTACATGCTTACCATTTACCCGTCTGCAGACAATCACCCATCCATATAGTAATCGGGCTCAGAGTAGAGCAACTTCTATTGACCAAGACCAAAAATGTTAACTTTGCACGAAGTCATCAGTTATAGATGTTTAATTTGATAAATGACTAATTGTGATATTATATGCGTATATTTGTAGTTGTTATTGGTAAACGGTGAATTTTCCTCAAGTTGTTTTTGGTGGTCAACGTAGATGTGTGTGAGCAATGAAACCAATCTTAGCACCATTGACAAATTTGTAATTTTTTGTACAATTTCATAATAAATAATGCAGAACTGCTCTAAATCTGCCCATAAGCCTAAGTGTAATATACGCGATATGCATTATTAATGTGGGTTTCTGTAACTCATTGTTTTAAGCAATGAGTAGAACATCATGTGTGCCATGGATGTGCAGATAGCACCAGTTTTCTGGTTCGTGACATAGCAAATGAGAAAAAATTCAAATTTGTTCTTGCTGATTCGCTGAGCCAAGCGGCTAGTTGCCAACTTCTGTCTGGCTACAAGGTTCACGTGACCAAGAACGTTAAGCCTGAGCCGAATCAGATGCGAGGTAATCAGTACGAATAGTAAAAATATCTGCAAACATCCATTTATTTTGCATTGTGAGCAGATTTAAGTCATTAAATCATTTCAGCATTTACTTTGTTTATTGGCTTTTTTGCTCAGTTTGATCTTAATCTTAAGACATCTTCCAGGCTTGGTCTGTGATATGTGCAGCTGAGACATTGCTAGGTCATACGTTGAATGATTGAGTTTCTGCGTTGAACCTAGGAGCCATGAAGCGTGAACTGCCACATGGGATCATGCAGTGTTAGCCTGTGGTAATCTCCTACCTGACGCAGGTGAATTCGTCTGCCATAACCCAGCCAAGCAGGTCAGTACTTGATTTATCTGCCCTGCATGGATGGAAGGCTGAGTTAATTTTGGTAGATGGTTGTAAATCAAGATGGTTAACCTGTCCAACCCATCCGAGTTGAAACTGCTGAGTTGAAGCCAGATCTGCTTGATCATAACTGCACTGTCCTTTGCCCTGCTATTACTTCACCAGTCCAGAGGTACAAGATGTACACCAGTCTGTCGACACCTGTGCGATGGCAGATCGCGCAAGCCAGTCTCGACAATGTCATCAGCAAACGCCAGCATTAATAGTCAACGGATCTACCGTCTGACGATTTGAACAGTTTGCACCAGCACTGCTATCACCAGACGTGTCGCAGTCTCATTTTTAGCGGATGCTATGAACATGCCATATTCGTACTCGATCACCAAGCGCATTAGAGGTTGATTCTTTACGACCGTATGCTATACAAATTGACGTTTTACTTACTTACATTAATGGCATGTGTGTATGTTTGTTGCAGATATCATTCAGTGTGCCGGTGGTCAGGTAATTTCACATTGTTTCCTGTCATTTCTTGCATGTTATTTTGTAAGTGAAAGAAAGCATGTGTAGTGTGAAAACTTTTGCCTCGTTTGCCTCGTTTATTACATTTATTACTCTACTTTATTGTGTACTCGCTATTACTCTCTGTCGTTGTTTTTTGCTGCCATATGGTTTGTCTAGTTGGTTAACTAGATTCACTACTGGTTTTCAGACTCTGCTTAACAGTGTTTGACAGTATTTAGCACAAATATTACAACAGCTTTTGCAGTGTTCCAACAGTTCTTTTTGAGAACCAGGCATAACTCTTGAAACGTGTGGTGATTTAGCAATATGGTTTTTGTTAATATCTTGATGCGAACAATATCCACATGCCGGTCTGTCTGCAGTATGTTGCTTCGATGCCAAAGAAGTTTGAAGACCATCTGGTTGTGATGTCATGTGACGAAGACATCAGCCAATGCCGTACAGCCATTGACTGTGGGATTCCCATTGTCACGTCGGAATTTTTGCTGACAGGAATTCTGCAGCAGAAACTTGACATCGATGCGTATCCTTTGCCGTTATCGTTTGGTTAAATTGTAGTTATCTTAAAATGTATATTTTTTGCTCTTGAAAAGTCACTGTTCTTTATTTTTGTTATCAGTTTTTTGATCGTCTCAATCAGAATATTTTTCTGGTGTATCTTCTGTTGCATACCAAATGTCTTATGTCTGCCTATTTTCTGTCTATCAGTCTAGTTTATTGTTATTATTATGGATGTGTTTTATTACATTTATTACTCTACTTTATTGTGTACTCACTATTACACTCTGTCGTTGTTCTTTGCTGCCATATGGTAAATGAATGATTATTATTATATGAGGGTCATTCGATAAATAAATTACAAAACAGCACCTTTTTGTTAGTTTTCCAAATACTAAAAAACCGAAATATACGTTTTGTAGGGAATTTCATTTTAAGTAGCAGCTGTGAGTTTTATTACGATGACGTCACTGTGACATCATTCATAAACATTAAATATGGCAACGTTGCCCCTGAAATTCTCCCCTAACAAACAGTGTGCTGTTATTGGTTTTTTTGTTGGCAAAAAAGACTTAATGTAAATCAGATTCATTCTGAGATGCATCCAGTATATGGCGACAAGTGTTTTACGAAGCAAACTGTACATGTTTGATGTAAAAAAAATGCTGGGTAGGCAGAAATTTGCATCAGGTACCAAAGTGCAATAACTTGTTCATCAGTAGCATGGACAGCATCATTCTTTGCATCAAGCATTTCAGAAGTTTGCTGAGAGATAGGACAAATGTTTGAGCGAACTCGGTCAATATGTTGCAGAATGAAACATTAATTTTTACACACGACAGCAGGTACTGCTATATCGTGTCTTAGCCATCGCAATTCTGTCTGTCCGTCCATCACACGGGTGGATCAGTCAAAAGCGGTGCAAGCTAGGATCACCAAATCTTCGCCTTCGGCTGCCTGGAAGACTCTAGTTTCAGGAACCGTCAAGCCTTTCCATAAATTCGAAGGGGGTCACCCCGAATGACTGTGCTAAATGAGAGGGGGGTGGGAAGTCGATTTTTAGCCAATTAGTCGCTGTATCTCAATAACGGTGCGAGATAGGGCCTAGGTTACTATTAATCACTAATAAGGAAGAGAGCCGCAGCATCCACCCAAGACGGTGGCGCCATCTGGCATATGTAAATACATCGTACCCAATGTCAGTTGCTGGGATCCATGAGCTTAGATTTGTTCGCAGTGGGCCTTCAAACATGCACCGATGTCGCGCGTTTTCCTTTGCGTTAGCTGGGCTTTTCTTGTTAACATTTAAGAAGGTGACATTAACTTGTTAAGTTTATTTTCTTTCTCATTTTGATGTTGTTTGTCACGTGTGAGTTATGATAGATTACTGGTGGAGAAAATAATACACATATAAACTGTGTTTTGTGAACTGATGACGTCAGAATAATGACGTCATCATCCAAAAATTTCTACACCTGTTCAAAATAAAATTTCCTACAAAACGTATATTTTGTATTTTTTATAATTGAAAAATTAACAAATTGACGCCGTTTTGTAACTTATTTATCGAATGATTCTCGTGTTATCACTTTGAGATGGAATTCTTTGTACTTAACAGTTACATTGTTAGCTATCGCTTGACCGGCACATCGTCAACACCGTCAAGGCCCGGCAAACGTCAGTCCGTTGATCCCGCAGTGGGTCGAGGCAAGTCCAGGCGTAGATGACTGACGTTGTCAGCTGTAACAGATTGAAATTTTCCGACTTCGACCCGTCACTCCTAAATTTCTAATTCGAGCCAACCCCTTGTTTTCTTGTACTTAGTTTCGGAGGATTTTCCGATACACGTAATGCTGTGTGATTTAATTTGTGACGATTCCGATTGCGTTCATGGATTACTTAACTGTTTTTATTGTTTACATGTATTTTGAATGTTTAATTAATTACTCATCTTGTTCGATTTTGTGTGGTCATCTAAACTGCCTGGCCGTATGTCAGTTTTTGTGCAGTGTGCACACATTAATTTATCCGTTTTCCTTGATATAATTGTATTGCGAAAAATTCTAAATTGATAGATCTACTTGTGCAAGCTCCCCTTGCCTCATGAAGGGGCACTTTAGACTGCAGTGGCCTCACAAGATTTTGCGGTGTGTACTTCGTGGTGCACCGATTCGTGAGCTAATAGTAATTTGGCTCACATGCTGCCTGTGTACAAGCAACTTGGCATTAAAGCAATGCTGCTAATGCATGTGTCGGATTTTTAGCATCTGGCTATTTGTGCCAGATCTGGATATAGCAAAATTGTTGGCCGGATTCCCAGATGTGGCAAATTTGAGCACAGCTCCAGTGCACGTGATTATTTACTGCTAATAGTAATCAAACTAGTCTTGACTTGTTATCAGTTTGGGTAATTTGATGGTTTTATGCATTCACTGTTGCAGCATAGCAAACCAACATTACAATATTGCATGATTAAAGCGTGTCTAAACCGTCTATGTTATTGTACATTGGAGATAAAAAGTGCGTTATTTGACTGGCCGGGGCTGTAGAAAATGAATGACGTAATCAAATAGGCATCGCAGGAATAAAAAAACTAAACATTTGTAAGCCTATTTTTACATATGCAAGCGAACGATCGTTGCTCCCAGGGTCCTACTAGTGGACCGAAAGTACAGTGAAATGGAACGTTTACCCAGTGTCACTGTAAATCATAGTTCGCTTTGAGGTATGAGAAAGCTTAACGTTAGTTGCGTGAGAAGTAGCTGCTATATAATAGATACTCCTCAGGTGCAGTGTTGCTATTTATGCGCTTTGAGTATTTGCTTTGTCACACGTCTTCCTGAATTGCATAGGGCTTTTCTAATGTGTAATATATGTTTACACGGGCTGAGCACCAACAGAAAGCGACTGGCTCTTCATATGTTTTTTCTCAATATGAACGTTAATTATGAACCCTCTGAGCCGTTTGCACTAAACTTGTCTGCAGCGATTATTCACGCCCGGTTGAATACGCTGTAGGCTTAACTAGGCATGCCATAGTACCGTATTATTTTTGCAATCAACGTTTTTACAAGGCGTCAGCATAGCTTGCTATGCAGATGGCGAATATTTCTGTCGCTGACAGTATGGGAGTATCTTCATTCATTTTCACAGTTTGTCTCCGAAAGCCAAGGCAGAAAAATGTAGTAAAACCGACGATGCAGACAGATTTTATCATGTAATGACATCTCAGTGTTGTTCAAGGTCAAGCATTTTAGTGTTACTTGAAAGCACTTCATTACTCCGTATAATAATATTGGCTTCAACTCTAAAGGTTCCGAAGATATGGCGACCGAAATTAGGCTACTAAAAATCGCCGGTTTTGACTACTCCACTGCCGTTTGAGGCCACCTCGCTATGGAACCCCTCGGAATAGGCCTAGGCCTATCCGCAGGAACTTTAAAACCGTCCTTAAGTTGAGTCTATAGGCTACACATTGTCGCTGATAGCATGCGTGTGTCTTTTTTTCAAATTTCCGTGGTGAGCGCCGAAACACTCGTCATGTGTGCAGTGCAGTGCGGTAGGCCTACGGCCGTTGAAGGTCATTCAAGGTCGTTGATTTTAGTGACAGTCAACAGCGCTTATGTGTGATCAATATAGTAACCTTGCCCCATCTCGCACCATTTCTGAAATAAGACAACAAATTGTTGGTTGACACGATTTCGTCAATTTTTTTTCTACCCTATCTCATTTATTGCCCTCGGTCGGGGTGACCCCTTTCGAATTTGTACAAAACTTTTTACGGATCCTGGTAGCAGAGTCTTTTGCACGCCTGAGAGTAAAGAGCTTAGCTTAATAATTGTGCCACTTTGATAGGGCACGCAGCAGAGTGTGACGGATGCTCATACAGACGCCTTTGCCAGTACTGAGACAGGACATCTGCATAGCATGCTGCTATGTTGACGTCACTTGTCTGACATTAATCCACCAATTAAAGTCTATTGCAAGCACACATGTCCTATGTCTCATCAGAAAACTAATGTAACACAGCAAAAAAAAAACAAAATGCAATAATGTGAACACCATCATAGTAATCAGATCATAATGTTATTTAAAATCTACTTCAAACTGTAATAATGAATAGTTCTAGTAACATTAGGCC
>Ga0209454_1000706_pt1 | contig 18322 bp, 22 predicted proteins | sample WorMetHERISLAND1_2_FD_187400 | JGI IMG/M metagenome (GOLD analysis project Ga0209454, IMG submission 187400) | Marine gutless worms symbiont microbial communities from Max Planck institute for Marine Microbiology, Germany - Olavius geniculatus... | ecosystem: Host-associated > Annelida >... | reverse complement strand
CCCCCCCCCCCCGCTTTCCGAGGAAAGGGGTCAGGTCTTGACCTGTGCTTTCTCGATCAGACTGATAATTCTACATCGACTCGATGTCGGCAACGGAATCGAGGGGTTGCTCGCCGATCTTAAAGAAACCGGCAATGCTCAATGGTCCGCACGCGCGATCGCTCGAGTGGGTACAATCCAGCACCAAGGGTCGCAACCATCGACGTGCAGAGCTGAAAGAAAACTTGACATGAACGCTGTGGGTTCCGCTGCAACAAAGGGGCTCAGTGGGTAAGGGCAAGATCTTCCTGGTCGGGCTCGGACCCGGCGCCGCCGATCAGATGACTGGGCGGGCCCGGCGGGCCATCGCAGAATCCGAGGTAGTGGTCGGTTACGCCAAGTACCTGGACCTGGTCAAGGATCTGCTCGACGGCAAGGAGGTGATCCGCAAAGGCATGACGCAGGAGGTCGACCGCTGCGTCGCGGCCTGCGACCGGGCGCGCGAGGGTAAAGCGGTGGCCCTGGTCTCCTCGGGCGATATCGGTGTCTACGGCATGGCCGGTCTCACCTTCGAGGTGCTCCTCCGGAACAGCTGGACACCCGAGGACGGAATCGGTGTGGAGGTGATCCCGGGCATCACGGCTCTATCGGCCTGCGCCTCTTTGGTTGGCGCGCCGCTGAGCCACGATTTCTGCGCCATCTCTCTTTCTGACCTGTTGACACCTTGGCCGGTTATTTCCCGACGTATCGAAGCCGCGGCGAGAGGGGATTTCGTTGTCGCGCTCTACAACCCCAAGAGCGGTCGACGCCAGCGCCAGCTTCTGGAGGCACGCAACATTCTTCTGCGCCATCGCCTGGCCGACACTCCCGTCGCCATCGTCGATGCAGCCTACCGGGATCACCAGGCCGCCAAGCTGTCGACCCTCGGTGCCATGACCGACTACGAGATTGGCATGTTGTCCACGGTCCTTGTCGGTAACAGCAGCACCTATGTGCGGAAAGGCTTGATGATCACGCCCCGCGGTTACTCTCACAAGTACGACGGCCTGACTGGGGAGCTCAAAGACGGCGAGCGATCGGGCCGCTCGCTGAGCATGGGCCTGGAGGGATGGAAGGCCTGCATGCGCAGGTATCTGCGCGAGACGCCGTCAGTGTCTCTGCGGGATGCCGCTCGGAACTTCGATGTGCCACCCGGCCAAGTTCTCTTGGCCGTCAGCGAGGCGGAAAGCAGCGAGAGCGGTAACCGTTTCGCCGCATTGGTGATCCCCGGGGCCGAGGCCGCGGTTCTGGATGCGGTCAGGGAGTGGGGGCGAATTCAGATCCTTCTGGCCGGCGGTACCGAGACCCTATGCGTGGTCCGCATGAACGGCGACGCACTCTTTCGGCACGGCGAGCGAATCTACGCAGACAGCGGGGATCTTAGTCTATCCATAGACCGGGCGCGCATGAGCCGGGCGTGGTTTGTGAGCTGGGATGCCGAATCGCACGGCGTGCACTTCGTGGACGCGGCGGGTAACAGCGTTTTCGAGATCGATCTGATCAAGCATGGGGGGCGCTTCGATCCGAGCGGCCTCGAAAGCTACGTGAACGCGCGGAGCCGGCTGGTAAGCGGCGCGCAGGGGCGATGAGGCGGCCCGAACGAATCGTGCCGACCTCATCTCCTCGTTGCGTCTCGGACCGGTTCGTGCCCTCAACCCGAGAAGTGTTTGGAGTGTGCCGGCAGCACGGCGGCGGCGCTTTCCCCTGGCCACAACGCTGGTGTTCAGGTCGGATTACCGGTGTTGACGACAACCTCGTCGCAGAGACGCGAAGACAGGTCAAGGCCAAGCCCACCGGTCGATCGGTAGTGCGTCAGTTTGAACAATTACACCTTCTGGCGACGGCAAGCCACAGCCCGCCGCCGTTTTGTCCATCGCTTAGCCCAACATCCGCAGGGCGTCAGCGAACCGGCAAAACCTAACCATGCGTATGCACATGCGCCCAAACTGACGCACTACCGGTCGATCGTCCTCCTTGACATTGCCGACGGCGTTGCGTTTGAATGAATTACGACCTTCGGTGGCCCCACGGACACTCGTCTTAGGGGATGAAACGGGAAATCGGTGCGCGCGAGCAATGCCGATGCTGCCCCCGCAACGGTAGGCGAAGAAACAGGGCAACGAACCACTGTGCTTCGTGCATGGGAAGGTGTCCTGTCGAGGCGATCAGCTAAGGCTATTGCTCGTTCGCAAGCCCGGAGACCGGCCTGAGGTTTCTCAATCCGGACTCTTTGTCGCGGAGGGCGGAGAGGTTCGGCAAGCAGGTTGGAGCATTCGCTCGGACTTGCCGCTCTCATCGCCTCCGCATTTGCATGCGTCGATCGAAACGGTCTTTGCATAGCAACAACAGCGGAGGAGCGCGCGATGTCCAGCATCACATCAGAGGCGAAAGGCGGTGCAGCGACCCAGGTACGGGCCGGCTTGTGGCCGGCACTGGCTGCGGCCCTGCTGGGTTTGGTGATCCTGTATGGGGTGGGGTTCGCGCCCCTGGCCGCTCACAACGCGGCGCACGACGCGCGTCATTCCGCCGCTTTCCCGTGCCATTGAGCCAGGGACTCTTACCACAATGTTCCGGAATATCGTATTCGCATCCTGTTTGGTCGGTCTGCTCGCGGGCGTTGTCATCACCGGCCTGCAGCTCTTCGTCACCGTGCCCATCATTCTGGAAGCGGAAACCTACGAAGGCGAGCACAGTCACGAGGGTGAAGCCAGCGAGGGCGAGCAGGAAACGGCCAAGTCTACAAGCTTCTTTTCCGCGTTGTACCGAAGCCTCTACAGCTTTCAACACGCGGAGTCGGACTGGGAGCCCGAAGAGGGTATGCAGCGCAACGGTATGACGCTTGTGGCCAACATCCTGATTGCGATTGCATTCAGCCTGTTGCTGGTTGCCGCGGTCTCGTTAAGGCCGGGAGCCCGGTGGACCGAGGGGCTGCTATGGGGGCTCGGTGGCTACGCGACCTTCTACGCCCTTCCCACCCTTGGGCTACCCCCTGAGATCCCCGGTACCTTTGCCGCCGATCTGGTGCCGCGGCAAGGCTGGTGGCTGCTGACGGTGATTTGTTCGGGGGTCGGGCTCGTGCTCATCGCCCTCCAGCGGCAGTGGGCGTGGAAGATTACCGGTGCCCTCCTGGTCGTCGCCCCTCATGTGGTCGGTGCCCCCCAGCCGGAGGTCCACGGCGGTACCGCACCGGCGGAATTGGCGGACAGCTTTATTTGGCGCGCAGCGATCATCAACGCGGTCTTTTGGTTGCTTCTCGGGGGTATGGGGGCCTGGATTCTGAACAAACTGGATCGGCGCCCGGATCCGTCTGAAACATCCATGCCGTCACCGGCGACCCATTAAACCACTATGAATGAAAGGGAAAAAACGGTCATCGTCCTGATTGTAGTGGCGGTCTTTTTCGGCGGCTACCTTCTCGGCACCCAACGGTCGGGGAATGCCTCCGAGCATCGGGTCGGGACATCCCGGCAGGCCGCGCATCACCCCAACCACGGGACCATCGAGGTTGCGGGTGATGCTGCCGTTCCGCGGGTCGATCTGGTTATTCACAAGGACGCCAGGTCGGGGCGGAATCTGGAGATCATCACCGAGAACTTCCGTTTTGTCCCGGAGCATGCAAGCTCGGAGCACGTCCCTGGGGAAGGCCACGCGCACCTTTATATCGACGGGAAGAAAGTCGCCCGGGTATATGGGCGTTGGTTTCATATCGCCGATCCGGCTCCGGGCACCCATTCCATACGGGTGACGCTCAACTCGAACTCGCATCAGGACCTCGTCGTTCGTTGGTGGAAAGGTCGTAGAAGACGAAGAGACGATCACGATCAATGGTCGGTGAGTTGAACCGTCAGCCAGGCCCAGCGCGGGGTGTCCGCCATCTGGGACTCTCACGCAAGGACGCGAGTTCTTTCTGTTACGGGGAGACATCGAACGAGAAGAGCACATGGAGCACCCCAACGAATGAAGAACGAAGCGGTATTGCTCATCGCCCACGGTGCCCGTGATCCAGGCAACGAGGGCAATCGGGAGGTCGAGGAATTCGCGGGTATCTGGCGCGAGCGGCATCCCGAGGTTTCTATCCAAGTGTGCTGGATCGAGCATGCTCCGGTACTGCTGGAAGAAGGGATGGACCGAGCGGCTGCTGGCCTGGGCGAAGCGGGTGGCCGCTTGCTCGTCCTGCCATTGATCCTGAATGCCGCCAGTCACGTAAAGAGCGATATCCCCCAGGCCATCGAGGCGGCACGGGAGTGTTACCCCAAGGTTGAATTCCGCTACGGATACCATCTGGGCACCACCGACCAGCTGTTGAAGGCGCTGCGCTACCGGTTGCATCAGGCCATGGTCGAGCTCGCCATGCCGGATCCGCGCACCACCGGCGTAGTGCTGCTGGCGCGCGGCGCCTCGGACATCGAGGCCACGGGAGAGGTCGCGAAGATGGCCCACTGGCTGTACGAAACCACTCAGCACGACCTGGTGCTACCCGCCTTCACCGACGTTTGCTTTCCACGCCTGGAGCAGGTGGTGCAGCGGCTGGATCGACTTGGTTCCAGTCAGATCATCGTTTTACCCTACTACCTCTTCACGGGCCGGCTGATCAAGCGCATCAAACGGCAGGTGGAGCGTCTGCAATCGCAGTATCCGCGCCGCGTTATAAGACAGGCGGATTACATCGGTGCCCATGGGCAGCTGCTCGACCTACTCGACCTGCGCTTGCAGCAATGCTGCGACGGCAGTGCGCTCCTGCCCTGCGATGGATGCTCACTGGCCCTGGCCGCGGACGAACACCAAGATCGTGCGCAACAGGCCTAAGAATGGGCGACCAAGACGAACAGCAACGACATCGCGAGCGCATGCAGCGCAAGAAGGCCGTGATCGATGCCGCCATTGAGCGCTCGGAGCGGGACCAGGGCGTCCTGCTGGTGCTCACGGGCAACGGCAAGGGCAAGTCCAGCTCCGCCTTCGGCATGGCGGCGCGTGCCCTCGGGCACGGGATGCGGGTGGGTGTCGCCCAGTTCATCAAGGTCCGCGACGACACCGGCGAAGAGGCCTTTTTTCGCCGGCAGCCCGGTTTGACCTGGCACCTGCTCGGCGAGGGCTTTACCTGGGAGACGCAGGACTTGGAACGGGACAGGGAAACGGCACGACGCGGCTGGAAGGTCGTGCGCGCGATGCTGCAGGACCCCGCGTTCGAGCTGATCGTCATCGACGAGCTCACCTATCCCCTGCGAAGCGGCTGTCTCGATACCGAGGCGGTGTTGGCCGACCTGCGCGCCCGTCCCTCCATGCAGCATGTGGTGATCACCGGCCGCGGAGCGCCGCAGGCCCTGTGCGATGCGGCCGACACCGTAACCGAGCTGCGGGATGTCAAGCATGCCTTCCGCGCCGGCGTGCGGGCACAGAAGGGTGTCGACTTGTGAGGCGCTGTCCGGCGCTGTTCGTCAGCGGACCTGCCTCCAATTCGGGCAAGACGACGGTCACCGCGGCGCTCGCTCGGTATCATCTTGACCGTGGTCGGATTGTGCGGGTGTTCAAGACCGGCCCGGATTTTCTCGATCCCATGATCCTGGAGCAAGCATCGGGCGCGCCCGTCTACAACCTCGATCTCTTCATGGGCGGCGAGAATCATTGCCGCCAGCTCCTCTATGACGCCGCGGCCGCTGCCGATCTGATCCTGATCGAGGGCGTGATGGGACTGTTCGACGGTGCCCCGAGCAGCGCCGATCTGGCCGGGCTGTTCGGTATCCCGGTACTTGCCGTGATCGACGGCTCCGCTATGGCGCAGACATTCGGCGCCGTGGCCCACGGGCTCATGACCTATCACGATGGCGTTCCCTTTGCCGGTGTGCTGGCCAACAGTGTTTCCGGGGAGAGACACTATAAAATGCTCGCCGAGAGCCTGCCGCCGGGGATCGCCGCCTGCGGATGGTTGGCGCGGGACCAGGGAATCGCGCTGCCGAGGCGGCACCTGGGCTTGGTCCAGGCCGGGGAGATCGACGATCTGGAGGTGCGAATCCAAGCGGCAGCAACAGCCTTGAAAGGATTTGCCGAAGATGCGCCCCGGCCGATCGAGATCCGGAAGCCCGCGTCGGGAACCGTACGAGAAATGCTCGACGGCCTGCGCATCGGGATTGCACGCGATTCGGCCTTCGCGTTTCTTTATCGGGCCAATCTCGACCTCCTTCGATCCTTGGGGGCGAAACTTATCTTCTTCTCACCGCTTGCCGATCAAGCCTTGCCGGACGCGGATGCCCTCTATCTACCCGGCGGCTATCCGGAGCTGCACCTGGATCGACTCGCCGCAAACCGACCGATCCAGGCCGCCATCCGTGCGCACCATGCCTCCGGCAGGCCCATGCTGACGGAATGCGGTGGCATGCTTTATGTGCTGGAATCGCTCACGGATGTCCAGGGACGCAGCACCGAGATGGTCGGACTGCTGCCGGGGCGCGCGACCATGCAGGAATGCCTCGCCAACCTCGGCGTGCACAGCGTCTCGCTTCCCGAGGGGGAGATGCGCGGGCACACCTTCCACTACTCGCGCCTGGAAATGAAGATGGAGCCCGTTGCCTGGAGCCAAGGCAAGAGGCCGGGTCAACGCGGCGAGCCGATCTATCGGGACGGCGGCCTGCATGCCTCCTACACGCACCTGTATTTCCCCTCGAACCCGGAGGCGGTCGCGCGTCTGTTCAACCCCGAGAACCGGGGTCGATCATGACGGGTAAGGTATGGTTCGTCGGTGCCGGACCGGGCGACCCGGACCTGATCACGGTCAAGGGCCGCGATCTTATCTCCGCGGCGGATGCGATCCTCTTCGCCGGGTCTCTGGTCTCGGAGGCGGCCTTGCGCTGGGCGCCGAAGGGCTGCGAGATCGCCGATTCCAAGGACATGACCCTGGAGATGATCGCCTCCTGGCTGATCGAGAAGGCCAGGTCGCACGCTCATGTGGTACGTCTGCAAACGGGCGACCCCTCTCTCTATGGCACCCTGATCGAGATGGTGCGACCGCTCGATGCCGCCGGGATCGAGATCGGCGTGGTGCCGGGTGTCTCCTCCGCCATGGCCTCGGCGGCGGCCGCTGCGGAAAGCCTGACGCTGCCGGAGGTGACCCAGACAGTGATTCTGACCAGGGTCGAGGGGCGTACGCCTATGCCGGACGGCGAAGGGTTGGATAAGCTGGCACGCCACCATTGCACGCTCTGCCTGTTCCTCTCCATCAGCGCGTTGCACCAGGTCCGCAACGCCTTGCTCGCGGCCGGTTGGCGGGAGGATGCCCCGGTGCTGGTGGTGCACAAGGCGAGCTGGCCAGGTGAGGAGAAGGTCCTGCGCGGTACGCTCGCCGACATACGAGAAAAATGCGTTGCCGAAAAAATCCGCAGTCAGGCCATGATCATTGCGAGCCCCACGTTGGGCGCACGCGATTGGCCTAGCCTGAGGCGATCCAAGCTGTACCATGCCGGTTTTACCCATCGTTTCCGTCGGGGTAGAACGTCCGGGGGAAGCGATTAGGTAGTGCTGACATCCGGAAGGTCCGCACAGCGGACCCTACGGTCAATCAGGTGGTTAGCGTAGGGTCCGCGGTGCGGACCGCTTGGGTGTTGTAACCATTTAACATCCGGGCGGGTCTGTCACCGCGGCGTCTACGCGCCGCCCAAGGGGTACCTGCAACATGAATCAAAGGATTACCAGGCAGACCACAGCGGCCGGTCGCCGGATCGAGCAGGGCTCGTTCGGCATCATCGATCGCGAGGCGGGTCCTCACGGTTACGACCCGGAGCAGTGGGCGATCGTGCGTCGCATAATCCACGCGAGTGCGGACTTCGATTTCAATGGCCTTACCCGGTTCCATCCGCAGGCAGTCTCCGTCGGTATCGATGCCATCCTGGCCGGAAGCCCCCTGGTCGCGGATGTGGAGATGATCTGCGTCGGCCTGGCGCGCCCGCGACTCGATCACTTCGGCATTGAGGCCCATCAGTTCATCTCCGATCCTGACGTTATCGCGCGGGCGCGAGCGGAGAACAGCACACGTGCCGTACAGGCGATGCGCAAGGCCCGCGACGGCGGTCTTCTGCACGGGGGCATCGTCGCGGTCGGCAACGCACCGACCGCGCTGCTGGAGGTCATCCGCCTGATACGGGAGGAGGGGGTGCAACCGGCGCTCGTCATCGGCATGCCCGTGGGGTTCGTCTCCGCCGCCGAGTCCAAGTCCGCGTTGGGCGAGGTCACGCAGGTCCCCTGGATTCTCAGCGCAGGACGCAAGGGCGGATCGACCCTGGTCGTGGCAGCGATTCATGCCCTCATCGCGCTTGCCGAGACGCGGCAGCAGGCGACGGCCTGAAGCTGATACGGGCCCGGTGTGCCGCGAATACACCCGTCGCGCATGGGTTTTTACGGAAAGCGAGGTGCGTCTATCGTGCCCGAGAGTATGGCACGACGACGAGCAATAGCGGGTTCTATTGGGAGGGTGAAACCGAGAGGTTTCACGAGCGCACAGGGATAGTGCGCTCCGGACCGTAATGTGGAGCAGGACAGCGAAGCCTTGCGGCGCATTGCGGTTATCGGGTGCGGGAAATGTGCATCGTGGCGGAAAATCCATGGGTGACGGGTATAGCAAGAAGGGCACGCGCACGGGCTTCACGACCGGGGCTTGTGCGACGGCAGCGGCCCGGGCCGCAACCCTGGGCCTGGTGGAGGGACGGGTGCCCGAAACCATTAGCTGTCAATTGCCAAGCGGACAAATGGTGGACTTCGCCGTGATCGAAGGTTGGTGCGACGGGCTAAATGCCCACGCAGTGGTCATCAAGGACGCGGGCGACGATCCCGACCGCACCCACGGCGCGCGCCTGACCGCCGATGTGTGTCGGCTTCCCGGGCAACCCGGGCGGCTGCTGCTCGAGGGCGGTTCAGGGGTCGGCACCGTGACCATGCCCGGCCTGGGTCTCGAGGTCGGTGGTCCGGCCATCAACCCGGTGCCCCGGCGCAATATTTCCGACAACGTTCGGGCCGCGGCGGGGTTGCTGCTCGAGGATCAGGGGCTTGCGGTCAGGATCTCCGTCCCCGGCGGGGAGGTCATCGCCACCAAGACGCTCAATCCTCGCCTCGGTATCCTCGACGGGATCTCGATCCTCGGCACATCGGGAATCGTTTATCCCTATTCCACGGCGTCCTTTCGCGCCACGGTCGTGCAGGGGATCAGGGTCGCGGCGGCACAGGGTCAGGATATTATCGTGCTGACCACGGGCAGACGCACCGAAAAATTCGCGATGCGGGAGATGTCCCACCTGGCATCGGTCTGCTTCGTGCAGATGGGCGATTTTCTGCGCGCCGCCCTGGATACGGTGGTCGAGGTCGGCATCCGCGACGTCCTGATCGGCGGCATGGTCGGCAAGCTGACCAAGATGGCCCAGGGAGCAACCATGACCCACGCTGGGCGCAGCGAGGTTGACACCGGCCTGCTCGGCGTTCTGGCCGGGGAGGTCGGGGCGTCTTCAGGGATTTGCAGGGAGATCCGAGCGGCGAAGACGGCACGCTACGCGGCGGAGCGCATGCAGGCGCTTGGCCTGCTCGGTGCCTTCCATCAGGCCCTGGCCGCACGCGTCGTGCGGACGTTGACCGAACGCTATCCGGGCAAGTTCCGGTTGCGCGTGTTGGTATGCGATCCTGATGGCGAAAAGATCGCCGAGGCGGCTGCGGGTGACGCCGATGGCTGAGCCCTGCCGCATCATCGGCGTGCTGGACAACGGGCCCCGTGGACTGACGTCGGAGGCATTGGCCTGGATTCGCACCGCGGATCTGGTCATCGGCGCTCGGCGTACCCTCGACCTGTTCGCCGATCAGCTCGGACCCGAGACCAGGACAAGGGATCTTGCCGGCCGGCTCGCGAAGGTCCCGGACTGGATTCGGGAGGCGCAGGGGCAGGGCCATACTGTAGTGGTCCTGGCCACCGGCGATCCCCTGTGCCACGGCATCGCGGGATTTTTGCAGGCGAGGCTGGCGCCGAGGACTTTCGAAGTGGTGCCCAATATCTCCACGGTACAGCTCGCCTGCGCCCGACTCGCGCTTGCCTGGCAGGACATGAAGATCGTTTCGGTACATCAAGGCGACGCGGGGGAATGGCACCGGGGCGCAGGACCCGGGCATGGTCTCTATGCACTACTGCGCGCGGTGGATCGGTACGACCACTTGGCGGTCCTGACGAGTCCGGCGAACACCCCAGGCCGCATCGCACGCATGCTGGTCACGGAGGGGCTGGATGGCGACCTGAAGCTCGCCGTCGCCGAACATCTGGCCTGGGACGACGAGCGCATCGTCGTCGATTGCAGCATTGCCGATGCCGCCAATCGTCTCTTCGCCGATCCCAACGTCTTGCTGCTATGGCGCAAGGCCCTGCGGCGACGTGACCTGTTGTTTGGATTGGCGGACGATGACTATCTTCAGCGCCGGCCGGAACGGGGACTGATCACCAAGCGCGAAGTGCGTGCCCTGTCCCTGGCGCGCCTGCAGCTGCGTGCCGACAGCATTGTCTGGGACATCGGTGCCGGCTCGGGCTCCCTGGGTCTGGAAGCCGCCCGTCTGTGCCCGGACGGACATGTCTACGCCATCGAAAAGGACGCCGAGGATGCGCGCATCTGCGAGCAGAATCGCCGACGCCTTCAAGTCCGCAACTACAGCCTGATTCATGACAAGGCACCTGCAGGATTGGATGCCTGGCCTAACCCGGACGCCGTGTTCATCGGCGGCACGGGCGGGGAGCTGGCCGAGTTGATCCGTCTGTGCCTGAAACGTCTCGCGCCTGGCCAAATGCTGGTCATGAATTTTGTCACGTTCGAAAACCTCGGAACTGCAATCAACACACTGAAGACCTGCGAGGTGGTTTGGGACGTCACGCAATTGCAGGCATCCCGCAGTAGGTCCGTCTTGGACATGCACCGATTGGCGGCGGAGAATCCGGTGTGGGTCGTTTGTGCACGCGCGAAGATGGTTTGAGCCTAGTACCCCATTTCATCAAATTTTGCGGTAAAACCAACCGCTGTCATCCCGAAGCGCAGCGAGGGATCTTCCGGCTCGGCAAAAACGCTCGGCGCACAGGATTTCTCGCTGCGCTCGAAATGACAACCGGCAAAATTTTCTGAAATGACCTACTAGATCTGGCAGGTTAGACCCGAAGGGCACGAAGATGAGATTAAGGCTCAGCATCCTCGACTTGTCTGGGCTGGGCTACTGCGCTATGGTGCGTAATACATTTTGGTAATACGTCGTTACGCCATGACCATCTCCGTTCGACTCGATCCTGAAACCGAGAACAGCCTGCGTGAGCACCTGCGCCGCGATCGGATCTCTTTATCCGACTTCGTTCGCGATGCCATGCGCGAAAAGCTCGCGCGCGACGAGAAGCGGCTCACACCCTATGAGATCGGCGAGCCCTTGTTCGGCCGTTACGCCAGCGGGGACACCGATCGCAGCAGCTCGCGTAAGCAACTACTCCGCGAAAAGCTCGATGCGAAGCATCGTCGTTGACAGTGGTCCCCTGATCGCGCTGTTCGACGCCTCGGACCAGTACCACGAACGTGCCGTGCAATTCGTGCGCGGTTTATCCGATGGTCTCGTCACCAATCTGCCTGTCGTCACCGAGGTCATCTACGTGCTCGATTTCTCTGCCCAGGCCCAGCGGGATTTCCTCTACTGGTCAGAAAACGCGGTGGTAATCGATACGGACACCTGGGGCGATCTCCCGAGAATCCGCGCAATCCTGGACAAATACAGCGATCTGCCCGCCGATTTCGCCGATGCGTCGCTCGTCGCCCTGTGCGAACGACTCAAAACAACGGTTGTGGCGAGCGTCGACAGCGATTTCACCATCTACCGAACCCGCGATCGCGGCTCGTTCCGCAATCTATTTTTCGACCACTGACCGCGCCCTGGCGTAAAGGCATCGAGTGGAGAAGATCAGGTATCGCATCGGAATCCTCTACGGCGTATCCCTCGGACCCGGCGACCCGGAGCTGATCACGCGCCGCGCTTGGACCCTGCTCCAACGCGAGGACATCCATTGGACCTACCCGGTACGCGGCAAGGGCCACAAAAGCTTCGCGCTGAGCATTGCGCGGGCCGCAGGATTGGAGCCACCCGCGGACGCCGACGCCCTCATCTTCCCGATGACGCATGATAAGGCCAGGCTGGCCGAGGCCTGGTCGGTCGCGGCGCAGCGGGTGTTGGAGGTGCTTCGCGCCGGGATCGATGTCCTTTTCCTGGTCGAGGGCGATGCCTCGACCTATTCCAGCTTCGGCTATCTGGCGCGCACGGTCCTGGAGATGGAGCCGGGCATCGCGGTGGAGACGGTGGCGGGGGTCACCTCCTACAGTGCCGCGGCGGCTCGGGTGCAGACACCTCTGGCGGACGTGGACGACAGAATGGCCGTCCTCCCGGCCGGGTACGGTATCGAGACCATTGATCACCTGCTGGACGAATTCGATACCCTGGTGCTGCTCAAGGTCAAGCCGTTGCTGGATGACATCATCGACCTGCTGGAGCGGCGGAGCCTGCTCGAGCAGGCGGTCTTCGTCGAAAAGACCGGGATGCCCGAAGAGCGCATCGTGCGCGATCTGAGATCCCTGCGCGGGGCGGGGGTGAACTATCTCTCCTTGCTATTGGTGAAGAACCCCGATCGCAAACGAGACCGGATAGTCCGCGGCTAGGCGAAGCAATTTGGGTAGTGGTTAAATTTTAAGTGGCATGATTGTATGATCTAATTACTTGAGACTGTATAAAAACTGACCCATTGCGTGTCATTTCGAGCGTAGCGAGAAATCTTTGTCCCGACGAAGGAAGGATCTTGTCCCGGCGGAGTAGGGATCTTATGCCTGAACAGCCGCATGATTTGGGCTATCGCTCTACCGAAATTTGGATGCCCGGAGGAAACACCAGAGCAATGAAAGCTGATCCCGAGCCGCGGGCGGTATTGGTCGCGGTCACACGGTCGGGGACGCTCCAGGTACGCAGGTTGGCACCGAGCCTGCCCGGCGCCGTGGTGATCGTCGCGGACGCACACGCACCCTTGTTGGCCGGGATCTCCAATGCAGTCACTCCCTACTCGGGAGCGCTGAGCGGCTGCATTCCAGGACTATTCGCGGGATTCGACCAACTCGTGTTCTGCCTCTCCGTCGGCGCCGTAGTGCGGCTGATCGCGCCGCACCTGGGGTCCAAGTACAGGGATCCGGGCGTGCTTGCCATCGACGATGCGGCGCGGTTCGTCGTTCCGGTGCTGTCCGGACACGTCGGCGGGGCCAATGCCTACGCCGAACGGCTGGCCGATCTGCTGGGGGCGACGGCGGTGATCACCACCGCCTCCGATGTTGCGGGCACCATCGCCGTCGACATCCTGGGACGCGAGCTGGGCTGGCACCTAGAGGCGCCTAGGATCAATCTTACCCGCGTCGCCGCCCGGCTCGTCGACGGCGAGCCCGTCGCCTTCGTACAGGAAGCGGGATCGCAGGATTGGTGGCCCGGACCCGGACCGTTGCCGGAAAATATCAAGCTGTTTGCGCGATTCGAGGACGTGGATCTCGATCGGTATCCTGCCGTACTCCTGGTGACGAGGCGCGAGATCCCTTCGAGCCTGTGGCAGCGACTCGAGGAACGCCTGTTGGTCTATCGTCCGCCGGAGGATCAGCCGTGATCCGGGTCGCGCTAGGGCTGGGCTGCGACCGCGGGGCTTCGCTCTGGACCCTGGAAACTGCCGTACAGCGAGCCTTGGCGGCGGCCAATCTGGACTATGGTGCGGTCGATTTGGCAGCGACGATCGACAAGAAGAATGACGAACAGGCGATCTTGTCGCTTGCGCAACGACATGGATGGCCGCTGCGGTTCTACAGCGCCGAGGAGCTGTCTCAGGTTCAAGTCCCCAGTCCCTCGGAGACGGTACAGAAACACATGGGGACCCCCGCGGTGGCGGAGGCAGCCGCTATCCTCGCGAGCAATGGTCACATGGGAGACCTCCTGTTGGAGAAGTGCGGGCACAAGGGCGACGACGGCAAGAACGCTACCGTGTCCATCGCGCGGGCGAGGGGATAGTCCCTCACCACATTCTTGAAAGGCACGGGTCCGCGGCCGGACTCCACGAAGGATGTCGTGGTCAGAGGCAAACGGCGGGATGCGCTGTCGCTTTCCCGCCCTCCCGAAAAAAGTATATAGGATGTACAGGTCCGCTAACCGGTATCTTCCGATATCCTGGGCCCTGCCGACTGATAACTGATTTTCAAGGGGTAGATACCGTGGTATCCGTGGACTTGAAGGATCAGGTGGCTCGATATTTGAAAAAATCTCTCAGGCACCTCGACTACAGCTACCAAAAGGTCAGGCACTTCAAATTCGATGGCCACGCATGGTCGGAACAAGAATTGGAGACCCTGGAAAGCTTCTCCAGTCGGTTTGCGCGAACTTCCGATCTGTTCGTGTCCCGTTATTTACGCATCCTGTGCCTGGAGGCCGATCCCGCCTTTCGCGGATCCCTTGTCGATACGCTGAACCTGGGCGAAAAATCCGGTCATATCGACTCTGTCGAGACCTGGAAGCGTATTCGCGCGTTGAGAAATGTGGCGGCCCATGAATATGCAACGGATGACCTGGATATGCTCTATCGAGAATTGGTTTCGTTGACGCCGACTATCCTGAATATTGCAAAGTTGCTGTGAGACTTTCCCTACAGGAACGGGGCACCATTTTCAATGTGCTCTCGAAACTCGATGGCCGCTGCGAGATTTACCTGTATGGCTCCCGCGCGGACGATGCCCTGAAAGGTGGGGATATCGACCTGCTTGTTTTCAGTGGAAAGCTGACTTTTTCGGACAAGATCACAGCCCTTGTGGAAATCAAAGACATCCTCGGAGAGCAGAAGATCGATTTGACAATCAAGCCTTTTTCCGCACGATATTCAGACCCATTTGTCATGGAAATAATGAAGACAGCAGTGTCTATCGCCGCCCCCTCAGGGGGGTTAAGGTTTAAGTTGAGGTAGAGCCGATCGCAGTGGGTTGGATACGCCACAATCTGCGCCCTCTCTTCCTCCGAAGAAGTCGCAAAAGCCCGTGGCCGGGAGCGCCGCCTTCCAGGCGGCAGGCGTCGCTGAGACGTCGGTCCGGGGATATCGCCTTGCTCTCCCGCCGGCCGGTACCCGCGGCAGCCGGCAAGATGCCGGTGCTCCCAGGGGGGTTGGGGGAGGGAACATAGGGCGCAGTTCGGTGTCTTTTGCAACTCCATCTCTCCGGGAGAGTGTCGCAAAAGCCCCTCTCCCCGGAGGAGGGTGTCGCAAAAGGCAGCAAAAAGCATCGATCTTCACCCTCTGATCCCCTCTCCCCAACCCCTCTCCCGGCGGGAGAGGGGTTGGGGAGAGGGTGATTCAAGCAGTCGGTTATGAATGTCAACACTACTAGTCCTCGATACCGAGCCATCGATCCAGCAGCTTGTGAACCGGCGCGATTCCTGAGCGTGTTTGAGCCGAGAAGCGCTCGACCTGGATACGCCTTCCAGCAGTGGCGACGGCTTTTGTAACCCGGTCCGACTGGGTGCGTGCCGCGCCGCGCTTGAGCTTGTCGCTCTTTGTCAGCAGCAGGAGCAGCTCCAACTCCGCCCGCCGTCCCCATTCGATCAGCTGCAGGTCGAATGCCGTCAGCGGGTGGCGGATGTCCATGACCACGACGAGTCCGGCCAGGGATTTCCGCTGTTCCAGATAGGAGGCCATCAGCCGTTGCCACCGGAACTTCACCACCTCGGAGACCTTGGCGTAACCATATCCGGGCAGATCCACCAAGCGCCGAATCTCGTCCAGCGCGAAAAAGACCACCTGTTGGGTCCGCCCCGGCGTCTTACTGGTCCTGGCGAGTTGCCTTTGGTGACAGATGGTGTTGATGGCGCTGGATTTGCCGGCGTTGGAACGTCCGGCGAAGGCGACCTCCCGGCCATGATCCGGGGGCATTCGATCCATCTCCGCCGCGGCCGTCACAAAACAGGCGCGCTGGTAAAAGGGGTTGATGGGAGGCTCGGGGTTGTGTCCGTTACCCATGGATTTGCTGCCACGATGCATGTCGTTTGCACCCGCTGATACGGATGCTCTCAACTACCGCCAACATTGAGCGAGCAGGATCTTCACAGAAGCGTTAGCCGCATATCAACGCAAATGGAATCGACCCTGATTTGCCTTCATTTGCGGCTGAATGTCAGGTCCCGCGCCGCCAGTGGCCGGATTTACCTCCCATCTTTTCGAGCAAACGGACAGACTCGATACCCATACCCCGGTCCACGGCCTTGCACATGTCGTAGATCGTCAGGAGGCTTATCTGCACCGCGCACAGGGCCTCCATCTCGACCCCGGTCGGCCCCCTGGTCTCCACGACCGCGCGGCAGTACACTGCCGGTTGCCCGGTGAGGGGTTCGAGGTCGATTGCGACCTTGGTCAACGCCAGGGAGTGACATAGGGGCACCAGATCAGACGTCCGCTTGGCCCCCATGATGCCGGCGATCCGTGCGACTGCGAGCACATCGCCTTTCTTGTGGCCACCACTGCGGATCAGGGCCAGGGTCTCCGGCTTCATGCGGATCAGCCCCTCGGCCACGGCCACCCGATGAGTCGTATCCTTGGCGCCCACATCCACCATGTGGGCCGCTCCGGATGCGTCGAAATGGGTCAGGTCACTCATCTCCGACGGGCAGCGGGTAATATTTAAACGTACTCCTGACCATTGAAGAAAGATTGCTGATATTTTCAACGATTTGCTTGAATGCTGATGACATTGTATCGAGCTCCAACGATGAAATTAAATGCACTGCTTTTTAAGCATAACGAGGAGCTGACCAACAACATCCATTATCTCCATGCTGGGCCTGGAAGGTCGAGCGATGCAGTCGCTCTACCACTTCACCGTCGGGGGAGCGGTCGATGATACCCGGCTGCAGACATTGGAGACTAAGCGCATCTTGACCGGGCGTAACCGCCCGTCCCCAAGACAAAGGGCATCACAAGCGAAGTGTGCCCAACGACTCGATTTTTTCCTATACTGCGTTTACCGGGTCCAGGTTCTCCCACTATGGGTGGATTCGGATGAGCTGAGACGCTGGGTTTCGTTCCTCAACCCAGCCTACGCCTGACTGTGGTCTACAGCCCCTTTTTAGACAGCCTCTTAGCCAGGCTTCGCTGTGCCCCTGTCCGTGGGCGCTATGAGACAGTCCCCAAGCCACCGTACCTTGCGATCAATACTCGTCCGAAAGCGGCAACCTTCGGCGTTAGCTCGATAAGCAGAGGAGCGAGCTCGAGTACGGCAAGATACAGTTCACGAAGCTTGTCCTCGATGTATTCGTGTGCGATCAGGTTACGCAGCTCGCGAATACGCACAAGATCGGAGGCCGCGATCCAGCCTCTTTTCTCCGCCCGCTCTATGCGGTCCAGCAAGCTACCCTGGGGGACCAGATCCAGCTCGTCGATCAATCGCATAACGCGCTGAATATGCAGGGGTCTAGATAACTTTAGAGAGGATTTTCTCTCAGTAAAATGAGTAGGGTCTAGATAACTTTAGCCACTGCGAGAGCATGCTAAGGTTATCTAGACCCTATGCAGATCGGCGAGTCGGGAGAAGCGGCTGGCGAGGGACTCGAAGCGCTCCAGCTCTTCGGGCGTCCACCGGGACTTGTCCTTCAGAGCCTGGACGCGATCCATGGAGTAGCCGAGGTGCTCCGTTGCCTTCTCCAGGACTCATAGCGCGTCTTCCAGTAGAACCAGCTTTTCAGGTTTCATAAGCGAATCCCTTCCGCTCGAGCGATACACATGAATGGTCGGGTCGGGTCAGGTGTCACTACCAGGTCGATGCGCCTGTCTCCGAGCCGACGATGAGCTCGCCGAGTATGTCCAACTTGGTCATGAGGTCGATCTGCTGCGAGATCACCAACAGGTCGATATCACCCCCCCCCGAGCCTCGTCATTGATCCTCGACCCGAAAAGATAGATCTCGGCTTGCGGGTCGTGGTTGCGGATGGCCCTTACGACAATTCGACGCTGGCTTGCGATCAGTCTCACGAGATAAATGCTAACACACATTGAGACGCTTTGAACCCACAGGGCGAACGTGCAACCTTATAAATCAATAAGTTATAATTATTCTATAGGGTCTAGATAACTTTAGAGAGGATTTTCTCTCAGGTAAAATGAGTATTATATCAATAAGTTTTCCTCCCGATGATTGAATCTGAATTCACATTCTTCGAGGTGTAGATGAAACGTATGTCTGGGAACACCATTGAATTTTGCAAGCCTCCGTTTGGCCTA